>JAEEGJ010012244.1_pt1 | contig 21317 bp, 18 predicted proteins | sample 8958761 | NCBI WGS metagenome assembly JAEEGJ01 (sample SAMN16246546, study PRJNA631951) | gut metagenome | biome: gut microbiome; feature: rumen; material: RS-attached | host: Bos | place: Iran: Karaj | collected 2018-10
TGTGGGTTTCGCCGCCTATATCGCCTTGGTTGGCATCCAGCAGGGTTTCTGGTTCTGGTTCCGGATGTTTGTCTATCTGCTGGCCATTTTTTGTGTGAGCTACCTGCCGTTTGCCACGGTCAAATGTACGGTTGACGATGAGGAGGGAACCCTGTTTACACCGGAAAACAAGAAATCCCCGATCATGGTCAAGGATATCGACCGCATTACCCGGGTCACCAATCGCAAAGGCAGGCTCCGCTACCTGAATATTCACGAGGCGGGTGTCCGGTTCGTGGATGTCCGTTTGCTGCCGGCGCGTTCCGATGCGCTGGTTGCCCAATTGACGTCGCTCAATCCGGCTATCAAGGTGGAAACCCGCAGCTACTTTTAGGGGAGGGAGGCGTCCATGGAAGTCATCGCCCGCATCCGGAATGATTTTCCGACGAAGTTCGGCCTGCCGCGACAAAGCGGCCTGGCGCCGTCGCTGCAGTCGAAGATTGTTTTTGAACCGGCGTATCGCGTTCCCGAAGCCCTCCGCGGCCTTGACGGCTTCTCCCATATCTGGCTCATCTGGGGCTTTTCCGAAAACTGTCATTCTGAGCGAAGCGAAGAATCTGATCACTGGCAACCCACTGTCCGTCCCCCGCGCCTGGGCGGCAACGTTCGTATGGGCGTATTCGCGACGCGTTCCCCTTTTCGGCCGAATCCGATCGGCTTGTCATGCGTCCGGCTGGACAGCATCGTGCCGGACGGCGTCAACGGCCTCGTCCTGATCGTCTCCGGCGCTGATCTGATGGATGGTACGCCGATCTATGATATCAAGCCCTATCTGCCGGGTGTCGATGCGCATCCCGATGCGACCGACGGCTTTGTCGGCACCCATGCACAAGTCTTGCTTGAGGTCGAGATCGATCCGTGCCTGGCCGCCCGACTGGCGGCTGCCGGCCTGTCCGACGCGCAAGTCACCACACTCCGTGAAATCCTCGCCCAAGACCCGCGGCCCGCTTACCACGCAACCCATGCCGATCCCGCCCGCGTCTATGGCTTGGCCTACGCTGGCCACGATATTCATTTTACCGTCAGCGACGGTCATCTCAAAGCCTTTTGATTAATCACCCTTTTCTCATACATTCCTATGAAAAATACCCTTTTTCTAGTAATGGCAGCCTGCCTGCTGCTCGCCGCAGGCTGTTCGAGCCCGAAGAACACCGAACCCGCTGATGCGGTGGATCAACTGAAACTCAAGGATTATGACCCCGTGTCGGTATTCAAGATGGAAGAACACCATCCGACGGCCGCCCGTTTCTCAACCATCGACATGCACTCACACGTGTACCGTGATACGGAAGCCAGTATCCGGGAATGGGTTAAGACCCTGGAAGAGAACAATATCGAGAAGGTTATCGTCCACACCTATGCCTATGGCGAAGAGTTTGACCGCTTGTATGACTTGTTTACGCGTGTTTCCGACAAATTTGAACTGTTCTGCGGTTTCGATATGTCGAACTGGGATCAGCCGGATTTCCCTGCGTCTGCCGTGAAGGAACTGGAACGCTGCTTCTCAAAAGGCGCTGGCGGCGTGGGCGAGCTTAGCGACAAAGGGATGGGGGAGCGGCTTTCCCGCCAACTTCGGGAACCCGGTCTGCATTTCAATGATCCCAAGTTCGACGCCCTGTTCGAGAAATGTGGTGAACTGGGCATGCCGGTCGTGATCCACAGCGGCGATCCGATTTGGATGTATGAGCCCATCGATGCGCACAACGACGGTTTGATGAATGCCAAGCATTGGCAGATCGATCTCTCCACCCCCGGCATCCTGGACCTGGACGGCATCGTGAACGCCTTTGTGGAATGTGTTGAGCGGCATCCTAATACGACTTTCGTCGCTTGCCACCTGCTCAATATCAACCACGATTATGCCCGACTGGGACAAATTCTGGATACGCATCCCAACATGTGGATCGACATCTCCGCCCGGCATCAAGAGACTTGCGTCACGCCGCGTGCAACCAAACACTTCTACGAGAAGTATCAGGATCGGATACTGTTCGGGACCGACAACGACCCTGATCCGGAAATGTACCGTGCCCAGTGGCGGATCCTGGAGACCGAAGATGAGCATTTCTATCTCACGGAGCAGTCCTATCACTGGCCTATGCAGGGCATCGGACTATCCGATGCGGTCCTTCAGAAGATTTATCATGACAATGCCGTCCGTCTGCTCGCTTCCCGCAAGCGATAAAAATGCTAACTTTGCAGGCTGAATGCTAAACGACCGGACCATGTTGAAAATTGGAGACAAGATGCCGTCTTTCGAGGTGCTCGACCAGGACGGGAATACGGTGAAGTCGGAAGATTTCATCGGAAAGGGTCGCAAGACCATCATTTACTTTTATCCGAAGGACAATACATCGGGCTGTACGGCGGAAGCCTGCAGTTTTCGTGACAACTATGCGGAGTTGACTGCTGCCGGCTACAATGTAGTGGGCGTAAGCAAGGACAGCGCCCGCTCGCACAGCGGCTTCCGCGCTAGATTCGGACTGCCGTTCCGTCTGCTTGCGGATACCACGACGCAGATGTTGCAGGATTTCGGCGCCTGGGGCGAAAAGAAAATGTACGGCAAGACGACGATGGGGACGCTTCGCCGGACCTTCATCTTCGACGCGGACGGCATCCTGGAACGCATTATCGAAAAGGTGGATACGAAGAATGCCGCCGGCCAGGTCCTGGGTGAATAGGCGATGACACGGCTGGAAGACATCAAGGCCTTTGCCTTCGACGTGGACGGGGTTTTCACCGACGGACTGGTGCTGGCGATGCCCGACGGTGACCTGCTCAGGCAGTTCAATTCGAAAGATTGTTTCGGCGTACGGACGGCCGTTGACAACGGCTTCCCGTGCGCCTTCATTACCGGCGGCGTGTCGCCGAGCCTGCTCCACCGCGCCCACTCGCTGGGTATCGGCGACGAGAACCTGTACATGATGTCGAAAAACAAGGCCGAAGACCTTCTGCATTTCTGCAAGCGGAACGGCCTGGAGCCTCAGCAGGTGGCTTTCGTCGGCGACGATATTCCTGACATCCCGGCCATCGAGCTCGCCGGCCTCGGCGTCTGCCCGGCCGACGCCGTCGCCGAGGTCCGCTCCGCCGCCGACCTCGTCTCGCGCTTCCCCGGCGGCCGCGGCTGCATTCGCGACCTCATCGAAAGCGTCCTCAAACCCCAGGGCAAATGGCTCTTCGACCCCGAAAACCCCTGGAAAGGCAGCCACCCCGCCGCCATCACCCAAGCTGCTTTACATACGGGAAAGAACGTCTGATGTTTGAAGATTATATTTTTACATTAGCGTCGGCGTCGCCGCGACGCCGGGAACTCTTGAAGGGACTGGATATCGACTTTACGGTCGAGCCCGGAAAGGATGAGAAGGAGGCCTATTCCGAAGGAATGCCCCATACCGCCATTCCGGAATTTCTCGCCCGCCATAAATCCGAAACCTTCCATCGGGAACTGGCGCCCCGAGAAGTCCTCATCACCGCCGATACCCTCGTTTTTCTCGACGAAAAAATCCTTGGAAAACCCCGCGACCGGGAAGACGCCGCAGATATGCTCCGTGCCATGTCGGGAAGGACCCATACCGTCGTCACGGGTGTGGCTTTCCGCACGAACGAGCGCCTGCATAGCTTCTCAGACACGACGGAAGTCGACTTCAAACCCCTGTCCGACGAAGAAATCTATTACTACGTCGACCATTACCGCCCTTTCGACAAAGCCGGCGCTTACGGCATCCAGGAATGGATCGGCTACGTGGGCATAACGGCGATCAGAGGCTCTTATTTCAACGTGATGGGGCTTCCGGTCCAGCGGCTTTACACAGAATTATGTGATTTCCTTTACTGACTTGGAAAAAGCGGTCGAATTCCGTCTCTGAATCAAAGCGGAAACGGATCTGCGTGCGGCATCGCTGCGGAATGTTCGTATTCATGATCAGGTCGCCTTCCGTCTCATAATACTGGTCGAGCTGCTTTCCGGAAATCTTGACGATACGGTAGCGTCCGCTCGGTACGCTGCCGGCTATGCCGATACCGGAGTCCGATTCGAAATGGGAGGGAAGCCTGTATCCGTGAACCATCGAGAGCGGTATGGTGCAATGGGCGAAATCGATGGTATGCTCCTTCCGGTTCGAGGAAGCAGGATTGGCCATGAATGCAGGGCGGTTGAACGCATATCTGACATAGAGCATCGTCCACAGGGACGGAATGTCTCCCTCGCAGCCAGAGACGATGCCCTCGTCGTTGAGCATGGAAAGAGCCAGGCAGGCCGTCGTCCTGCAGGAGTTCAGGATTCCGAAGCATTTCAATGTCAGTGCCTTCAGTGCGTATTTTGTGCATAGCGCCTTGAGCGCAAGATACATTCTTGCGGCTTCGCACAGGTCTTCCCGCGTGCGGTCACCCGAAAGGAAGCGTTCCATCCGGTAGCATACTTTCTGGGTTTCGGGATCTTCGGGAGATATGGCCTCGAAGCCTTTTTCCAGTTCCGACAGGTCGATGTCGATGAAACGGACTCCGTAGGTTTTGCTTACGCTGTCGCGATCGATGTCCGAAGCGATAAGCCAGCCGCTGGCACTGCCGATCAAGCCGATGACGGTCTTCTCGAAAGCCCGCCGCACATTTTTCTGGAATTTGGGCAGGGGATCGGAAGGGACCAGCATACCGGCCGATCCGGTTCCGCCGAAAAGGTCCCGCTCCATTTGGTCGAAGAAATCCTGACTGTAGTCAAGCGGTGCGTTGAACAGGGCGCTGGCGATGCCGCATTGTGACAGATATGTCTTGATTTCCATTGCGGCGGCAAAGGAATTGTGCAAACCGTCGCTCAACAGCAGGACCGGCCGTGGAAGGACATCGACGAAACTCTTGAACATCTCTTCCGTTCCGCCCGTGGCAATGAAGCAAACCGTTTTGTTGTGCGCATCATCGGGAAGGTCGCAACCCTGGCAGGAACCTCCGTCGATCTGGCGCATCAGGTCGGGCCGGCGGCTGGGAAGCATCGACGGATAGGTGATGTCAAGTTCTGCAAAACGCCGCAGGCCTTCGAAAAGTTCGGTCCTTGAGTTGATGACACTTGCACCGTTGTGGAGCGAAGACGAGAAAATGACGAGGTTGAGTTTGTTCGGCATGGCTGTTTTTCGGATTGAGGGTTACAAAGTTAAAATAAATTGAGGAAAATCACTATTTTTGCAGTTTAAAGATGCCCGTTCAAACCGGGTGCGAAAAGATAATATGGAAATTTCTGCCAAATACGATCCTTCACAGACTGAAGACAAATGGTACGCCTGGTGGATGGAGCACAAGTGCTTCCATTCCGAGCCGGACGGCCGCGAACCTTATACCATCGTGATTCCTCCGCCGAACGTGACGGGCGTGCTGCATATGGGCCATATGATGAACAACACCCTGCAGGACGTGCTTATCCGTCGTGCGCGCATGCTTGGCAAGAATGCCCTCTGGGTGCCGGGAACCGACCATGCTTCCATCGCCACGGAAGCCAAAGTGGTAGGCCGTCTTGCCGAGAAAGGCATCCGCAAGCAGGACCTTACCCGCGAGCAGTTCCTCGAACACGCGTGGGACTGGACCCGTGAGCACGGCGGCATCATCCTCAAGCAGCTCCGCCGCCTCGGCGCCAGCTGCGACTGGGACCGCACCGCATTCACGATGGATGAGATCCGCTCCGAGAGCGTGCTTCGCGTTTTTTGCGACCTCTACGACAAGGGGCTCATCTATCGTGGCCTGCGTATGGTGAACTGGGATCCGAAGGCCCAGACAGCCCTTTCCAACATCGAAGTGGTGTACAAGGAAGAGCACAGCAAACTCTTCTACCTGCGCTATTATGTGGCCGACCAGGAAAGTGTCCGGCCCACGGGCGAGGAGGGTGAAGTCCTGCATCAGGACGACCAGGGCCGTTATTATGCCGTGGTGGCCACTACGCGCCCGGAAACGATTATGGGCGATACCGCCATGTGCATCAATCCGAAGGACCCGAAAAACCAGTGGCTGCGCGGCCACAAGGTCATCGTCCCGCTGGTGAACCGGGTCATTCCCGTGATCGAAGACCGCTACGTGGATATCGAATTCGGTACAGGCTGCCTGAAGGTGACGCCGGCCCACGATGTGAACGACTATAACCTGGGCAAGACCCATAACCTCGATACCATCGACATCTTCAACCCCGACGGCACCATCAGCAACCAGTCGCCGCTCTATGTCGGTCTCGACCGCAACGTGGTGCGCAAGCTGATTGCAAAAGACCTGGAAGCTGCCGGCCTGATGGAGAAAGTGGAAGACTACCTCAACAAGGTGGGCTATTCGGAGCGTAACCAGGACACGGCCGTGGAGCCGCGTCTGTGCAAGCAGTGGTATGTCCGTATGCCGCATCTGGCCGAGATTGCTCTCAAGCCCGTGCTGGACGGCGAAATCAAGTTCTATCCCGAGAAATTCGTGGGCAGCTACCGCCAGTGGCTCGAGAACATCGACGACTGGTGCATCAGCCGCCAGCTCTGGTGGGGACACCGCATTCCTGCATACTACCTCCCGACTTCGGAAGGGGAGGAGGAACGCTTCGTCGTGGCGATGAACCGGGAAGAAGCACTCGCGAAAGCCCGCCGGATCGCCGGCTACGAAAACATCAAGGCCGAAGAGCTCCGTCACGACGAAGATGCGCTCGACACCTGGTTCTCCAGCTGGCTCTGGCCCATCTCGCTCTTCGACGGTATCCGCAATCCCGGCAATCCGGAAATCAGCTACTACTATCCGACCAGCGACCTGGTCACGGCCCCCGACATTATCTTCTTCTGGGTGGCCCGTATGATCATGGCCGGCGAGGAATATATGCACGACGTGCCGTACCGCAACGTCTATTTCACCGGCATCGTCCGCGACAAGCTCGGCCGCAAGATGAGCAAGCAGCTGGGCAACTCTCCCGACCCGATCGGCCTGATCGAGAAATACGGCGCTGACGGCGTGCGCCTCGGCATCCTGCTTTGCACCTCGGCCGGCAACGACATCCTCTTCGACGAGACGCAGGTGGAACAGGGCCGCAATTTCAGCAACAAGATCTGGAATGCGTTCCGGCTCGTGAAAGGCTGGACGGTGGCCGACGCGCCGCAGAGCGAAGCGAACCGCGTGGCGGTGGAATGGTTCCGCGCCAAACTCGCCCAGACGGCCGCGCAGACGCACCGCGACTACGAGAACTTCCGTATCAACGACGCCGTGATGGGCACCTACAAGTGCTTCTGGGACGATTTCTGCGCCTGGTACCTGGAGCTCGTGAAGCCTGCTTTCGTGGATAACGTGCAGCAGCCGCTCGACCGTGCGACGTACGAGGCGACCCTCGGCTTCTTCGATGCGCTGCTGCGGATGCTCCATCCCGTGATGCCGTTCATCACGGAGGAACTCTGGCACGCCCTGGCCGATCGTGGCGAAAACGACACCATCATGTTCCAGCAGATGCCGCTCGGCGGCGTATACGATGCGCAGCTCGTGGCGGATTTCGCCATGGCCTGTGACGTGGTCGTCGGCGTGCGCGCCCTGCGTCAGGCCAAGAACCTGGCGCCGAAAGCGCCGTTGAGCCTGCAGGTGAAGGGCGCTTTCCCGGCCGCCATGGCACCGGTGGTGCGCAAGATGGCGTTCGTCTCGGACATCACTTCCGTCGATGCCTTCTCCGGGGCCGGCGAGATGTTCATGGTGGGCACCACGGAGTTCAACGTGCCGCTCGAGGGCATGATCGACGTAGCCGCCGAGGTGGCCAGGATCGAGGCCGAAATCCAGCGCTACGAAGGCTTCCTCCGCGGCGTGAACGCCAAGCTGTCGAACGAGAAATTCGTGGCCAATGCGCCCGCGAGAGTCGTGGAGACAGAGCGCAAGAAACTGGCCGACGCGACTACGAAGATCGAGAATCTCCAGGCGCGTCTGGCAGCTCTTAAGAAATAATAAATAACTAAATACCAGCAACTATGGCAACTTTATTTGCAGTAATGCTTCCGCTGGGCGTCATCGGTGTCTGGCAGTGGGTCATCCTCGGACTGGTCGTTCTGCTGCTCTTCGGCGGCAAGAAGATTCCGGAACTGATGCACGGACTGGGCAAGGGCGTCAAATCTTTCAAGGCCGGCATGAAGGATGCCGAAAAGGACATCGAGGAAATCCGCGCCGAGATCGTCAAGGACGACGAACCCAAGAAGGTGGACGACAAGAAGGAGGAGAAGTAGCGCGCCGTGGCCGAGGAGAAGCTCGACGAATCCAAGGACATGAGCTTCTGGGAGCACCTGGAAGCGTTGCGACAGGGCCTGTTCCACGTGATCATCGCCCTGCTCGCGGCTTTTATCGTGCTCTTTTTCTTCAAGGATTTCCTCTTCGACGACCTCATCCTGGCCCCGACCCGTTCCGATTTCTTCTTCTACAAGTGGTTCGGGATGGAAACGGGCCTGCAGCTGGTCAACATCGAGCTTTCCACGCAGTTCATGGTGCATATGCGCGTCACGTTCCTGTGCGCGATCATTGCCTGCTGCCCGTACATCCTCTTTGAAATCTGGCGCTTCATCGCCCCGGCGCTCTATCAGCGCGAGAAGCGGGCCACGCGCCGCGCCTTCCTCTTTGCCTCGTTCCTGTTCTATCTGGGCATCGCGGTGGGCTACTGCATCATTCTGCCGTTGATGGTCAATTTCTTTGACGGCTACAAGGTGAGCGAGGCGGTGACCAACACCATTTCGCTCAATTCCTATATCTCGACGGTCAATTCCACGGTGCTGCTCTTCGGTATCGTGTTCGAAGTTCCGACGCTGGTGGCGGTGCTCTCACAACTGGGCCTGATCACGCGCCAGACGCTGCTCAGCGGCTGGAAATGGGCCGTGCTGGTGATTGCCGTGCTGGCGGCCATCATCACGCCCGCCGATCCTTTCTCGATGCTGATTGCATCGATCCCGCTCTTCCTGCTCTACGGCATCAGCATCCTGGTGTGCCGGAAGGAGTTGCCGGAAGGTGAAGACGAACCCGACGAAGCGGAGGCTGCGGCATGATTTCCCTCGACGACATTACCGTTGCGTACGGCGGCTTCACGCTGCTGGACGGCGTGAGCCTGCACATCGGCGACCGCGAGCGGATCGGCCTGGTGGGCAAGAACGGGGCGGGGAAGAGCACGATGCTCAAGCTGATCATGGACATCCAGCGTCCCACGACCGGGCGGATCACGCAGACCGCCGGCCAGCGGATCGGCTATCTGCCGCAAATCATGGAGCATCACCGCGGCCGCACTGTGCTCGAAGAGGTGATGACGGTGTATGAAGAACTCGACCGCCTGGACCGTCGCGTAGATGAAATATCACTTGAGCTGGCGAGCCGGGAAGACTATGAATCAGCCGCTTATCAACGGCTCATCGTCGAGCTCAACGAAGTGAACGACCAGCTGGTCCTCGCCCGGAGCGAAGCCACGGAAGAAGCCGTGGAGCGCACCCTGACCGGTCTGGGCTTCAAGAAAGACGAATTCGGCCGCAAGACCGAAACCTTCTCCCAGGGCTGGAATATGCGCATCGAACTGGCGAAGATCCTGCTCCGCCGGCCCGAGGTGCTGCTGCTCGACGAGCCCACGAACCACCTCGACATTGAGTCCATCCAGTGGCTGGAAGACTATCTGAAAGAGAGTTTCACAGGCGCGCTCGTGCTGATCTCGCACGACCGCCGCTTCCTCGACAATTGCACCACCCGCACGGTGGAAGTGATGCTGGGGCATCTGTACGATTACAAGGTGCCGTACTCCCAGTACGTGGAGCTGCGCAAAGAACGCATCGCGCAGCAGAAAGCCGCGTATCTGAACCAGCAGCGGATGATCGAAAAGACCGAGGAGTTCATCGAGCGTTTCCGCTACAAGCCCACCAAGAGCAACCAGGTGCAGTCACGCGTGAAGCAGCTCGAGCGCATCGAGCGCATCGAGATTGACGACGAAGACCTTTCGGCCATCCACGTCAAGTTCCCGCCCGCCCCGCGCAGCGGCGACGTGGTGTTTGAAGTGAAGGACGCCGTGATCGGCTATCCGCAGAAGACGGTGCTCAAAGGCGCGAACCTGGTGATCCGCCGCGGCGAAAAAGTGGCTTTCGTGGGCCGCAACGGCGAAGGCAAGACCACGATGATGCGCGTGCTGATGGGCGAACTCGAGCCGTTCGACGGCGAGGCGAAGGTGGGGTACAATGTGGATATCGGCTATTATGCGCAGAATCAGGAAGACATCCTCGACAAGAAGGCCACGGTCTTCGACACGCTCGACCGTATTGCAGTGGGCGACATCCGCACGAAGCTGCGCGACATCCTGGCTGCGTTCCTGTTCAAGGGAGAAGACATCGACAAGCGCGTCGCCGTGCTCAGCGGCGGCGAGCGCTCGCGTCTGGCAATGGCCAAGCTGATGCTCAAGGCGCACAATCTGCTGGCGCTCGACGAGCCGACCAACCATATGGACATCCGGTCGAAAGACATTCTGAAGCAGGCCCTGCAGGCCTACGACGGCACGATCATCGTGGTCTCGCACGACCGCGATTTCCTCAACGGGCTGGTCGACAAGGTCTACGAGTTCATCGACGGTCGCGTGAAGGAGCATCTCGGCGGCGTCGACGACTTCCTCCGCCGCAAGAAGGCAGAATCGTTCCGGGACATTGAAAAGAAAGCTACGCCGGCGCGGGATGGCCTGGTGGAGCGGCAGGTTCTTTCAGCCCCGGCCTTGACCGGGTCTGAAAAGGTTCTGCCGCGCGCTGGAGAGCCGGCAAAGCCGAAACAGTCGTATCAGCAGCAGAAGCAGCTGTCGCGGGAAGAGAAGCGGGCGAAGAACCGGCAGAACCTGCTGGAAAAGCAGATTGCCGGGCTGGAGGAAAAAATGGCCGAAATCGAAAAGGTCCTCGCTGCGCCGACCGTCGACGCCGACATCATGGAACTTACCCGCAATTACCTCGAACTCAAGCGCGACCTCGACGCCAAAATGGACGAGTGGGCGAGCTTGTAAATATGCTTTGCTATGGACAGAAGGAATTTTCTGAAGACCTCGGCGCTGGCTTCGCTGGCGCTGATGGCGGATTGGCGGACGGCTTTCGCGGCCGGAACTTCCGACAAGGCCGCCGGTAAGCCGTTGAAAGGATGGAAGGACGGCCATTTCCAGGTGCATTTCATCTACACCGGCGTGGCCGAATCTATGTTTATGATTTTTCCCGACGGCACGTCGATGCTGCTCGACTGCGGCGACCACGATGCGATCGGGCGCGGGAAACTGGCCGTTCCCGTGCTGCCATCGCCCGATCGCCACTCGGGTGACTGGATCGCCCGGTACGTGGAGCGCGTGAATCCCAACCGGAGCGTCGTCGACTATATGATGCTCTCCCATTATCACTGCGACCACGCCGGCGATCCGCATTTCAATGATGGCACGGTCACCCGCAACGGGGAAAGTTTCGCGCTGAGCGGTTTCACGCAGGCGGCCGAGCGCCTGACCTTCCGGAAGGCGGTCGACCGGGCCTGGCCCGACTACAATGACCCGCTGCCCATGCCCGACGAGTATATGGGCGATATCGTGGCTCACATTCGCACCTTCTTCGAGCGGATGCAGAAACAGCGGGGCATGGAAATCGAGAAGTTCCGGGTGGGGGAGACGGGACAGATCGCCCTGCAGCACGATCCGGCGCGCTATCCGGAGTTCTCGGTGCGCAACATCTGCGGCTGCGGCCGCATCGCCGCCCCCGACGGGACGGTGACCAATCTCTATGAAGGTTTCGTGGAGACGCCGGAACAGGAGCTGAACGAGAACGGCATGAGCATGGGCCTCGTCTTCACCTACGGCGATTTCCGTTTCTATACGGCCGGCGACTTTTGCGACACGTTCAAAAAGCTCGACGGCACCCAGGTCGATGTCGAGGCGGAACTGGCGAAGGTCTGTGTGCCGGTCCACGTGGCGAAAGTCAATCATCACGGCCACTATTCGATGCCGGCGCCCCTGGTTTCCGCCCTTCGGCCGAAGGTGTGGGTAACCTGTGTCTGGGACCAGCTGCACGATGTCGCGCCCGTGATGGATCGTCTGGCTTCGCGTTCCCTGTATCCCGGTGACCGGGTGCTTTGCCCGTGCATTTTCCCGGCCGAACGCCGGGCCGAAGATGCCGGCAGCCCCTGGCTCGATGACATCGCGCCGGCTTGCTTCGACGGCGCGCACGTCGTGCTCGACGTGACGCCCGGCGGCAAGCGTTATTCCATCTCCTTACTGGATGCCCGCGACGAGTCGATGACCGTCCGCAGCGTCCTTCATTTCAAGACAGACCGACGGTAGTTTATGGACAATCACAACGACACGTATTATCTCTACGGCATGCATCCCGTGACGGATGCGGTGCTGCAAGGCCGCAAGTTCGAAAAAATCCTGTTCAAGAAGGGATTGGAAGGCGAACAGTTCCGCACGCTGCTCGAAGAAGTGACGCAGCGGGGCATTCCGTATCAGTTCGTTCCCCTCGAGAAACTCAACCATATGGTCCGCGGCGCCCATCAGGGCGTGGTGGCCTATCTGGCGCAGATCGACTATGTGCCGTTCGAGGAGATGGTCGAAAATGCCTTGTCCACGAAAGCCTACCCGTTGTTCCTGGTGCTCGACGGAGTCAGCGACGTGCGCAATCTGGGCGCGATCGCTCGCAGCGCGGAGTGCGCCGGTGTCGACGGCATCGTAGTGCCCGCAAAGGGCGGCGCGGCCATTAACGCCGACGCCGTGAAGACTTCGGCGGGTGCGCTGCTGCGCGTGCCGGTGGCGAAGGTCGCCAACCTGCGGACGGCGCTCTACTATTTCCGCGATTCGGAATTCCAGATCGTGGCAGCCAGCGAGAAGGCGGAAGATGCGATCTACGATGTGAATTTCCGGAAAGCCACGGTCGTCGTCATGGGTTCGGAAGGGAAGGGAATTTCCGACAATGTGTTGAGCCTATGTACGGTAGGGGCCCGCATTCCGATGCTCGGCGAGACGGGCTCCCTCAATGTCTCGGTCGCCGCAGCGGTCGTCCTCTTCGAGGCCGTCAGACAAAGAATGTCCTGATATTTGCTAAACTCGGAAAGATTTATTAATTTTATAGTTTGACAGAACAAACGTTAAAATCATCATAGTTATGAAAAGATTCTGGGTCCTTTTTGCCGCACTTTTCCTTTCCGTCCTGGTGATGGATGCGCGCACCGTTAAAAAAGTATATGATATCGATGACTTTACCGGTGTCAAGGTCACGAATGCCTTTGAAGTGTCGATCGAGCACTCCGACGAGTACCGGGTGGAAATCGAGGTGTCCGAAGAGTTCTTGCCTTATCTTCTGGTCAAGAACCGTGGCGGTGTGCTGGAACTCGATTTTACGCGGCTTCCTTTCCGGCTCCGTCAGAAGGAACGCAACCGGATCGCCCAGGCTGTGATATCGATGCCTACGCTGACGTATCTGGAACTCTCGGGTGCATCCCGTGTTACCAGCAACGACCAGTTCGCCAATACGATGAACAAGTTCACGGTCTCGCTTAAGGGCGGCAGCGTGATTGCCAATCTCAATATGAAGGCTCCCGCCGTGGAGATTGAGATGAACGGCGCATCCAAGGCTGTGATGAGCCTGCGTACCAGCGATGTCGATGCGACGCTGACGGGCGCTTCCCGTCTCGACCTTACGGGTGAAACGACGGAACTCGACATTACGGCCAAACGTGCCTCGAAGGTCGACGCCAGCCAATTCGACGCGGAAGATGTCTCCGTCATTGCTTCGGGGGCTTCGACCGTCGATGTCAGGGTTCTGCAAGTTCTGACGGTCAATCTGACGGGCGCTTCCAAGTGCCGTTACTTCGGTGACACCGATTTCATCAAGATCCGGGCCGACAAGGTGACGGGCGCTTCCTCGTTCAAGCATCAGAACTAATACCCGGTCCGGATGGCTATGTTCTTGCTTGACTCCCATTGCGATGCGCCGCTGATGCTTGCCAAGGGAGCTGACTTTGGCAGGCGGGTCGAACAGGGCTATGTCCCCGGGAAGTTCCCGATCACCCACGTCGATTTCCAGCGGATGAAGAAAGGAGGAGTCAACGGTTCCTTCTTTGCTATATACACTTCCAATTTTCTTGATCCCGACGCCGCTACGCGCCGGGCATTCGAATTGATTGCCAAGGTTTTTGACGCTGTGGAGCGGAATCCCGGAAAGGTGGCGCTCACCACCACGCCGGCACAGGCCCGCCGTAACGCCAAGAACGGGCTGATTTCGATTTTCCTGGGAATGGAGAACGGGGCGCCGATCCAGAAGGACCTGTCGTTGCTGCGTATGTTCAACCGTTTGGGCATCACCTATATGACTCTGACACACGCTCGCAGCAACGAGATATGCGATTCCTGCACTTCGCCTGAACCCCGATGGGGCGGATTGAGCCCGTTCGGTCGCGAAGTGGTCGCGGAAATGAACCGGCTCGGGATGATGGTCGATGTGTCCCACATTTCGGACGATTCATTCTGGGATGTGGTCAAGTATTCCAAGGCTCCTGTCGTAGCGACGCATTCCTGTTGCCGTGCGCTCAACGACCATCCCCGCAACATGACCGACGAGATGATCGTCGCCCTGGCCGAAAAAGGCGGTGTGATCCAGATCAATTTCTATCCTTCGTTCCTCGACAAAGAATACAATGCCAAGGTCTCCGCGCTGATCGATGCGGAAGAGGATACGCAGGTGGAGTGGCTGAAAAATCCTTCCGATCCGGCGCTGCAGCAGCGGATGCGCGAGACTGTCGAAGCGATGAACGCCGTGCCCCGTCCGTCCTACAAGAAGATCGTCGATCATATCGACCACGTGGTCAGGCTGGTCGGCTTCCGTCACGTGGGGCTCGGCAGCGATTTCGACGGTATCGAGACCTGTCCCGACGGCCTGGAAGATATCGGCAAGATGCAGAAGATTATCATTGAACTGCGCAAACGCGGCTATTCCGACTATGAGATCCGCCAGATTGCAGGCGGAAACTTCCTACGCGTGATGGAACAGGTGCAACGCCTGTCCGAATAATATAGACATCTCCCTTCCTATGAAAAGACTGTTGACCTTTCTGTCTGCAGCGCTGCTGCTGCTTTCCTGTAACCGTACGCCGGACGGCCCCTTCCGGGTCACGGGTCTGCAGGTGGATTATATGACGACCCCGTTGGGACTGGACACTCCCTTTCCGCGTTTCAGCTGGAAGATGGAGAGTAATCATTATGCCCAGCGCCAGGCTGCATACAGGCTTGTCGTGACCGAATCCGGCTCGGGCGATTCCGTGTGGGATTCTGCTGCGGACGGAACGCTTCCTTCCGACGTGTCTGTGGGTGTGGTTTACCGTGGCAGGCCGCTCAAGCCCTGTACACGCTACAACTGGACCGTAGAGGTCACCAATACGGAAGGGGAAACGGTTTCTGCCGGATCCTGGTTTGAGACCGGCCTGATGGACAGTGGCTGGTCGGATGCGCGCTGGATTTCCGGCGGGCAGCCGCATTTCTCGAAGTACCGTTCCCATTTCGAAATCGAAACCGACATTCAACTGCCGGCCGGCAGCGGGGAAGCCGATTTTCTGATGGGCTGGCTGGACAGTTCGAACTATGTGCGGGCGCAGCTTCGCCGGGATGCCGGCAAGCCCGTGCTTGCCCTTCATCACGTTGCCGCCGGTGTGGACACCTGCGACTGGGAGAAAGCACTGACGGGACTGTTTCCTGTCGGGGATGTGGCCTGGGAAACGCGCCTGTGCCTGCGCGTGGTTTCGTTCGACTATTCGGCCGGTTATAAAATCTGGCCATCTGTGGGTGGCCAGCTTCTCGTCAAGGAACCCGTGGTCATCCACCTCGCGACGGACCGGGAATATAAGCCTGTCGGCCGCTTCAACAAGGTGGGTTTTGCGCAGCCGGAAGGCAGCGAGGCCGTCTTTTCGAATCTTACGGTAACGGAACGTGTCTGGCATACTACACTCTACAAGAGCGATTCCGCCTATTCCATACAAGGTGGACAGACTGAAATCATATCGCCGGCCGAGGAAAGCGGAGCGCCGATGCTCCGCAAGACCTTCCGTATCGAAAAACCGCTCGCCGCTGCGCGTCTCTACACAACTGCCCGCGGTATCTATGAGTATGAGATCAATGGCAAGCGGATGGCCGATGACTGGTTCAACCCCGGTTCGACCGATTACCGTTTCCGTTTTCTTTACAATACTTACGATATTACGCCCCTGCTCAAGAAAGGCGTCAATGCTGTATGCGCGCAGTTGGGCGCCGGCTGGTACAGCGATTTTACCGGTTACGCCACGGCTTGGCAGGACCAGTTCGGTACGGAACTTTCATTGCTGGCCAAGATCGTGCTGACCTATGCCGACGGAAGCCGGGAAACAATCGTTTCCGACGGTTCCTGGAAAGCTTTCAACGGCGGTCCGATTATCAGTGACAGTTTCCAGAATGGTGAAGACTACGATGCACGCCGGGAAGTGAAAGGGTGGAGCGATGCCCGCTTCGATGACAGCGGCTGGACGTTGGCGCAGGAAGTCGAAGCACCGGCCGACAGCGTTATTATCGCCTCCTACATCGGTTCTCCGGTGCAGACGCAATCCGTTCTGAAAGCCGTTGCGGTTTCCGAGCCGAAACCGGGTGTTTTCGTCTACGATATGGGGCAGAATATGGTGGGTGTGCCCAGGGTTCGGCTGCAGGGCGCACGGGGAAAGGAGATCGTTTTCCGCTACGGCGAGATGATCTATCCGACCGAAGTGCCGGAAGACCCGCTCCCGCCGCTTACCGCAGACATCTATGCAGAGCGCAAGGGCTTGGTTTATAACGATAATTACCGCGGAGCGCTGGCTACGGACCACTATATCCTCAAGGGAGGAGGTGCCGAGGTGTTCCAGCCCCGCTTTACTTTCCACGGTTTCCGCTATATCGAGATCCACGGCCTTGACAAGGCGCTTCCGTTGGAATCGGTCGAAGGCCTGGTGCTCCATTCCGTAGGTCCGCAGACCAGCGGTTTCGAGACTTCAGACGCCGATGTCAACCGGCTCTATGAAAACATCGTCTGGGGGCAGCGCGGCAACTTCCTTTCAATTCCTACCGACTGCCCGCAGCGCGACGAACGGATGGGATGGACGGGTGATGCACAAGTGTTCGCTCGCGCGGCCACTTATAATATGAATGTCGATCCCTTCTTCTCCCGCTGGTTCCAGTCGGTACGCGACATTCAGGGCGAAGACGGCAGCTATTGCGATTTCATTCCGAAAGTGGGCCAGCCGCCATACGGCTCATCGAAAGGCGGGGGCGCACTCGGGTGGATGGAAGCCGGTATCGTGATTCCCTGGCAGTTGTATCTGCAATACGGCGACCTGCAGTTCGTGCGTGAACACTATGCATCCATGGAGCATTATATGGATTATCTGCAGAAGCGTGCGGTGGGGGATATCCAACCCGGCAGCGGTTATGGCGACTGGGTGGCGCTGGAACATACCAATTCGCCGCTGACAAATACGGCTTATTACGCATACGATGCGATGTTGATGGAAAAGATGGCTGCGGCACTGGGCAAATATGCCGACGAAGCCCGCTGGCACGCGTTGTACGAGCGGATCAAAAAGGCTTTCAACCGGGAATTCGTGGGTCCGGACGGAGTTACGAAAGAGTCGAAGAATGTTCCTCCGTATCACGAATGGATTGCCGGAGATGCGGATGCCTCGTTCAAGGCGAATACCCAGACATCCTATGTGGTCCCGCTTCAGGCCGAACTGTTCGACGAGGCACACAAGTCACTGGCGCTGCAGAATCTTGTAGAGAATGTGGCAGCACACAATTTTACGCTCACGACCGGTTTCATCGGCACGCCGTACCTGAACCTCGTGCTGTCGCGGGCGGGTTTCGACAACATTGCCTACAGGCTTTTCGAACAGCGCGCCTATCCTTCCTGGCTCTATCCCGTGATGCAGGGCGCGACTACGATGTGGGAACGTTGGAATTCCTATACGATCAGGCGGGGATTCGGACCGGTGGACATGAACTCGTTCAACCACTATTCCTTCGGGGCCATCGAAGAGTGGATGTTCTCCTATATGCTGGGCATCCGGCCGGTGGAAACGGATCCGGGCTACCACAGCATCGTGCTGGAGCCTCGGGTCGGCGGATCGTTCACCTATGTGAAAGGACACTATGATTCCGTGTATGGTCGGATTGAGAGCGGCTGGCGTTGGACGGACGACGGCTCCCTGCAGTTCGACTTCTCGGTGCCGGCCAATACGACCGCTTCGCTGACACTTCCTCTTCCGGAAGATGCGGAAGTACAAGTAACGCTTGGTTCGGAATATGCCGCGGCAGGCGAGTCTCCCGGTCGCTATGAACTGCCTTCCGGCAAATATCGTTTCGTGATCAGATAATCGACAGGGCCACTTCCATCATATTCGTGAAGGAAGTGCGCCGCTCGTCGGCGGACATCGCTTCGCCCGTAAGGATACTGTCGGAGATCGTGCAGATCACCAGGGCGCGGTTGCCTGAGCGCGCGGCGTTCATATAGAGCGCCGATGCTTCCATTTCCACGGCCAGTACACCCATTTTCCGCCAGCGGTCGGTGTGCGGATTGTCCGAATAGAAAGTGTCGGACGAAAGGATATTGCCTACCTTGTAGTGGATTCCCCTTTCGTCACAGGCGTTTGCAGCTGCCCGCAGCAGGTCGAAATCCGCAATCGGGGCAAAGGTACCGGGAAGTTCGAACTGGGCACCGTAGTTCGAATCCGTGCAGGCACCCTGTGCGATGACCAGGTCGCCCAGATGCAGGTCGGCGTGGCAGGAGCCGGCCGAACCGACTCGGATGATGGTTTCCACGTCATAGAAATTGAAGAGTTCATACGAGTAGATACCGATCGAGGGGATGCCCATTCCGTGACCCATCACGCTTACGCGTTTGCCGTTAAAAATGCCGGTGAAACCCAGCATTCCGCGGACTTCGTTGAACTGGACGCAGTCGGTCAGAAAGTTGTCTGCAATGAATTTTGCGCGCAGCGGATCTCCGGCCATCAGCACGGTCTTGGCGATCTCGCCGTTTTTTGCTCCGATGTGGGGAGTAGGGGTGTTTGCCATATCTTTTGTCTTTTCTTATTTATTCACGGTCGCCCTCCTCCAGAACAGGAATCTCGTCCAGGTCGAGGAGCGCCTTTTCAATCTGCTTGCCTTTCCTGGCTCCCAGTTTGGCAAGCTTGATGGCCGTCGTCGTGATGCTCTGCCCGCCGGGAGCTAGCTTCTTTCCGGCTTCATTGTATGTCTTCATCGCGGTTTCCAGCGATTTGCCGACACTCTCGTAGGAGGCGAGGAACTTGTCTACACGGTCCATCATTTCGGCGGCAAGGGCGTAAACCTTTTCGTGGTTTTCCGCCTGTTTGACCTGTGTCCAGGTGAGCTGGACGATGCGGATGGCCCCGTAAAGCGACTGTTCGTCGGCGATGTACACGTTTTGCTCCGCCGCCCAGCGCCAGAGATCGGGTTCCGCATTCAGGGCGGTCCAGAGGGCGCCCATATTGGGAACGAACATAATGACATAGCCGGCCGACATCTTCGGCGGCTGAACATAGGAGGCGTAGTCTTTTTTTGCAAGTTCCTTGACGTGTTTCCTGACGCTTTCGATGTGCGCATGAAGGTAGCGTGCGCGGTCCTCCTCGTTCTCGGCGTTGACATAGCTCACATAGTCGGCCAGCGAGGTCTTTGCGTCGACGATTACTTCGCGCCTGCGGTCCAGGTGGATGATTACGTCGGGGCGCATCACGGAATCGTCCGCATTCCTGACCGGTTTTCCGTCGGAATCTGTCAAGGTGGGCTGCACGTCGAAGTGGACCCCCTTGGTAAGTCCCTGTGAGGAAAGCAGTTCCTCCAGGATGGTTTCTCCCCAGGTTCCCTGGAGTTTGTTGCCATATTTGAAGGCGGCGGCCAGCTGGTCCGTGCTGCGGGCCACGCGGCCGGTATAGTTCATCAGGGATTCGACATCGCTTTTGATGGCACTCTGGGCGGTTTTGTGGACGTCACTGTTGGCCAGCATCTCCTTGCGGAGTTCGTCCATCTTCTCCTTTACGGGATTGAGCAGTGAACCGATGGCTTCGCTGCTGGCATCCTTGAATTCACGCTGGCGGGCTTTGAGCAGTTCGTCGGTTGCTGCCTTGGCCTGGTCTTTCATCTGTCCTAACGCTTCGGCAAATTGTTCTTTCATCGCCCGGACCGACTCTTCGTGTGCCTTGTCACGGGCGCTCAGCGCTTCTTTGTATGCCTGTTCATGCGCGGCCATCACGGCGTCCTTGGCTTTTTCCGTGTTCTGGACGGCCTTTTCGATGCGGCCCGGAACGTCCAAAATGGATTCCAGACGCTCCCGGTCCGCAAGCAGTTTCGAACGGGTAAGCGCCCGCGTAACGAAAATGGCCAGCAGGAGGACAAGGATGGTGGCGGCGATGATCAGGATGAGCGTAGTCGAAGGCATAGGTAGTTGAAATAAAAAGGCAATTTAACAAAAAATCGGATGAAAACCGTCAGATTCCTCTATATTTGTGGAGCAATGGCCAAAGTAAGATTATCGTATCGTCAGATTGCCGCCGCCGTTTTTCTGGTCGCGTCGGTCACTTTTTACATTCTCGGTCTCATCTATCCGCTGATGTCGACCAAGTATGAGGTATTCGGCTTCCCGCTCAAAAGCCAGGAAGTGACCCTCTTTGATTCCGTACGGATGTTCTGGGAGAGCGGCGAGTATCTGGTGGCATCCATTATCCTGGTGTTCACCTTCATCCTGCCGATTCTCAAATATGTCGAGCTCTCGCTGCGTCTGGCAACGGGCCGCCAGTTTCTCAAACTTCAGTCGGTCGACAAGTGGAATATGATCGACGTATTCCTTGTGGCGATGCTGCTGCTTAATTTCAAGATGAATTCCCGTTTTATCGTAATGCGGCTGGAAATGGGCACCAACTTCATCGCACTGGCCGTGCTGACGAGGCTGGTGACCATTCTCCTTGTCGAGGGATTCGGGAAGAAACTCAGCCCAGAAGTTCCTCGCTCCGCTTGATGAAGTCGGCCAGCGCCTTGCCCTTCAACATACCGTTGGCCAGCAGGGCCAGGTCGGTGACCTGCTTGAGCAGGGTGTTGTCGGCCGTGAAGGCCTTCACGCCGGTGTCTCCCAGGATCTTCTTGATCACCGCGTTCTCGGCGTTTACCGTGATGTTGTAGCTGTCGGGGAGTTCGCCGTAGAAGTTCATGCCGCCGCCCAGGGCCGCCATGTCGCGGTAGCGGCGCATGAATTCGCTCTGCGTGATCAGGATCGGTGCTT
>JAEEGJ010012245.1_pt1 | contig 21313 bp, 15 predicted proteins | sample 8958761 | NCBI WGS metagenome assembly JAEEGJ01 (sample SAMN16246546, study PRJNA631951) | gut metagenome | biome: gut microbiome; feature: rumen; material: RS-attached | host: Bos | place: Iran: Karaj | collected 2018-10
GCCGAAATGGCTGAGCAGGATCCCGAGGAAAAGGATCCAGGTGGAACCGATCGAGATCCCCTTGACCTTCTTCTTCCCGAGCCAGAGGCCGGAAGCGATGACGATGGCGAACAGCAGGATGGAATGGGCGATGCCGGAGCCCAGGAACAACTCTTTCATGGTGCAAAGATACAAAAAAGACGGCTGCGCGCAGCCGTCTTTTCAGTGTTGTCGCTCTATTTGTTATTTGAAGAGCATCGGGGCCATCTCGAGGAGGCAGCGGCGCCAGGTCAGGAACTCGTGGGCCGTGCCCTCGGAGACATAACCCTTGGCGTTGTAGCCGGCAGCCTGCAGGTCCTCGGCCGCCTTCATGATGCGGTCCGGGCCTTCCTTGCTGCCGCAGCCGACGAAGATACCCTTCACCTTCTTGGCGTCGAGGCCGGCGGCCTCAAGCTCCTTCGGCGTGTAGATGCCGCCGCTGTGGAGGCCGAAGTAGGCGAACAGCTCCGGACGGGCCAGGGTGATGTTGTGGGTCTCCATGCCGCCCATCGAAAGGCCGGCCATGGCACGGCTCTCACGCTTGGCGACCGTGCGGAAGTGGCTGTCCACGTAAGGGATGAGCTCGTCGCAGAGGACGGTCTCGAAGTCCTTGTAGTTGAAGCCGCGCAGGCCGGCGCCGCCCGGACGGACGTCGTTGGTCATGCCGTAGGTCATCACGATGATGAACGGCTCGATCTTGCCCTCGGCGATCATGTTGTCCATGATGAGGTTGGCGTGGCCCTGGTTCCACCAGGCGTACTCGTTCTCACCCCAGCCGTGCTGGAGGTAGAGGACAGGATATTTCTTCTTGCCCTTCTCGTAGCCGGCCGGCGTGTAGACGTAGGCCTTCTTGAGCATGTTGGTGCTGTTGGACCAGAAGAGGATCTGCTGGACGTTGCCGTGCGGGATGTCGCGCTCCTCGTAGAAAGCCCTGTCGTGGGCCGGGATCTCGATGCCGCTCTCCTGGCGGGTGGAGCCGTAGAAGTTCTCCGTGCCGGGATCGTTGAACACGCCGCCGTCGATGATGAGGTGATAGTAGTGGAAGCCTTCGTCCATCGGACCGGAGGTGGTGCCCATCCAGGAACCGTCCTCGGCCTTGCGCAGCACGGTGCCGCCCTCGCCGCCGAGACCGAGGGTGACGATCACGGAAGTGGCCTTGGGGGCGTCCACCTTGAAGCGGGCGTAACCCTGGGAGTTGACCATCGGGTACTGCTGGCCGGGCTGGTTGAGCTCAGACGGCTTGAAGTCTTCGATGATCTCGGCATTGTCCATCTTCGGGTCGAAACCCTTGACGGCGAAGTAGGCCTGCTTGGGCTTGACGTTCTCGTCGAAGAGGAGGGGATAGTTGTTGGTGCCGAGCCAGGAATCCTTGTCGGAGACGTTCCAGAAGGTCACGCAGTCGATCACGTCCTTGTGCTTGCGGAGCACCTTGAAGAGCTTGGTGTACTGGTCCTGCTGGAGGGTCTTCTCCCAGTCGGCGACCTTGGCCTGGCCCATGTTGAAGCGCAGGCCGCCGCCCATGTCTTCGTTGACGCGGATGTCGAGCTCGGTCACGTGGATGTGGTCGACGATCGTGGAGTAGAGGGAGATGGCGGCGTCGACGTCGGCCATGGACGGGCCGTAGACGTTGTAGTGGCCCTGCATGCCGATGCCGTCCACCGGCACGCCGGCTTCCTTCATGCGCTTGACGAGGTTGTAGATGCGCTGGCTCTTGGCGGGCTCGGCGTCATTGTAGTCGTTGTAGAAGAGGAGGGCTTCCGGGTCGGCCTCGTGGGCGAACTCGAAGGCCTTGTAGATGAACTCCTCGCCCGCGATCTTGTACATCGGGGAGTCGCGGAGTTCGCTGCGGCCCGGCCACACGGGGCTGTCGGCGACGGCCTCATTGACCACGTCCCAGCAGTAGACGACGTCCTTGTAGCGGTTGACGATGGCCTGGATGTGGTGCTTCATGTTGGCGTAGAGCTCTTCCTTGGAAAGGAGGTTGCCCTTCTCGTCCTGATACATCCAGGAGCCGATCTGGCTGTGCCACATCAGGGTGTGGCCGCGGAGCTTGATGCCGTTGGCGCGGCAGAAGTCGGCGATCTCGTCGGCGTCCTTCCAGTTGAACTCGCCCTTCTTGGGCTCGGTCGGCTGGGGCTTCATGGCGTTCTCGGCCGTGATGCTGTTGTACTCACGCAGGATGACTTTGACCTGGTCGGGGTCCTGGACATTCTTGTTGTTGACCGCAACGCCGATCTTGAAGTAGTCCTTGTAGGCGTCCTTCAGACCGTCGGTGGGTTCGGGAATCGGCCGCGGGCCCCATTGGGCGGCGGACGGGATGGCGCCCAGAATCAGGGCGCACATCGCTGCGACAAGCGTTTTTTTCATCGTTGGATTAAGATGGATTTAGTTTTATTGTTGGACCGAAGATAGACATTTTCGCCCACTTTCCCAACCCCGTCCCGCGCGCGGCCGCCCGATGAACGATTATTGATATTAATTGAAATATGGATGAAACCCCGGTGTCTGCGGAACGGCGGGGACGATCCGCCGCCTCCGGGTTTACCGCGGAGAACTCCGTGGTATGTTAGGAGTTTTGATTTTTATTGCTATATTTGCAACAGAGAATCCATTTTTCCGAAAAAGAAATGAATCCGAAACTGACTGCAAAAGAAGAGACCCTGATGAAGATCTTCTGGGCCCACGGGCCGCTCTTCATCCGCGACCTGATCGCGTATCTGCCCGATCCGAAGCCCCACTACAATTCGGTGGCCACCCTCGTGAAGTTCATGGAAGACAAAGGCTTCCTGGAGCGGGAGCCGATGGCGAACTCCTTCCGCTACAAGGTCCTGATCAGCGAGCAGCAGTACCAGCAGGACGCCGTCTCGGAGGTGGTCGCCCGCTATTATGGAAACTCCTATTTCCAGATGATCTCCCAGTTCGCGAAGGAGGACAAGATCGACGTCCAGCAGCTGAAGGACCTGATCAGCCTGATCGAGAAGAATAAGAAATGAGCGCATTCCTGCTATATATGGTACGGGGCGGTTTCTATCTGGGACTGTTCTATGCCTTTTTCCTGCTGGTCATGCGCCGGACCAAGTTTTACCGGCTGAACCGGATCCTGCTGCTGGCCGGATCCTACCTGTGCCTGCTGCTGCCTGCGTTCCGCCTGCGGACCGTCCAGACGGCGGCCGTCAGCGTCCAGGACCTGGCGGTGATCGCGACCGGCGCGGAGCCGGCGGATCTGGCGGAGTCGGCCGCGGCGTCTTCGTTCCCCTGGAATGAAGTCCTGCTGGCCCTGTATGCCGCGGGCGCGCTGGTCACGCTGGCCCTCTATCTGGCATCGGTCCGGAAGATGGTCCGCCTGATCCGGACGGGCCGGACGGAGGAACTGGCTGAATGCCGGCTCGTGCTGCTGGAAGCGGACGTCCCGTCGTTCAGCTGGGGAAGGGAGGTGGTGATGAGCCGCAAGGACTTCGAGCAGAATCCTGTCATCTTCACGCACGAGCTGATGCACGTCCGTTGCCGGCATACGCTGGATCTCGTGTTCCTCCTGCCGGTCCAGTTCCTGTTCTGGTGGAATCCGCTGGTCTGGGTCACCCGGGAGGAGCTCCGGCTCCTGCACGAATACGAAGCCGACGAAGGCGTGATCCGAAGCGGTATCGACGCGGCCGGCTACCAGCTGCTGCTGGTGCGCAAGGCCGTCGGCGAGCAGCGTTTCATCCTGGCCAGCGAGTTCCAGCACCTGCAGGTCAAGAACCGGGTGGAGATGATGCTCAAGCCGGCGTCTTCCCACTGGTGGCGCTGGTCGTATCTGATTATTGTTCCCGTACTGGGCGTATTCATGTTCATATGCAATCCGGCAAGAGCAACCGTCTTGCCGTCGGCGGCCGTGCCGGAAGACCCGGCGGCGACGGCCGGGGGCCGGGATCAGGCCGGACAGGAGCGTGAACCCGAACCGTCCCGTCCCGCCTACACGATCCGGGGTTTCAGCCGGATGCCCAGCTTTAACGGCGGCGAATCCGATGCCTTCTCCCAGTGGGTAGAAGAACAGCTCCGGGATGTCCGGCAGGGCGTCCAAGGTAGCGTGAGGGGTAAGGTGTTCGTCCAATTCGCCGTGGGCGGCGACGGTGCGGTCCGGGATGTCCAGCTGATGAGCGGGCTTCGCCCGGACCTGGACGAGGCTGTCGTCCGGGTGGTTTCCTCGGCACCGCGTTGGGAGCCGGGCTATGGGCCCGACGGCAAACCGACATCCGTGACTTTCTCTATTCCCGTGTCATTCTAAACAATAACATATGAAAACAAAGTGGTTAATTTTGATGGGACTCCTCGTAGCGGGGATGCTCGCCTGTTCTTCAGACAATGTGAGATATGCCGTGACGGGAAGCCATGCGCCTGAGGACGGCGCGAGCGTTTACCTTATCGACCAGACGACGCGGAGAGCGATTGACAGCACCGTCGTCACGCGCGGCGCCTTCGAACTGAAGGGGATGGCGGAAAAGGACGCCTTCCTGGCCATCGCCGTCGGCGGTTCCGACAGGCAGTTCCTGCTTTTCAACGACGGGAAGCCCGTGCAGGTGGATGTCGCGGCGGGAATGCTGACCGGCTCCGCCCTCAACAACCGGCTGTCAGCCTGTGTCATCCGGGATCAGGCCGCCTATGCCGAGTATGAGCAGATTATCAGAAGGCTGGATGAAGTGGCGTCGCTCCCGGAAGAGGAAGCTGCCGCGCAGGCGGAGGAAGTCATGATGCAGTACCGGTCCGCAATCAAGCGGTACGCTGATTTCTACATCGGGATGGTCGAAGAGAATCAGGGATCCCTGATCCCGGTGGCCTTCTCCGAGAAGCTTCCGGGCCTTGTCTCCGCGGCGAACGGATGGGACAAGGCGGCGGGAGAGGCCAAGCTCGAAGAGATCCTCGCCGCCACCCCGGCGGCCGTCGCTCACCCCTTCGTGGTGGAGTTGAAGCGCCGGATGGCCGCCGCGGATGAACAGCGGCGGCAGAATGCGCAGCGGCAGCGGGCGTTGGTCGGCGAGCCCTTCCGCGATCTCGTGGAGCCCGGTCCGGACGGCAAGAACCATATGCTGAGCGAATACGTGGGGCAGGGGAAATGGGTCCTGATCGATTTCTGGGCTTCCTGGTGCGGGCCCTGCAAGACGGAGATGCCCAATGTTTCTGCTGCGTATAAGCAATTCCGCGACAAGGGGCTCGAAATTGTCGGGCTTTCCTTTGACGAGGACAGGGACGCCTGGTTGAAGGCGATCGACGACTGGGACATGCCCTGGATCCAGCTGTCCGACCTGAAGCGCTGGGAGACCGTGGCCGCCGGCGTCTATTCGGTGACGGGCATCCCGGACAATCTGCTGGTCGATCCGCAGGGCATCATTGTCGCCCGCGGCCTCTATGGACAGGACCTTGTGAACAAGCTCACCGGCATTTTCCAATAAAATGAATACCAGAGGATTCTTTCTGGCCCTCCTGACAGCTTTCACCTTGCTGCCTGCGGAGGCGCAGGACTTCGTATACCTGTTGCCGTCCAAGGAGATTGCGGAGACGGGCGAGGACCTGTTCTTCAAGGCCTATCTGATGGACCGGCAGACCCTGGCGCTGTCGGGGCGCAGCCGGACGCTGTATCTAGAAATCCGGAGCGAGCGGGACAGTCTCGTCTGGAGCGAGATGTATCCGCTGGTCGACGGACGCGGCGACGGTCATATCTACATCGGCGAGAACTGGCCGCAGGGCGAATATTTCCTGGAGGGTTATGCCCGTTCTTCTTTCACTTCCGATTCCACGGAGGTGCTCCGCCCGCGGCGGATCCGCGTCGTGGACCGCGTGGCGCAGATGGAATCGATAGCGGAGAACGCCGTCAAGGCGGATTCCCTCGAGCGGGTCAAGTCCAGGCATCGTTTCGACCTGTTCCCGGAGGGGGGTGACCTGGTCGCCGGCGTCCCTTCGGTCGTCGCCTTCAAGGCGACTTATGGCAATGGTTTTCCGGAGGAGGTTTCCGGCTGGGTGCTGGAAGACGGGGTGGAAATCGCGCGTTTCGAGAGCGTGCATGACGGAATGGGACGGTTCGAAGTGACGCCGCAGCGAGGGAAGACGTATGCGGTGGAACTGTCGGACGGGCGGCGCTGCCCTTTCCCTGAGATCCGCGGCGACGCGATGACGCTTCGCGTGTTGCGGAACAATACCGTCGGGATTGACATCCGGGTCAGCGCGTCGGACAGTTCCGCGCGCGCCTTCTCCATCGTTGCCAAGCTGAACGGCGTTCCTTGCGGCGGCGCGCAGGGGACGGTGACGGGGCGGTCGCTGGTCCGCCTGCCCAACGATATCTTTCCCGCGCCGGGCGTCGTGGAACTGACCCTGATGGACGGCGACGGGCGTCCGGTCGCGGAACGGATCGTGTTCGTCAACCCGGAGCGCCGCCTGACCGTCACGGCCACGCCGGACAAGGAACGCTATGCCCTGCGCGACACGGGCAAGGTCCGCGTGCAGGTCACGGATGCGGCCGGAAACCCGGTCCGGGCGGAACTGGCCGTGAGCATCTTCGACAAGGCCTACCTCTATCTGCCCGGCCACGAGAGCATCCTGTCGCATGCGTTTCTCTCCGAGCAGATCCGGGGGGATGTCTTCAATCCGACCTATTATTTTGACGAGAAGAATACTGACCGGCTCCTGGCGCTGGACCTGCTCCTGATGACGCAGGGATGGCGCCGGTATGTCTGGAAAGACTGAAACTATGAGAAGCCTGAGAACTTTTTGGATCGTTTTGACGATCCTCTCCGCCGTGCCGGCGCTGGGGCAGCGCCGGTACGTACTGGCGGACGGGATCAGCGGGCATGACCGCGCCGAGCGGCTGCTGTTCATCCAGGCCTTCTCGGCGCAGAGCGATTCCCTCACCGTGATGACGGATACGCTCGGGCACTTCGAGATCGATCCTGCCATTATGGACCGGATGCATGGCGATGTCTATCTGAGGCCGATGAGCGCCCGGCCCAGGGTCCGGCTCACGCTTGACAGCCCGTTCGACTCCATTGACGCCTACCGGCAGGGCCGGACACGGTACCTGACGCAGGACTATGTGTTCGAGAAAGAAGTGGAAGAAGAGCCCTTCTACTATTCCCCGGACGTTACCGTCCTGAAGGAGGCTACCGTCCGCGCACGCCGGCATGCGGTGGCGCGGGATAAGGTGACGGGCTATCTGGACAGCCTGGCTCTCATGTCCGACGGGGCGTGGGCCTGTTATCATGGTCCGCACCTGAAAAAGAACCTGAACGATTTCCGCGGCTATTCCCATCATCCCGAAGGCTGCCCGTGCCAGGAGTATGACGGGCCCCGCCTGGCGCCGAAGCGGGGGGAGGTGTACGACCTGGTCCGCTATGAGCCTGCCGGCCCTAACGGCGAATGGATTGTTACAGGTTATCAATATGACTTTATATATGACGGACCGGACTATACCGAGGAGGAGCTGCTGGAGATGAACGGGATGTGGAAGACGAAGGGGTATTTCCCGGAACGGGAATTCTACCAGCCGGACGAGCTGGAGCGCCTGTCCTCGACGCCGGACTTCCGGAACCTGCTGCAATGGCAGCCTGCGGTGCTGACGGATGAGAACGGTATCGCGGAGATTCCCTTCACGGCCTCGGACGTCAATACCGAGTTCGTCGGTCTCGTCGAGGCTGTCGACGGCACAGGGCTGCTGGGTACGCAATCATTCGTTTTCAGAGTAATGAAATAGTATGACCCGGTTTGGAATCATTTTGATCTGTCTCTCGCTCCTTTCCGCGCTGCCGGCGAGGGGACAGGGGCAGGCAGTGCTGCCGGACGGAATCTGCGGGCGGGACCGCACGGAGAGGCTGCTGTTCGTCCAGGCCTTTTCGGCGCAGAGCGATTCCGTCAACATGATGACGGATACGCTCGGCCGCTTCGAGATCGATCCTGCCATTATGGACCGGATGCGTGGCGACGTCTATCTGAAACCGATGGACGCGCGACCCAAGGTGCGCCTCTCGCTTGTCGCCCCGTTCGACACCATCGACGCCTACCGGCAGGGCCGGACGCGGTACCTGACGCAGGACTATGTGTTTGAAAAGAACGCGGAAGAGGAGGTTTTCTACTATGATCCGGACGTGACGCTGCTGCAGGAGTCCGTGGTCCGCGCACGCCGGCATGCGGTGGCGCGGGACAAGGTGACGGGCTACCTGGACAGTCTGACCATCATGTTGACCGGGGAATGGGTATGCTACCATGGCCCGAACAAACATAGATATCTGAACGATTTCCGTGGCTATTCCCATCATCCCGTGGGGTGTCCCGGGGCGGAAGAGTATAATGGCCCCCGCCTGCTGCCGAAGCGTGGGGAGTCCTACGATCTGATCCGTTATGAGCCTGTCGGGCCTAATGGCGAATGGTACCTCACGAAGGTGGTATATGATTTCGAGTACCAGGGTCCGGACTATACCGAAGAGGAACTGCTGGAAATGAATGGGATGTGGAAGGCGCAGGGGTATTTCCCCGAACGGGAATTCTACCAGCCGGACGAGCTGGAGCGGCTGTCCGCGACTCCGGACTTCCGGAACCTGCTGCAATGGCAGCCTGCGGTGCTGACAGATGAGAACGGCATTGCGGAGATCCCCTTCACGGCCTCGGACGTCAACACCGAGTTCGTCGGCCTTGTCGAGGCCGTCGACGGCACGGGTCTGCTGGGCGCACAAACCTTTATCTTCCGGGTGATCAAAGAGTAACGGGGAGCGGGAGGTCGCGAGTTGGGGAGGGTAGAAATAGAAAGGAGCCAGTCAAAAAGACTGGCTCCTAGCGGTGCGGACGAGGCTCGAACTCGCGACCTCCGGCGTGACAGGCCGGCATTCTAACCAAACTGAACTACCACACCAGGTTGTTTCGTTTCCGAATGCGGATGCAAAGATAGACATAATTTGGGAATCCGCAACACTCTTTCGAAAAAATATTTTTCAAGACCCAAATTTCTTGCTGCCGGAGGGCTCTCGGGCGCGTGCGTTTGCGTGAGAGGAGAATTTACGTTATATTTGTATGTTTATATACCAAGTATCAGCAACTGTAGAAACTGAATATGAAAAGATTTTCTTTGATTGCAGCCACGCTGCTCTGCTCGCTGGCGTTTGTCGCGAATGCGCAAATGACGGATGATCAGGTGATCGAGTATGTCAAGTCTGCTGCGGCCTCCGGCAAGAGCCAGGAGCAGATCAGCAGGGAACTCGTCCTTCGCGGCGTCACCCAGGCGCAGGCAGAGCGCATCAAGGCGCGCGCGCAGGCGCTGCAGGTCGGCGACAAGACCGGCAGTTTCGGCGACGACGACGCCTTCGGCCGTGATTCCGGCGCCCCGTCGGTCGGGCGCGCGCAGCAGGGCGCGACCTACGAGCAGCAGTATTTCAACGACCAGCGGAGCGCCCAGGCCCGGCGGAGAGCCCGCCGCAACGTCAAGGTGGACGCAAACCGCGACCGCAATCAGTTCGACCTGCAGAAAGAAGAGCTGGACAAGCTCTACAAAAGGACGCCGGACCTGACGGACATGCTGGGAAGCCTGACTCCCGACCAGGAGGAGGAGATTCCGGACAGCCTGCAGATCTTCGGGCATGACATGTTCGACGGCAGCGCTCTGACCTTCGAGCCGAACGAGAACCTGGCCACGCCCGAGAACTACGTCCTCGGCCCCGGCGACCAGCTCCTGATCGAGATCTTCGGCTACAGCGAGGGCTCCTACAGCAAGACCATTACCCCGGAAGGGACCATCAATATCAGCCAGATCGGCCAGGTGCAGCTCGCCGGCCTGTCCATCCGCGAGGCGAAGGACAAGCTGCGCCGGCTGCTGGTGTCCAAGTATTCCAGCGTGGGCGGCAGCAATCCCAATTCCACGGTCAGCATCTCCCTGCGCAACATCCGCACCATCCAGGTGAACGTGATGGGCGAGGTGGTGATGCCCGGCACTTTCCGCCTTTCCTCCTTCGCCACGGTCTTCAACGCCCTCTACAATGCGGGCGGCGTGACGGAGAACGGCTCCCTGCGTGCAATCAAGGTGGTCCGCGGCGGCAAGCAGATCGCCACCGTGGACGTCTACGGATATCTGTTCAACGGGCACTCCGACAGCGACATCGCGCTGCGCGAGGGCGATGTCATCATCGTCCCGCCGTACGTGCATCTCGTCCAGGCCTCCGGCCAGGTCAAGCGCCCGATGTTCTATGAGCTGGCCGAAGGGGAGACCCTCTCCGACCTCATCCAGTATGCCGGCGGATTCGCCAGCAAGGCCTATCAGGAAGATTTCCGCGTGATCCGCCAGCAGGGCGTCGAGCGGCAGATCTTCACCGTCCGCAAGGACGCCGCCTCCAGCTTCGCGATGCTGGACGGCGACGAAGTGCGGGTGGGAGAGACGATGGAGCGCTTCGCCAACAAGGTGGAAATCAGGGGCGCCGTGTTCCGCCCCGGCATGTATGAGCTGGGCGGCGACATCGCCACGGTCCGTCAGCTGGTCCGCGCCGCGGGCGGCCTGACGGAAGACGCCTTCGCCGGCCGCGCGGTCATCGTCCGCGAGAAGGAAGACCTGACCTTCGAGTCGATTTCCTTCGAACTGGGCGGCGTCGTTTCCGGAGCGGCCGACGACATCGTGCTCCGCAAGAACGACATCCTGACCGTCTCCAACCAGAAAGAAATCTACGATCCCGGCTACCTGATCATCAACGGCTACGTCAAGCAGCAGGGCGTCTTCCCGTTCAGTGAGAACACGACGGTCGAAGACCTGATCCTGCTCGCCGGCGGCCTGATGGACGGTGCCTCGACGGCGCGCGTCGACGTGGCCCGCCGCGTCTCGGACCCCAACAGCCTGACGGCCGGTGACAGGATCGGCGAGACCTTCACCTTCCCGCTGCAGGACGGCCTGGCCGTCGGCGAGGGCGAGCACTTCGTGCTGCAGCCCTACGACGTCGTCTCCGTCCGCAAGAGCCCGTCGTTCCACGTCCAGGAGTTCGTCCGGATCGAAGGCGAAGTGGCCTTCCCGGGCAACTACGTGCTGCTGGAAGAAGGCGAGCGCCTCTCCGACCTGATCAAGCGCGCCGGCGGCCCCACGGCCCAGGCCTACCTGCGCGGCGGCACCCTCCGCCGTGAGATGACCGAAGAGGAAGAGGCCCAGCAGACCACGAAGATGAGTCTGCTCCGCTCGGTCAGCGGCCGCGACACCCTCAATGCCGCCACGATCCGCCTCGACAAGATCTATCCGGTCTCCATCGAGCTGGACAAGGCCGTCAAGCGCCCCGGTTCGGAATATGATCCCGTCCTGCGCGCGGGCGACCGCATCTTCGTGCCCGGCCAGCAGAACACCGTCCGCGTGAGCGGCGCCGTCCTGTATCCGAACACGGTCATCTATGTCCCCGGCAAGAGCTACAGATACTATATCGACGCCGCCGGCGGCTTCTCCAACAACGCCCGCCGCAGCAAGGCGTTCATCATCTACATGAACGGCATGTCGCGTCCGGCGCGTGGCGGATCCTTCGACTACAACTCCAAGATCGAGCCGGGCTGCGAGATCGTGGTGCCCGAACGCGGCGCCCGTGTCGGCATGTCCACGGCGGAGATGATGGCCATGGCCTCGTCGGCCACCTCGCTTACCACGATGGTCGCCACGCTCGTTAACCTCTTAAAATAATCCCGGACGATGGAAGAGAAGAACTACATTGAGCCTCCTTATCTGGAGGAAGAAGGCGACGAGATCGACATCCTGGAACTGCTCCGCAAGCTCTGGGACGCCAGGAAAAAGATCCTGAAATGGTGCGGGATCGCTGCCGTGGCCGGTCTGGTGATCGGTTTCAGCATCCCCAAGGAATACACGGTTTCTTCCAAACTGGCTCCCGAGACCGTCTCCAAGAGCGCTACCGGCAGCCTCAGCTCCCTGGCGAGCCTGGCCGGCATCAACCTGGCCACGATGAACACGGTCGACGCCGTCTATCCCGACCTGTATCCCGACATCGTCTCCTCCACGCCGTTCGTGGTCGAGCTGTTCCCGGTGCAGGTGGAATTCGAGAGCAAGAACGAGCAGATGACCACCGACTACTACACCTACCTGAAGGACTATACCCGCACCCCGTGGTGGAACAAGGTGATCGTCGCGCCGTTCAAGGCGCTGGGCTGGTTCATCGGACTGTTCCGCGAAAGCGAGGAAGAGGAGGAGGAAGGCTTTGCTTCCCTCAACCCGGCCGAACTGTCGAAAGAGCAGGACGAAGTGGCCAAGGACATCCGGGAGAACATTTCCCTGTCCGTGGACAAGAAGACTTCGGTGATCTCGCTCTCCGTCACGGCCCAGGATCCCCACGTCGCCGCCCGCATCACCGAGGAGGTGATCGCCCGGCTGAAGACCTACGTGACCAACTACCGCACGGAGAAGTCCCGCACGGATCTCGCTTACTACGAGAACCTCTACACGGAGGCGAAGAATTCCTATTTCACGGCGCAGCAGCGCTACGCCAACTACGTGGACCGCAACCAGGGGGTCATCCTCCAGCGGGTCAAGACGGAGCAGGAGCGCCTGCAGAACGAGATGAACCTCGCCTACCAGCTCTATAACTCCTGCGCCCAGCAGCTGCAGGCCGCCCGGGCGAAGGTGCAGATGGAGACCCCGGTCTTCACGGTGATCAATCCGCCGCAGGTGCCGCTCAAGCGCAGCGCGCCTTCCAAGGTGACCATCCTGGTTGCCTTCGTTTTCCTGGCGTTCGTGTTTGAATCGGTCTGGGTCCTCTGGGGACGCGACCTGGTCGCCGGCGTCAAGAAGAAGGAAGAAGAGGAGAAATAGTGGAAGAATACATAGAGATCAAAGGTGCCAGGGTCAACAACCTCAAGAATCTGACCCTGCGGATTCCCCGCGGCAAGTTCGTGGTCGTCACGGGCATTTCCGGCTCGGGCAAGTCCTCGCTGGCCTTTGACACCCTATATGCCGAGGGGCAGCGGCGTTTCTCCGAGAGCCTCTCGTCCTATGCCCGGCAGTTCCTGGGCCGGATGACCAAGCCCGACGTGGACAGCATCGAAGGCATTCCGCCCGCGATCGCCATCGAGCAGAAGGTCAGCACCCGCAATCCCCGTTCGACCGTGGCCACGACCACGGAGATCTATGATTTCCTGCGCCTGCTGTTCGCCCGCATCGGGCGGACCTATTCGCCGGTGTCCGGCGAAGAAGTGCGCCGCGACGGCGTCGCGGACGTGATGGACTGGCTGGCCGGCGCGGGCGAGGGGACCTTCTACGTGCTCGCCGACCTGGACTGGGACGCGCGCACGGACCGGGTGGAGCTGCTCCTGCAGCTCAAGGGGGACGGCTACAACCGCCTCTATGCGGGCGGCAAGCCCTACAAGATCGACGACGTCCTGCAGCAGGGACCGGACGCGCTGTCCGGCGCCTGGCTGCTGCTGGACCGCGCCCGCCTGTCGGGCGCCCCGGCCGGCGACACGCGCACGCGTCTGCTCTCTTCGGTCGCCGACGCCTTCGCGCGCGGCGACGGCCGCGTGGCCGTGGCCGCCGAAGACGGCCGCCTGCAGCACTTCTGCAGCCGCTTCGAGCGGGACGGCATCACCTTCCGAGAGCCGGACGAATACCTGTTCAGCTTCAATTCGCCGCTGGGCGCCTGCCCGACCTGCGGCGGCCTGGGCAAGATCATCGGCATCAGCGAGGACCTCGTGGTGCCGGACAAGACCAAGAGCATCTACGACGGGGCCATCGCCTGCTGGCGCGGCGATAAGATGGGCTGGTTCAAGGACCACCTGATCGAGGTCGCACCCCGCTACGGCATCCCCATCTTTGAGCCCTACTGCAACCTCTCCGACGAGGTCAAGGACCTGATCTGGAACAGCAAATACGTCGAGGGCGACGACACGTCCATCTTCGGCATCAACGAATTCTTCACCTGGGTGGAGAGCCAGCGCTACAAGATCCAGTTCAAATACATGCTCAGCCGCTTCAGCGGCCGCGCCACGTGCACGGCCTGCGGCGGCTCCCGCCTGCGCCGCGAGGCCCTCTGGGTCAAGGTCTGCGGGCACAACATCCACCAGATCCTGAAAATGACGGCCGAGCAGGCGCTCGACTTCTTCCGCGACCTGCCGCTGAGCGCGACGGAGCGGGACATCGTGGCCGAGCCGGTCGCCGAGATCGTCTCCCGGCTGCAGTGCATCGTGGACGTGGGCCTGGGCTACCTGACCCTCGACCGCGCCTGCAATACGCTGTCGGGCGGCGAGAGCCAGCGCGTCAACCTCGTGACCGCGCTGGGCTCCAGCCTCGTGGGCTCGATGTACATCCTGGACGAGCCGAGCATCGGCCTGCACCCGCGCGACACGGAGCGCCTGATCGGCGTGCTGAAGCGCCTGCGCGACATCGGCAACACGGTCATCGTGGTCGAGCACGACGAAGAAATCATCCGTGCGGCCGACCTGCTGATCGACATGGGCCCGCTCGCGGGCGTGCACGGCGGCGAGCTCGTCTATGCCGGCAAGGCCGCCGACGCGAAGCCGGCCGACATCGACCGCTCGCTGACCCTCCAGTACCTGAACGGCCAGAAGCTCCGCTATGTGCGCGAGAAGCGCCCCTGGCACTACAGCATCTGCGTGAACGGTGCGATGGAGCACAACCTCAAGGACATCGACGTCCAGTTCCCGCTGGGCGTGCTCACCGTCGTGACGGGCGTGTCGGGCTCCGGCAAGTCCACCCTCGTGGGGGACATCCTCTATCCGGCGCTCTACCGGCGGATCCACGAAGCCGGCGACCTGCCGGGCACGCACCGCGGCCTGTCGGGCAACCTGGACCGCATCACGCGCGTGGAATACGTGGACCAGAATCCCATCGGGCGCAGCTCCCGCTCCAATGCCGTGACCTACCTGAAGGCCTACGACTCCATCCGCAAGCTGATGGCCGCGCAGCAGGCCTCCAAGATCGCCGGCCTGACGGCCAACCACTTCTCCTTCAACACCGAAGGCGGCCGCTGCCCGGAATGCCAGGGCGAGGGCGTCGTGCGCATCGGGATGCAGTTCATGGCCGACGTGGAGATGGTCTGCGAGGAGTGCGGCGGCAAGCGCTTCAAGCCTGAAGTGCTGGAAGTCCGCTACCGCGAAAAGAACATCGACGACATCCTCAATATGAGCGTCGACGAGGCCGTGGCCTTCTTCGCCGAAGGCCCGGAAGACGACGCCAAGTCCGTGGCGGAGCAGCTCCGCCCGCTGCAGGACGTGGGCCTGGGCTATATCAAGCTCGGGCAGAGCAGCTCGACCCTGTCGGGCGGCGAGAGCCAGCGCATCAAGCTGGCGTTCTTCCTTTCCCTGAGCCGGAGCAAGGCCAAGAAGGAGAAGATCCTCTTCCTCTTCGACGAGCCGACCACCGGCCTGCATTTCTTCGACGTGGAGAAGCTCCTGCAGAGCTTCGACGCGCTGCTCGCGGCCGGGCATTCGCTCATCGTCGTGGAGCACAACGTGGACGTGATCCGTGCGGCGGACTGGGTGATCGACCTCGGCCCCGACGCGGGCGACCGCGGCGGCCGGGTCGTCTTTGCCGGCACGCCGGAGGATCTCGCCAAGCAGGACACTTTTACAGCGCATTATCTATGAAGAAGATAGCCGCCCTCACGATGGTCCGCAACGACGACTTCTACCTGCGCAAGTGGGTGGAATACTACGGCGCGCAGCTGGGCAAGGAGAACCTTTATATCTGGTTCGACGGCACCGACCAGGCGATCGCATCCTTCTGCGAGGGGACGCATGCCCGCTTGCACGAGAAGATCGGCACCCAGGTGGTGTCCGCCGAGAAGGGGCGGCTGAAGTTCCTTTCGGAACAGGCCGCCGCCCTGCTGGCACAGGGCTATGACCTGGTGATCGGGGTCGACGCCGACGAGTTCATCGTGGTGGATCCCGCCAGGGGCCTGTCCCTGGCGGAGTACCTCTCGCAGCAGAAGATCGGCGTCTGCCTGTCGGCCCTGGGGCTGGACTTCGGCCAGAAACTGGGCGAGGAAGGCGATATCACGGATGCCGAACCCTTCCTGCGGCAGCGCCACTATGCGCAGATCGGTACGCGCTACACCAAACCGTCCATCGTGGCGAAGCCCTGCGTGTGGGGCTCCGGTTTCCACCGCGTCAAGGGCCACAATTTCCACATCGGGAAGGACCTCTACCTGCTGCACTTCGGCTATTTCGACATGAAACGCCTGCAGGACCGCTTCCAGGATGCTGACCGCCTGAGCCAGGGCTGGGGCGCGCACATGCAGAAGCGCGCCCGCACCATCCGCTACGCCACGGACCTCCCTGCGCGCAATTTCGAGCGCTGGACGCGCTTTGCCCGCGTCTGCCAGACGCTCTGCCGTCCGCCCTACGCGCTCAACAAGCCGGCGATGTTCGAACTCCGCATCGTGGTCCGCATCCCCGAACGCTTTCAGGATATAGTATAGATGGATCCTTTTGTTTCGCTGATCGTCCCCATCTACGGTGTTGAACCGTATATTGAGCAGTGCGCCCGTTCGGTGCTGGCCCAGACGTATGAAAACGTGGAGTTCATCTTCGTGAACGACGGGACGGAGGATGCCTCCATGGAGATCCTCGCCGGCGTGCTGAAGGATTTCACGGGGCGCAACGTCCGCATCGTGAACAAGGAGAACGCCGGCCTTCCGATGGCCCGCAAAAGCGGCCTGGATGTAGCCACCGGGGACTACGTGATGCACGTGGACGCCGACGACTGGATTGAGCCCGACGCCGTCGAAAAGCTGGTCGGGGCGGCCTTGCGCACCGGTGCCGACCTGGTCTACTGCGATTTCTGGAAGGAATACAGCAGGCGCAGCAAGCTCGACCACGAGAAGTCCTATACTGAAGCGACCAAGGTCCGATGGATGAACCGTCTGTACAACGACGGCGCCTACGGCTATGTCTGGTGCAAGTTCTGCAGACGTTCGCTCTATGAGGACATCTTCGTGCCTTCCTACAATATGCATGAAGATATCGTTTTCTCTACGCAGCTCATCTGGCGGGCGTCTTCCATCGCCCAGCTCAGCCTTCCGCTCATCCACTATCGCTGCACCAACGCCTCCTCCGCTTCCCGCGTGGCGCGCAGCAAGCGGCGGGTACAGTCGGCCCGGAATATCCTGGCCCTTTGTGCAAACGGCGGCCCCGAGATCCCGGCGGTGCGCAAGAGCATCATCAGAAAGGCCGCATGGAATGCCTTCCGATACGACCGTTCCCTGTTCGTTGAATATCCTTTCCTGAAAGAGGAAGCGCCTACGCTTTTGAAGCTGTTAGGCGTTTAAAGAGCCGGTCCCACTGGTCCAGGATCTTTTCCTGCGAGAAATCCGCCGTCTTGCCGTTGACCGCCCGTCCCATGCTGCGACGCAGCGCGGGGTTCTCGATGAGCGTGCAGATCTTCTCGGCCATGGTGTCGATGTCTCCCTGGTCGGCAAGCATGCCGTTGACGCCGTCCTCGATGAACTCGGACGGGCCGCAGGGGCAGCGCATGCACACGCAGGGCAGGCCGATGGCGGCTGTCTCCAGCAGTACCATGGGGAAGCCCTCGTACAGCGAGGTCATCAGGTACATGGAGCTCTTGAGCATCTCGGATTTGATGTCGGAGGTGGCGGAATGTACCTGGATCACGTCTTCCAGTCCTTCCTTCTGGATGAGGCGGACGATCTTCGCTTTCTTCGTGCCGTTGCCGTACAGGTCCAGGATCCAGTCCGGATGGCGCTCGTGCACTTTCTTCCAGACGTGGACCATGCTGGCATAGTTCTTCTGCTTGTCGAAGCGGCCGGCGCTGATGGCGTGGTTCGACTCCAGCGGAGCCAGCCCGTCGTGCGTGAAGGTGAGGGGGTTGTAGATCTGCTCCAGGTTGGAGCAGTAGGGGCTCCAGGTCTGTTTGTCCTCCTGGGTGAGCACGACGAAGCAGTCCAGGCCGGCTGCCGCCTTTTCGTAGCGGCGCAGCCGGATCCGTTTCCCTTTGACGAGGTAGCTGTCGTGGGCGAAGTGCAGTTCGGCCATGATGACCGGGCACAGGCCCCGGAGTTCGTGCAGATGGGTGAATTCTCTGAATACCAGCGAATTGACGATATCGGGCTTTTCTCTCTTGATGAGGTCTTTCAAGGCGCGCATATAGCGGCCCATGTTCCAGGGCATATGGATGTTGACGCCCAGGTCGATATGTCTTACACGAGGGTCCAGCGGGAAAAAGGTGGGTCTTCCTTTCTGGTGGTTCGTGACGATGACGACTTCGTAACCGTATTTCGTAGCAAGTAGATTGGCTTTCAGGATCAGCACTCTCTCCAAACCTGCCGAGTTGTAAATGGTGTTGGCCAGGTAGAATATTTTCATGGCGCAAATTTACGCAATTTATATGTATTCCGATGGCCTGGGATGCATTTTTGTCCCGTTATCTGACGGTGTGGTGGTAGGTTCCCGGTCCGTCCACGGTCAGCTCCACCGCGACGGATGCGTCGCGGGCCAGCGGCGGCAGCGGGACCTCGAAGGAGCAGGCCCTGCCGCGGATCTCGCAGGCGAATTCGAGCGTCGGGCGCGGCACGCCGAGCACGTCGGCGGGCGTGTCGTTGGGATAGCACCACAGCGTGGTGCGGGGCTCCTGCGGGAAGTAGCCGATGTCGCAGGGGAGCGCCGCCCAGGCGCCTGCGTCCAGCAGCTCGGCGGGCCGGAAATCCTTCTGGCGCAGGATTTCCGCGCCGGCCGGCAGGTCGCGCAGGCGGACACGCGGATTCTCAAGCAGTTCGTAGCCGTCCATCGTGTTGCCCACGGCGGCCAGCACGACGCGGCAGAGCAGGGGCTGCAGGACGACCGTCCCTTCCTGGCCCTGCGTCGTACAGCAGCCGCCCAGGACGGGCCGTTCCGGGTCGTCGTCCGTGAAGCTGAAGGCCAGCTGCTCCATCGCGTCGTAGCGTGCCAGCGCCTTCAGGTTGAGCTGGCGCGGGCTGTTGGCGATCGCGACGACCTGTTTGTCGCCCGGCAGGGCGGGGAGGCAGACCTCCGCCTCCAGGCTGTCCAGGCGCGCGTACTTTTCCAGCTCGCGCAGCCCTTCCGTGCCGTAGACGAAGAGGTCCAGCCGCCGGACCTCGTGGCCCTCCGCCTGCGTGCGGATGCACACAAGTGCGGAATCGACGGCCGGCACGTCCTCCGGCACCGTTTCCGGCGGGACCGGGTCCTTGCGGCACGAACCCAGCAGAGCCGGCAGCAAAAACAGGTAAGTAAAGTAGCATAGTAGAAGTTTCCCTGCACTGCGCAGAGGGCGGCGGTGCCGAAGAGAAAGATACAGGCGAGCGATGCGCTGCCGGCTCATGGGGTTGTTCGAGTTTTTCATACGGTCGCAAATGTATGCGACGTCCGGCAATGCTCCAAGGACCTGTAAGAATCGTACGGGGGTAAGTGTGAAATCTTTCCCGTTTGGCATTTTATAAAACGGAAAGACCCGCATTCCTGCGGGCCTTTCCTGTATCATTAACCTCCGAAGTTGTCGTAGAGGACGTTCTCCGGCGGGACGCCGAGCGAATCGAGCAGTTCGTTCACGCACTTGGTCATCATGGGAGGACCGCACATGAAGTACTTGATATCCTCGGGAGTCTCGTGGTCCTTGAGGTAGGTCTCGTACATCACGTTGTGGACGAAGCCGGCGGTGTACTTGACGCCTGCGGCATCCGCTGCGGGATCCGGACGGTCGAGGGCCAGGTGGAACTTGAAGTTCGGGAACTCCTTCTCGATCTCGGCGAAGTCCTCCAGGTAGAAGGCCTCCACGAGGGCGCGGGCGCCGTAGAAGAAGCTGACCTTGCGGCCGGTCTTGAGCGTGCGGAAGAGCTCCATGATGTGGCTGCGGAGCGGGGCCATACCTGCGCCGCCGCCGACGAAGATGTATTCCACGTTGTCGGGATCGTTCTTCGGCAGGAGGAACTCACCGTAAGGACCGCTGATCATCACCTTGTCGCCCGGCTTGCGGGAGAAGACGTAGGTGGAGGCGATTCCCGGAGGCACGCCCGGCACGAACTTGAAGACGCCCTTCGGCTGCGTGCGGTCGAACGGAGGCGTCGCGATACGCACGTTGAGCTTGATGATGCCCTTCTCGCCCGGATACGAGGCCATCGAATAGGCGCGGATCGTCGGGACGGTGTTCTTGAACTTGAGTCCGGTGATGCCGTACTTGTCCCAGTCGCCCTTGTAGATGTCGGCTACGCCCATGTCGGAGAAGTTGGCCTCGTACTCGGGGATGTCGATCTGGATGTATTCGCCGCTCTTGAACTCGAGGTTCTCGCCCTCGGGCAACTTGACGGTGAACTCCTTGATGAAGGTCGCCACGTTCTCGTTGGAGATGACCTCGCACTCGAGCTTCTTGACGCTCAGCGCGGACTCGGCGACCTGGATCTTCAGGTTGTCCTTGACCTTGACCTGGCAGCCCAGGCGCCAGTTGTCCTTGATCTGCTTCTTGTTGAAGAAGCCGGTCTCGGTCGGCAGGATGGTACCGCCGCCTTCGAGGACCTGGACCTTGCACTGGCCGCAGTTGGCCTTGCCGCCGCAGGCGGAAGGCAGGAAGATCTGCTGCTCGGCCAGGGTGTTCATCAGGTTGCCGCCGGGCGTGACCGCGAGGGTCTTCTTGCCGTCGTTGATGTCGATCTGGACCGTGCCCGAAGGGGTCAGCTTGGCCTTGATGAAAAGGAGGATCGCCACCAGGACCAGGATCACGAGGACCATGATGGCCATTGCGGAAAGTATCGTACTGTTCATATCCTTGCCTCCTTTTTACAGTGAAATACCCATGAAGGCCATGAAGGCGATGCCCATCAGGCCGACGGTGATGAAGGTGATGCCGATGCCCTTGAGGCCGGCCGGCACGTTGCTGTAGGCCAGCTTTTCGCGGATGGCCGCCAGGGCCACGATCGCGAGGTACCAGCCCACGCCGGAGCCGAGCGCATAGACGACGGCCTCGCCCGCGTTGGCGAATTCACGCTGCTGCATGAAGAGCGAGCCGCCGAGGATGGCGCAGTTGACGGCGATCAGCGGCAGGAAGATGCCGAGCGAGGAGTAGAGGGAGGGGAGGAATTTCTCCACGACCATCTCCACGACCTGCACGATGGCCGCGATGACCGCGATGAAGAGGATGAAGCTCAGGAAGCTCAGGTCCACGTCGGCGAAACGGGGGCCGAGCCAGCTCAGCGCGCCGGGCTGGAGGACGAACTTGTTGAGCCAGTAGTTGACGGGCAGCGTGATCAGGAGCACGCAGATGACCGCGATGCCCAGGCCATTGGCCGTCTTGACATTTTTGGATACCGCCAGGTACGAACACATACCGAGGAAGTAT
>JAEEGJ010012246.1_pt1 | contig 21312 bp, 27 predicted proteins | sample 8958761 | NCBI WGS metagenome assembly JAEEGJ01 (sample SAMN16246546, study PRJNA631951) | gut metagenome | biome: gut microbiome; feature: rumen; material: RS-attached | host: Bos | place: Iran: Karaj | collected 2018-10
GTTATTTTTGTGCTACTACGGGATCTGTTTCTATGGATACCGTGAGATCATATATCGAAGGACAACGTACCGACGAACACAAACGAAAATATGTCAGATCAGGAAAGTACAAAAAAGCGATTCATCCTGCAGCCGACATGCGTCGGAAGGGGTTTTCTCGCTGAGGTATTATAAACTAAAGAAACCCGATATGAACAGCACTCATGTCGGATTTCTTAAAATGATCATCTAATAGGGAGGTTAAGATCTATGTTAAAACCAGAAGTATGGTTGTGAAAGATTTAAGTATGCTGGGTGGCATACAAGACGGCATTCACCAAACGGCTGGGTTTCATATATATCCGGGATCGAAAGTGCCTTAACTATCTTTTTTGCAAATTCCTTAATCTTTGTTTTCATTATTTTTCTCCTCTTTTTCTTTTCATGTGTGAGTTATTTTTTCTGTTTGTTTTTTTGTAAGTTCATCATATCAGATGAATTATCACACTACTGTCACACACAAAAAAAGGACCTCATACATTGTATGAAGTCCTTCAAAACATCACTGTTATATCAGATACCGAACTCGCCTGTGATATCCTCGTTGAAGATATAATAAACCTTTTCCTCTTCAGGCTTTACAAAGAGCTGTATCTTCTTAAGATCAGCTGCCTTTCCGTTAAGATCATACTTCCAAACATCCTTGGCGATCTTTGTCAGGCTTGCCTGATCATATTCCTTATCAGCGAACTGATAAACAATTGTTGACTTGGGTTCTGCTACTTTCTTCGGTGCTGCTTTCTTTACTGCCATATTCATTCCTCCGTTTTTCATCCGCGAATAATATCCGCACAACCTTCTTATAAAATGAATATAGTCTACCGTGTTTTGTTTGTCAAATCGAAACGGTTATGATACAGGCATTTTATTCCTGTATTCTGTTATATTCTTTTTAATGAAAATACACATCAGAGATATCACATCTGTTTGTAAATCCGGATTTTATTTCAGATATTATAACTGTGTTTTCATCTTCGATAAATATCGCTTCATCGTAGTGATTCTTTCTTGCATAATCGATATCATCCTGCTCATTCTCGCAAATGATATCTGTCTCGTTTAAATGAGCAATATAGTTATCTCTTAGTCTCTTTGCCTCATCTATATACTCAGACTTGTAAAATATCAGAGTTCTCATCGCATCGCTCCAACCTTTGTATTTAATGCTGTTACCGATAGGTATTTGATCTCAATCCAGTGCGCTTCTTCTGTTTAAATCTACTATCTTATATTCAATATTTTTCTTATCAAAAAGATCTATGAGAGTTTCGGCATCGTTATTCATTTTAAATTCCAGTTCCTCGGGATACAGAGGAATGATCTGATAGAAATTGATCGTCTTGCCGGAAGATGTTTCAAGTCTGACCTCGCCCTGATGATTTTCGCAAAAATCCAGAACAACACTGTTGAACTTTGTATTTGGAGCATAAGGTGATCCTTCTTCATCATCCTGTGTTGTATGACCAAAAGAGAGCCATGTATCACACAGTATCGGAAGTCTGGCAACATCTTTAAGAACCTTGATAGGCCAGTAGTCAGCGATCTCAGGACTGTTAAGGTTCCACTCCTTGGGGACATATATGACATACTCGGCTCTCTCAAGCCTGTATTCCTTCCACTTATCCGGGATATCCATTTCATAAGCGCCTGCACCCATCGTTACAAGTTTGAAAAAAGGTTCTTCATTAGTTGGAGGAATGAAGCATACGTCCAGATGGATATCAGGTGAAATGATCTCATGAAAGACATTCTCAAAATTTCCAAAGGCCTTGGAAATATACTCATCCACTTCATTGAGATCTTTTTCATCATATAGATACAACGGCATAAGATCTTCTTTCTTTTCCTTTTTCTTAAACCTGTCAAACAATCCCATACTTTCTCCCTTTCGTGATAATCTCTGGTATTATTTTAACTTTAATACAGTTATGACTCACAGACAATACATACGCTATGAAGCCATGGAACACAGCATCTCGTAAAACCCCGGGATAAATGATGAAGCAAGTACCCAGATGACCGTCATGAGATCTATAAGTGCATGTCCTACCATTATCGGCAGGGGATTTCTCTTCTTATGATAATACAGACATAAGATGATTATCAACGGAAGATATGACAGGAATCTGTATGCTATGTATCTGGCGTCAATGAGTACCGGTATGAAGCAGTGCTGCAGCGTATAGAAAAATGCGGGAACAAGGATTGCGCACGTTTTGTTTTTAATTACATTCACACCGCATCCCAGATACAGTCCGTCCTCCGCAAGGGCTGTCGTGACAGGCAAAAGAAAGAAATTGATCAAAGCAAGCACCTTGGGTACAGGTGCGATCATCATGGGCGGTGAATAAGGTAAAATACCATAGCATAAAAAGCCCGCAAGATACATTCCTCCTCCTCCGACAGAAAGTATCATGATCGAAATAATGACTATCTGCTTTATTGATGTATCTCCCTTTCTGTATCCTATCAGATCAAGATAGGTCATATCATTCTTTCTTGATATATATATGAGCATGATGACAGTCAGTATATTTACTATGGTAGCGACAGTTGTCCACCAGCTGCTCATATCATTAAGCTGTTTTGAAGTTATCCTGCTTCCTGCTAAAAATATGATCAAAAATACTACAGATCGTATCGGAAGAAGATACGACAGTTTATCCCTCTTCATCTGATGCTCCTTTCGCTATCTGCCATGAGCATATTGACAGTTTCTTCAATGAATGCATCTCTTTCTCTCTTGCTCTTAAGATCGTATCCGGTTATTAGCTTTGCACTGTCACCTGCAAGAAAAGCCGTCTGCATTGTTGAAGCAAGCAAAAACGCAATGAGTTTCTTTTTTCTTAAAGGGATGTCTCCCCTTAGAGCCATGATAAACCCCTTCTGAGTAAATGCGCTGTTTCCGTCAGGATTGTAATCATTTAGATCTGACATTATTGATATCTTTACTATCGAAGGATTCATATATATGTAGTCAAATGTCTGTCTTGCATATGAAATGAGCCTTTCACGATCGGTCAGTCCGTCGTCTGCCATATAATCGACATGCTCGGGTGAGAAGGCCAAAAGCATCTCGCTTATTATCAGTTTGCAGCATTCACTGATAAGATTCTCCTTGCTACCGAAGTGATAGTTGATAAGACCGAGGGCCACCCCGCTCTTATCGGCGATCTTTCTGGCTGTTATGTTCTTTATATCACCGTCTGATTCTTCTATTATCCCGATGGTTGCCGAAATTATCGTGTTTTTTATATCATCTTTTTTCATATTTGCTCTCCTTGAACATTGTTCAAGTCAATTATATTGAACAGCGTTCAATTTGTCAAGTCAAAACATTTTTTGTTGTGATCTTGTCTTCAGGATTAAAAAAACTGCCCGTTGACGTTAAGTCAGTGAGGCAGTTTTAAAATTTTCTGAATAAATTTTTTATTTTTGAATCAATTTTCAATGAAATTTATCACTTCTAAGTTAAATTCTTCAGGATTTTTATTTGCTATGAAATGATTTCCCTTAACAAAAACCAGTTTGCTGTCCTTTATATTTTCTGCTATCCTGCAGGTTTCTTTTCTTAATATCATGTCATTTGTTCCCGCAATTACCAGTGTCTTTGCTCTTATCGCGCTTAACTGCTCGCTTCTTATGTTAGGATCGTTTACCATTAAAGAGAGCATCTGTGCATTTCTTTTTGCAGACTCGCTCTTATCAGCAAACTTGCTTGCAAACTTATAACCTATCTCGATCGGTATCTGGACCGATCTTTTTACTCCCTTTGCATCTAAATTTCCTCCGTTTAGGATCAGCCTGTCTACCATTTCAGGATATTTCATCGCAAAGATCATGGCTATGTTTGCGCCATCTGAAAAACCTAGGATATGAGCCTTTGTTATTTCATGCTCATCCATGAAATCCTTAAGATCATCTGCAAACTGCCTGATGGTAAAGGGAGCATCCCCCCAGGGAGTCTTTCCGTGTCCTCTGGTATCGAGTGCATATACATGGTAGCGTTTTGCAAACTCATCTATCTGCCCTGCAAAGTAGTCACTGTTTTCTCCGTTTCCGTGAAGAAGGATGATATTTTGTCCTGTTCCTTTTTCAATGTAGTAGTGTTTTATATCCATCTTTAGTCTGCTTATCTGTTTTCTCGTTTAATGCTTCAAGATTTTCAATTGGATAGCTGCACAGTACGCTGTCAAGATATTTTATCCCGCAAAAATATCTGCATATGGAAGTATCTTTAACTGCACATCTATGTTCTTTTGTGTTTTCTGCTTCATTCCAGGGGCATGCATTCTGATCCCAGTCAACATTTTGGCTGACAAGATCTATATCCATGTTTGCGCCCTTAAGTTCTTTTATCTTCTTCATACGCTTAACCTTTATCTATCTGTTCATCCTTTTTTTGAATAATTAGGCGGCGCACTCTCGTGACTTTAGTCATGAGTTAGCCGCCCAGATATCGAAATCCATATGATAAATATCGAATATATGTTTGCAAACATACGTTCTACATGATATAATCTTCTTATGAAGATCACTACAAGCTATAAGGTTAAAATAAAGAATTACAACAATATTTTCAAAGATACAGTCCGAATCTACAGAGCTGCTGTCGATTATATAATCAAAGTATGTCTTGATGAATGGGACGGCATCAAAGATCTTGGAACAAAAGAAAAATACAACTTCTGCGAAAAACTGATCCATAAGACAAAAGATAACCCCGAACCAAAGTATGATTTCGATACGTATTATTATAAGATGCCATCTTATGTAAGGCGGGCTGCGACGGCTGAAGCTATCGGCAAAGTGTCGTCATATAAGAGCAATCTTTCCAACTGGGAGGCAGCCGATCCATCAGAAAGAGGGCAGATCCCATCGTATCCAAAAGCAGGGTTCATATATCCATCTCTTTATAAGGGAAACATGTATCAACTCACAGGTACATATAAGGGCAAGATAAAAGTATATATACGCAATACGTGGGACTGGATATATATAGATCTCAGAAAATCGGATATAGACTATATAGAAAACCATTGTTCTTGTCGTGATATGAAATCGCCCACACTCAGAAAGAGAGGAAAAGAATGGTTCCTCGAATTTCCTTTTGAGGAAGAGATAAAACTTAATGATACCAATATCCATGATCAATGCATAGTTGCTGTAGATCTTGGCGTAAATTCGTCAGCCGCGGTTTGTGTGATGAAAGCAGATGGCACGGTCTTGGGGAGACATTTCTATAAACTATCCAAAGAATACGACTCTCTGACGCATTCAGTAAACCGCATAAAGAAGGCACAGCAACATGGCAGCCGCAAAACCCCGAAACTGTGGGCTAAGGCCCAAGGCATTAATGATAACATAGCTGTAAAGACTGCCCGGTTTATCATGGATATCGCTGTGTCATATAATACCGATGCCATAATATTCGAACATCTCAATCTTAATGGCAGAAAACGAGGCTCAAAAAAACAGAAGCTTCAATTATGGAGAGCTCGTTATGTCCAGTCTATGGTATCGGATAAGGCTCATCGTCTGGGAATACGCATAAGCCGTATCAATGCGTGGGGCACATCGAGACTTGCTTATGATGGCTCCGGAAGAGTATCACGAGGCCGGGAAGCAGATCTTGAGTCTTATTCCGTATGCAGGTTTGCAAACGGCAAGATCTATAACTGTGACCTTAATGCATCCTACAATATCGGAGCAAGATATTTTATAAGAGAAATACTAAAATCCTTACCTGTAAAGGATAGGTTGGCACTTGAGGCAAAAGTCCCTCAGGTTGCTAAGAGAAGCACCTGCACATTCTCTACTTTAATTAGCATAAATGCGGCACTTATATCTGGATAGATGTAAGCAGCTGAGTTTTTGCTGTATAGTAGAAATGTAGTCCGCTCGTCTAAAGCGAGCAGGTGTCGTCAGACACCTATAGGAAGCACGCGACTTCAGTCGTGTGAGGCTTCACGTTTCTTTGCCCAGATTGGATTTTCTCTGTCAAATATCTCTTTTTGCTCAACAGTCAGCTTATCGGGATAATCGCTCATCAGGTCAAATACAACTTCCTTGTCAAAGGAAAATTTATGCTCGCCTTTAACTTCCTTCTTCCACCATATCGTATCGCTCTTCTTTTTCTTATAGAAATCACGATCCTCTCCGGCAGTTAAGAGGCGTCTTCTGTTTTCGAGTTCGTTTCTCTCTCTTTCTAACGCCGCTTCTTTTTTTCTTCTTTCGCTGTCTATAGACATCTTTCTGAAAAGTTCGGTCTCTTTTTCATCGAGCAAAAAATATTTATCCACATAGTCATATGCCGATCCTATATGATATTCTTCAGACTCAATGAGATAATATTCATTAAGCGCATTCTTATATACGGCTCTTGCTATGCGGCTGTAGCCTTCTTCTACATCTACTCCAAACTGAAATTCAACTTTTCCGTTGGTGGATTCAACCTTTTTCATAGGCCTACCTCTTATTAATCCTTTAACTTATATGCATACACGAAGACGGGATATCTTACCCATATTCCCATCATATCCGTTGAATAGATCCTTATCCCGATAGGATATGTATACAGCTTTATCATATCGGGATATTCTGTTTCTTTTATATCTTCATTGCTGTCTATATAGCAGGCATGATGATTTGTACGTGCCACATATGACTTAGAGCAGTCCTTTCCTAAAACATAGATATCGTTGTTTGATGCGTTGTGCATATAATAGATTGATGTAAAGCTTCTCTCATGCGGTATGACAAATATCACAACTTTTATGAGAATAAGTATAAGAATTATGATCAGTATTCCTTTTATCATACTTTTTCTGTCAGCTGAGTCCATCTCGTTTCCCCATGCGTATCTTATTTCTTATTGATCATCTGTCTTAGGCTCTATGACCATTGGCAGATATTTGTTTCTTTCGCTCTCTATGAATTTAGCTATCCATTCCTTGTCTATCAGATTCTCGCTGGCTTCTGCCGTCGCCGATTCGTTTGCGAATGTATCGAATTCAAACTGCTTTGCTGCAAGTCTCTCAACAAAGGCTTCATCAATGGTATTCTCGCAAAGAAGGTGATATACAAGAACGTTTCTTACCTGTCCCATCCTGTATACTCTTGATATTGCCTGCTTTTCAAGGGAAGGCTTTACCTGTGGCTCCAAAAAGATGACAATGCTCGCAGCCTGTATGTTAAGTCCTGTGCCTCCGGATTGTATCTGGCTTATAAGCACGCTGCCGCTTTCAGCTTCCGAGAGCCTGTCAACTATAGCCTGTCTCTGAGCGATCGGTGTCTCTCCGCTTATAACTCCAACGCATCTGTCATGAAGCGCCTTGTAGGCAAAATCGATGGTATCTAAAAAATATGAATAGATCAGTATCTTTCTTCCCTCATCCCTTGCCTGATCACAGATCTCTATAAGTCTCTTTCCCTTTGATGAAAGATTGATATCGGGCTGTCTGAATGAGACTCGTCTCATTCCGGTAAGATCTCTTTCATCCACATCCTTTATGTAATGCTTAAGATCGGTGTCAGTCATGGCACACCATTCCTGTTCATCCTGTATCTTGGGCAGTTCTTCAAGGACCTGATCCCTTGTCCTTCTAAGATAAAGGGGTGCTAGCATCTCCTTAAACTGAGGAACGCTGCTCATCTTTGCAAGCTTTCTTATCTCAATGGACATGTCGGGTCTTATGAAATCGATCAGGGAACACATCTCCTCGACACGGTTTTCAAGAGGAGTTCCGCTCATCAGAAGTATCCGCTCGCTTTCGTTATCAAGTCTTCTGATAAGATTAGTCCTAATCGCATCAGGGTTTTTGATGTAATGAGCCTCATCTATGACAAGCATAGATAGCTTCATCTTCTCATCTATAGCATCGATGATCCTTCCCATGCTCTCATAGTTGGTAACTGCCACTCCTCCTCTTTCCTTCCATGAGGCAAGTGAATCATCTATCATCTCTCCGTGGATCAGATGTACACTAAGATCAGAGAATTTCTTTATCTCCCTGCACCAGTTGATGAGAACACTCGCGGGACATACGATAAGGAATCTGCACTCCTTTTGATTGCTGTTAATGTGGACCATTGCGGCTATCGCCTGAATGGTCTTTCCTAGTCCCATCTCGTCACCGAGAAGGACTTTTTTCTGTGCTATTATGTATTTTGCTCCAAATGACTGGTATGCTCTGAGTCTTCCCTTGAAATCATCAAGATTCAGTTTTATGGAATCGATTCCGCTTGCAAGCTCGGAGGGGATGCTGCTGTAGATCAGAGGAGAATCGCTCTTTCCGATATCGAGCTCTTCAAGGAGCGCATAGTAATCCGCGCTGTTATATTCAAAATCCTCTCTTACCTTGTCGCTCTCATGGATAAAGCATTCTGCAAATGAGTCGATGAAATTTATTGCTCTGATATACACGGGGCTTTCGATGAATTCTACCATTGAATCATAGATATCAAGGGTATGCTCCTTGTTTGCCTTTGATGAAAAGACCCAGTGGACTTTATTAAGGATGATCTTCTCGCTGTTTAGCATATCGCTGTATTCAAAAAAGGAGCCTTTTACATCGCTTGCGTCCTTTCTTATTTCCTCGCAGTGTCTGTATTCATACAGGCATATGATAAGATCCCTGTATTCATCCTTACTGTCAAAGTCATCAAGGGTTAGCTTAAGAGTAGTATATGAAATGATCTGATTTATGAATTCCGCGATTATCGCCCTTATGGCCTCAAGCTGCTTTTCTCCTATCCCGGATATCTGTCTTATCTCCCAGTCGCCTGCTTGTGAAAGAGAATAAAGATCCTTGTAGCCGGCCTCAATCAGAGCAGATACTCTTATCCCGGCCTTTGACTTTTTAAGCTCTTCAACGGATACTGAATCAAGCGACTTGACAGCTAGCTTAGACAGAACGTTTACACTTAATTTTCGTATCTTATCTGTCTGTCTGCTTTTGCACTCATACATGTTTGCAAGCCTGGCTGAGTTTTCGATTATATCTTTTTTGAGTCTTTTGATATCCGAGATCTCTATAGCGCTCACTTTTTTCTCCCTCTTTAAACGTGACACAAGTGTCAGCAAACTAATGCTGATAACTGCGCTGTTTTTCCCTGTTCGTATCTTTGTTATTATATATGTCTGTCTTTAAAAAAATGCCTGTTTTATGTATTTTGACCAGTTTGGTCATTTATTGTTATGTAAACCATTATGAACAGTTGTTGCTGATATATATGTCTTCCTTTACATAGTCATCATCGTCTTTACTCATATATTCGTTATAGACTTGTTCTATGTCTTTTGTGTCAATGTTTTTGAATATCTTGAAAAGCGCGTTAAGACTCATTCCCGCTTCACACATTTCACGTATCGCATCTATGTCCTTTTTTTCCATCTTCATTCTCCGTCTTTCTTTGGTCTGGGTGTTCCGCATTCGAAACAGAACTTTGCAGTGTTCTTTGCACCACATGCGGGACATATCCATGAATCCTTGTCGTTTTGATCAATCGGTGCAGGATTCATGCTGTTTGAGAAGGTATTCGGTTCATACATCATCACATTTTTGCTCGTATATGACACATCAACATCATGATCAGGCATTATAAACGAGATATGTACCGTGCTGCCTGTATTTGTCACCTTGAAGTAATCTACGTTTACATGAAAGGTATAGCTCGTATCAGTCATGATCGCATTAAAGATCACTTCCACATGTTCTCCGACCGCATAAACGACCTTTTTTGATGTAAAGCCGAAACCTCCGATGCTTTCAAAGTTAACTCTGTATTCGGTCTCATTTGTGTTAAAGCCGTTAAACCAGGCTCTTTCATTAAATTCTTTCTTGACCGGTACATTTGTATCACTCTCGGCTCTTCCTACAGGAAGGATGCAGACAAGCTCATAGTCCTTGGGGACATTTAATATATCCGCTATCCTGTCGCATATCCTGTCATCATCCGTGATATGGCCTTCATACCAGCAGCTTTTGTATCCGAGCTCTTCTATCGCAAGCAGCATGTTTTCTATTGCTGCGGAATAATCCTGTATTACAAAGCATTTATCCCTGTATGCGTTTATCCTCTGGGTAAGAACGCATATCATCGCAGGTGCTGTCTCGGCTACAGGCGGATCAATGACTGATATGATCTTTTCAAGGATCTTTTTATCATCGACACCGATCAGACTCGTAGTCTGTTTATTGCATCCGGAAGGTGCTGCAAGACCAGCCTCCATAATCACTCTCAGATCATGTCTTGATACCTTTTCATCAGTATATCTTCCTCTGTAGCTGTGTCTGTTTAATATTGTGTCTATAACACTCATGTCCATTCCTTCCATACCTCAGGCTTATATCCTACAGTAGATAGCTTTGAATTCCTTACAATCGGTGTTTTGATTATATGCTGATTTTCTAGAATCTTTTCAAGTCTGTCCTCTTTTGCTATGTACTTTATCAGAGCAAGAGTATCCTTATCCTTTGAGTTTTCATCGATCAAGGATTCAATCCCGCCGTTTGCCTGGGCAACACTTGTAAATTCACCCTTTGACATTCCCTTTTCCTTCATATCGATGAACTGATACTTTATACCTCTTTCCTTAAAGTATCTTTCTGCCTTTTTTGTATCATTGCATTTCTTTGTTCCAAATATCTGTATATTCATATCTATCCTTATTCTGTTATATATCTTGCTCCCAGGGATGTAAGAAAACTGTGCATGTTCTCCTGCTTCTTTTTATCAAATCTGCAGCCGATGCAGTTTTCTATAAGTGAGACTTTTGCTCCTGTCTTTACAGCTCCTTTTGCCGTTGCTCCCACGCAGCCGCATTCATCTATGCCGCATATATGAATCTCATCATATTCTTTCTCATCCATATATGCTTTGAATGCCTTTGATGTATAGGCATCAGAACGGTTCTTTTCAAAGATCAGATCGCTGACTATGTCTAGGTCTTTATAAAGCTCTGCGCCTTTTGTTCCTTTGATAGAAAAGCCCACACCCCACATGATCCTTGGAAGGATATGCTTTATATAGATGATGTCATATCCCTTTTCATTGTACGAAGCGATAGCTCTGTTTATATTTCCCACAAGTTTATCTGTGTCATATGTAAATATCTTTTTTCGCTTCTCCCAGAAATAGTCATTCTGTATGTCTATAACAAGGAGAGCCTTTTTATCTCCTGCCATGTATCCTCCATCTTATAAAACAAACATAAACCACAGGATCACGTATGATATTTTTATATCCCTGTTGGTTAAAAGATATACGCTTCCGAAAGCCAGTCCCGATATCATAGTGATTATACCGACATAAAGATTCTTGGTAAAGATATGAGCTATGCCCCAGGTAAGGGCTACTACTATTCCTCCGTAGGGGATGTTCTTTCTTTTAAACCATTTCTCAAAGGTAAGCTGACCGAATATCAGAATGAGTGTAACGAGCACTACCTCAAAACAGTAGTATATGTACTGGAATACAAACTTTACGGGACCGTTTGCGTTAAACTCCTTTAACACCTTGCTGCCGTTCCAGTCTATATATGAGATGATGAGTGAAAAGATGATTATTAAGATGACAAGCAGCCACTGCCATCTTTTCATCTTCTTTCCCTTTTTAAATATGTCAAAGTCTTCAAATCTCTTAGCAAGTCTGATGACTAAAAAGCCTGTAAGTCCCCATACGATGCAGGTAAGTATCCAGTGGATGACGTTTTGAGTCACACTCCATGATTTCATATCGCATCCGTATAGCAATGGTTCTATCATAAATGCCAAAACTGCCTCGAATCCCAGTCCGGCAAATGCGATTAGCACCATCAAAAGATCAAAAAACCCCTCTTTGATGTTTTTATTCATTTTTAACTCTCCCCTTTTATCTACCTGTTTGATATGCCTGTGATATATGTCACAAAGCAGGCAAAATCACCAATCCTTTTTCTTTCGTCTCCCAGATCCTCTCTCCAGGAAATGTCCATGCCTTCCTTGTTTGCAAGACGGGCCAGTATCTCTATGGAGTCGATCACCGTATCATGCATCCTTGTTCTTGACGGATCCGCATCTATCCTTTCCTGGTAGTCCATAAACTCCCATTTGCAGCGAACAAGGGTGTATTTGAAGCATCTTTGTACAAAGTCGTCCCAGAGCTCCTTTTTTGCCTCATGCTCGCATTTAGCTATCGATTCAGCCATTCTTGTATAGATGCTTAATGCATCTTCAATCTTAAGTACATGGCCAGCCTTGTGGTTAAGATATTCCTCGTAGGTATTCATAGCTTCCTCCAAAAGATCTGTTACACTTAATATGTTACCATACTTTCAAGATAAGTTAATTTTTTCTTTTTCATAATACTCCCAAAATTTAAAGACCACTCTGTACGAGTGGTTTTTAAGCCCGAACAGTTCACGCCGGTGTGGTGTGACTTTTATATATCTTCCATTTGTGCCCACCCTTTTTTAGCCTAAAAGGGTGGGCCAGCCATTTATTAAGGAAAAATTTGTTTCATTTAAAAGGATCTTAGACAAAGAAAACCGAGGTAATTAATATCACCTCGGCTTTCTTTTGTCATAATAAATCTAATTTAGGGAAGGGGAAAAGTTTTATCTCATATCTATCTTCTAATGATACTATACTTGTAATTTATGAAAAAAGTGTGTTTTATCTGTTTTAAATCTGTGTTTTTTTGAATGTATGTTATGTAAACCGTTATGATCTGTTACACTTTTTATGTTATCATTATTTAGCAAGATGATTCATGCAATGCTCTGCATGATCAGATATATTTTTCCATTTGTTGCCCACCCTTTTTGCCTGAAAGGGTGGGCCTGCCATTTTAAGAAGATCTTTTGGCTTCGACAAACCATCTGTTGTTCTCCTCGAAAAACAGTCTCATATACTGCCCGTTAATCCTGCAGTTATAAAGTATGCCGGCTCCTCCTGCCCTTCTGCTTGCACATCTTTCGATGCTCTTTACCATGTCTATGTCGTAGCGTGTACCGTCTTCCCAGATAAGATACTGAGGCAAAAGCTCGCCTTCATCCGAAAATACCGCTCCCACGTCAACATATACCTTAAGTCCTCTTCTTATCGCCATTATCCGTATATCTCCTCACTTCCAACACGATTTCCCTTTTCAAAGTATGAATGCGGATGGACCATATGATCCTCTGCCTTTGCATCAAGCCCCGAAAGGGCCCTGTCACAGTACATCCGTCCTCTCATTATGCACTCATGTCCGAACCTGTTTCTTAACATATCCACAGCCATATCAGCCTTGAGCTGTTTCTCTCGCATCAAGGGATCCGTAAACAGGCTGAGCTGATAGCAGTATTCATCCAGGATAAGATCAGATACTCTGACCCCGATGCTTCTTATCGGATGACGCCATGAATAGCTGGCCTTGAATATCTCCATTGCCTGTCTGAATATCTCTTCGGATATGTTTGTAGGAATTTCGATCTTTTTCTGCCTGGTAAACCAGAAAAGGCCGTTATCCCTGACTGATATGCCTACATTCCTTCCGACGAAATGATTGTCTCTGAGTCTGCTTGCCACGCTTTCGGACAAAAGATACAAAACACATCTTACATCATCATCGTTTACAAGATCTCTGGGAGTCGTAGTACTGTTTCCTATGCTCTTTATCGGGGAGACATCATTATCCTTTGAAACCGGAGTCTGATCCTCTCCGTTTGCAAATATCCAAAGTATCAGTCCCATCTTTCCCAGCATCCCTTTAAGATAATCAGGATCCGCTGTGGCCAGATCTCCTATGCTCCTTATTCCCACCGACCTAAGCTTTCTTTCTGTAGCACGTCCCACATAGAGCAGATCCTCAACAGGCGAGCCCCATACTATTCTTTTGTAGTTTTCTCTTGTGATATGTGTTATGGCATCGGGCTTTTTGTAATCCGATCCGAACTTAGCAAATATCTTGTTATAGCTGATACCGATGGAAACTGTAAGTCCGAGTTCATGCTTTATTCTTTTGCTTATCTGTTCGGCAATGTGAGGTCCGTCTCCGAGAGCCGATACACTGGATGTGACATCGATCCAGGATTCGTCTATTCCGAAAGGCTCGATCATATCCGAATAGTCTGCATATATATTATGAGCAAGCTTTGAAAATCTCAGATACAGATCCATCCTCGGAGGAACGAATATGAGCTCAGGGCATGCCTTTCTTGCCTGCCAGAGAGCCATTCCCGTCTTGACTCCTCTTCTCTTTGCGGGATAATTTGCCGTGAGCACTATACCGTGTCTGGCCTCGGGATCTCCTCCGACTGCAAGCGGACGGTCACCGAATTCCGGATGATGAAGCATCTCCACAGAGGCGTAAAAACAGTTCATGTCACTGTGCAGTATCACTCTGTCCATAAGCCCTCCTTTATCGAACATGTATTCGATGTATCCATCATAGAGCAGATATTTTCGGATGTCAATGGTTATTTTTAATCTAAAAAAGGGCTTAAGTTTGATAATGAGCAAAAAAATACGGGAGCATCGCTGCTCCCATATCTTTGTCATAGTTTTTTATGAGGAAAAATTGAAAAAGTTTACTCGTTGTATGATCTTAATATAATCTATAACTGTGTACAAACTGAGGTGAACTTTTGAACGAATTGTATCTTTTCTGAAACAAATGATTGAATTAGTCCGTCGGACAGTTCCATGTCTTATATGTCTATTATATTATCACAGATTATGATATATAAAAAAATGAGACTGGCAATTTACCAGTCTCATTGATTTCTAAATTCGTTATCTCTTTACTTTATCTCTTCTAATGTAACTCCCCGCCCCTATATATCTCATAATCTAGTCCAATCAGTGTGTATCTGTAGCAACCGCTGCTACTCTTACAAATGCAAGAGGTCCGTGCTGTGTAAGATTTACTGTTACATGATTGTCTGTAATAGATGTAACCATTACCTGAACCCAGTTCTTTCCCTGAAGCTGATATACGGCAATTGTGTCATTCGCATATACACTAGTAACAGTAAAGTTTACCGTTGCAGTCTTAAATGAAACACCGGGAGAGCTTGTAGTTACACAATTAAGAAGTGTACCTCCGACACTGTCTGCATACTTATTTGCAGAACTTAAGACACCTGAAGACGGAGCGGCAAGTTTAAATGTCTCATTGCTCTTTTCACCATTAATCTGAACATGTCCTCCCTGAGCGATATAGCCACCGTTTCCGTCACCGACTGCATTGTTTCTTGAAAGTGCCTGTTCTCTGGAAGTGGTTTCTCTTCTTTTGGGAGCCGCTGTCGCATTTTTATACTTTTCTTGATATTTATCCCGCGCGCTTACGGCAGCTGATAAGCTCTTATTAGTCGCTTCAAGCTGTTTAGTCAGTTGTGCCTTTTTATTCTCCAGTTCAGCCTTTTTTTGTTCTAACGCCTTATTATCGTTAGACAGTGAGGTGAGTTTTTCCGACAGTTCCTTTTGAACAGCACTCAGTTCTCCTATTTTTTGATTCAGCTGTGCCTTGTCTTGTTCTGCTTTCTGTCTGTCTGCCTGTGCCTCTTCATTTATCTCATTCAGTTTTTCCTCTAAACTACGTATTTCCCCTGACACTTCTTGTTGTTGCTTCACATCAGCCTCATTTTGCTTCAGCGTATTCTCTTCAACAGACAGTGCAGCCAGCTTGTTTTGCAGCTCTTGCTGAAGTTTTTCCAGATCAATAACCTGGTTTGTAAGATTACTCTTAACGACAACCAGTGTGCTCTTTATACTTTTAACTGCTACTGTAACAGTATTCGGATCATCATCCGAATCTTTAATTATCCTCACTCCGTTTTCGGTTATCTCGATCACGCCGAAAGCATCCGGAAAGTTTTCCAAAGAAAGCTTTATCTCAAGTAAGCCTTTGGGATTATCGATCACATTGTATACATTATCGACATCATACTTTCCGATCTCGAAATTGATCGCAGGACCGGATTCAAGGCCTTCTAACCGTGAAATATCATCAATGGTTCTAGCACAATCCGGCGAGTTTTTAGCATCAAAGTTAGAGAGCGTGACCAGAAGCTTCTCGCCAAGTGCAAGCCCCAGATTAAAGTTAAGAGTATCTTGTTCAGTCGATACGGCAAATCCTGAAAGGTTTGTAGCGTAGTTCATCTGATCTACTGTGCTTTGTATGCCGGCGACAGCATCTGATGTCTGCTCCATCATTATTGCATACTCGTCCTTTGCAGGCTCTTCATCATCTCTATTTGAATCATCTTCAGATGGGGGCGTGTCCAAAACTGATGGCTGACTCGGTCCCGGGTCGGGAACGGACTGGGCAGGAGCAAAACGCGCGGTTATCCGAATATCTCTGTCAGGCATAGTAAATCTTTGCTCTGCCGCTGTTTCACCCTGCGTAAACTCAATACCATCTGGCAGCTCCCAGCTGTCAAAGTCGTGGTCAGCATCCGGGATCGCTGCGATCGTCAATTGTCGATTGGCGTCATATGTACCAACCGGTTCATCACCGTTTACCGTGACTCTGCCAGATTCCTCCGGATCAATAACAATATTTAAAGTAGCTCCAAAAGCATATGTCTCATATAACAGACTCATTGATATGGCCAAGACTGTCAAAAGCGCTATCCTTGCTCTTATTCGTCCCTTTTTCTTCATCTAAAAGACCTCCTCTTTTAATTTCCCGATATATCGGGAACAACCTTTAAGAAGTTTCGTAATGAAATCTTTTACTTAATGTTAACACATATCAGCAGTGTCTGAACGTCACACTGATATCTTCCGGTATAACTCACTATCACATTATCCCGACAAACATGATTTATCATTTCCCTTTCCTGACATAAATAAGCAAAAAATTCAGAATGTCGTACAAACCTCTATCCAAAAACTCCTTATCTCTTACACCGTATTCATGCCCCGATTCAAACCATTCCTGCCATGCTATGTCATAACACTCTGCTTCTTTGACATCGATCCTGCAGCGATCACCGCATTCTTTGATTAACAGGCTCTCCCACCATGTAGCGGTTTTAAAGAGCTCGGAATCGTCACCTTCAGCCCATGTTTCAAATAGCTGCTTTAGCTCACCCTGCGGTCTCTCTTTCAATCCAGGGATGGCAATCATCACATAACCGTTCTCCTTGACAAATGGCAGGATCTTCTCTGCAAATACGCCTTCCTTACATCCAAAATAATGGTAAGAGTCCACGCTGACAATGCTATCAAAATAGTCTTCGGCAAAAGGCATATCCATTGCATCACCATGAATCGGTATGATCTTATCCACCAGCCCATTGGCCGTTATTCTTTTATAGTTTTCAGTTGCAGAAACCCAAAGATCAAACGCATAAACGTGCTTAGCATCTGTTTCATTGGCAATAAATAGCGATGTTAATGCAAATCCGCATCCCAAATCCAAAGTGCGATCAAATTTCACATCTTCAGGGCATCTTCTGATCAATTCATCAAGTAGCCTAAAAGAATTCGGCCCCATCAAGTATTCCTTTGTAAAGTATTTCTTATACTTTTCTATACTCCCCATACACTTCACCCTCCATAGCGAGTTTTACTGTAATTTAACGTTCATCTTAATCAAAAATCACATCTTTGTTTGCTTCAACATACTCTTCAAGCAACGCAGAAAGAGGGGGGTCAAATTTGTAGAAGGCCCTGTCAGTTTCCACCCATCCATCAGCTTTACCGTCTGTAATAGCTTTGCGCAGATTATCAACGAAATCATCATTAGCGATTTCTTTCAATGCACTTTCAAGTTCCTTTAAATCCGTATCGGGAAAAACATCCGAATAACCGCTGAATCCGCCATTATTCATTTCTGCATCATACCAAAAGCACAAGACTGCTTTTTTCTGAATTTCAGATAATGTGGCTGCATCTCTATAACATATTTCAGATATAAATCGGTCCCAACGTTTGTCTTTTTCGCTAAGCATAATTATTCTCCCTACTGTCTTCTCATTCGCACAAGGTACTCCGTTGTATCTTCTTCAAGTTTTTCTCCCCTGTTCGGACGAAACCGTGTCTCTCATAGAATCGAATTTCCTTTTCATTTTTCTCCAAAGCCCACAGATTGTCAGCCTACTTGACTATGTTGTAGCTGGAATATAATCCGTGAAAGGTTTCAGAATAGTTAACAATCTTTCCGTAACATCATCTGCACTGCAGGACATATCACTGCTAATCCACCATTCTATTACCCCAAGAAGCCCGTTTACCAAAAACTGCGACGCGATTTCACGTGATGAAGAAATTTCTTTTGGCATCAAGGCCATAGCAATCTCAACCTGACTAAGCAGGGCGTTCGTGAGTTTCTTTCGAAACATCCCATACTTGTCGTTCTCATGAAGTAATTTATATATGTCGATATGTTCCTCCAGATATGAGAATACCTTTCCCATGGCATCCTCATGAAGATGAATTTCTTCGTCGTCACTGCATTGTGACAGAAGTTCCTCCACATATATATCTATGCATTTTTCGAGGATATCATACTTATCTAAAAAGTGAAGATAAACGGTTCCCCGGTTAATATCCGCCCTGTCTGCGATATCATTTATCGTGATTTTTTCAAATCCCTTGTCTCTCAGCAACTCCATGAAAGTCTCTATAATCAGTTTTCTTGTACGCTGTACTCTTCTATCCATAGCACTCCGGTTAATTAACATTTTTATGAATTTGTTCAGTTTTCAACATCTGCATACTTTTAACGATTGTTTCAAGAAATTCTTGTCTATATGATTAGAGTATCAAACACATGTTGATTATTCAACACACATTTAAAAAAGGAGAAATCAAAATATGAAGATATTGGTTTTCGGAAGAGGAGTTATTGGCTCTCAATATGGATGGGCATTGGAAAATGCCGGCCATACAGTAGATTTTTATGTCAGAAAAGAAAAAAGGGACATCTATGCGCAGGGCATCAATGCTACAATTCATGATGGTCGTATCAGGGATTACCGGAAGTTTCACTGGGACATCAGTTTAATTGATGAAATCACAATGGAGCACGATTACGATTTAATATTCTTAAGCATTAACCCGGAGCAGGTTCCGGCCGCAATCGATTATTTGGCTCCAAGGATTGGAAACGCCACACTGCTTTTCTTTTGCAACTACGGAAAAGATATTTACAAAGCAATCGGTTCAATTCCGGCAAATCAGGTTGTATTTGGTTTTCCCGGAGCCGGCGGTGGATATGAAGGAAACGATTTATACGGAATATTAATGAAATCGGTAGAAATCGGATACACAGGTAAGGCACCGACCAGCCGTGAAAAAGAAGTCATAGAATTATTTAAAAGTGCGGATTTCAAAGTTTCTTTACAAAAGAATATTTCCGAATGGCTCTTTCTGCATTATATTGCAAATGCTGCCATGGAAGGGGCAGCCGCAGAAGCAGGCGGATTTAAAGAGGCAATCTCATCAAGCAAAGCGCTCGCCCACATGGTTATTAACATAAGAAAAATGAGTCCATATCTCAAAGCAAAAGGAGTAAAAAAGAACGGGTTAATTACCGTTATGAGTATATTTCCTCCAAAGCTCATGGGTGCGATCATGAAGAACCTGGTCTACAAACCCGGAAGCCCTATGCATATGGCTCAAAGCCATAACCATTTCAAGCCGGGGTATGCGGTAGACGAGATCAAAGCCGACGCAAAAGAACTTGGCATCATTTTAGATATTTAATGGGCATACAAGCTTTCGCTTAGTTATTCCAGCTTTAGAAAAGCATCAACATCTTGTGAGGTTGATTTCCGGAAGTTACTTGTCTTCTTTCAGTCGCTTTTCAATATGGTCATTACACTCCGGATGAAGTAGAGGATTTCTACATGGAGAGGCAGGCATAGGTCTGTCTTTCCATAAAAATATTTAAAAAGCGTGTCCGCCTACTTGACTATGTTGCAACCCACACCTCTTAAATAATTATTTCAGAATTTATCAGTCAATAAACTCCCATTTTATAGAATGTACACACTGAGACTGAATTTTCGAAACAGCATTATCTCCATTCCTCTATCTTCACAGTCTTTTATAACTTCATCTATTGCATTTTTCCTATCCTGCTTCTCTTCTGAAGAAAAGTCTGGCAAGACATAGCACAATATCCTAGTTCCAAAATCCCAATTAATACGACTAAGTCTATTAACCATCTCATCTTTCAAGACATTTTACCTCACTGTAAAGAACATGCTCTGTACTGGTAATACCCTCTTTAAGCAAAAACTCCCTCACTAAATCATTCAACAATTTTCGCTTTTTTTCAGATATCTCACCACTAGCCAGTCCACAATTCTTATTTTTCAAAAAAGCCCCAATAATCAAGTTGTGAGTACTTTCACCAATTTGAAACTGCTCTCCCGTTTCAAGTCGTATTTCTAACTGCCTATTAGTCTTGTTCTTATCTATAATTCCATGAAAACAAATTATATAATTATTATGTAAAAGATTCTTTTCGACAAAGTAATTACACTCCATCTCTAATCTTTCTTTTTTCGTTGCATCAGCAAATATCTCGTACTTGTCAACTTTTGGCGAATCATAGATGCCTATGCATCCATACAAATCCCCTCTCATCAATCTTGTTACCAATTGGGATGGATTTGAGCGAACTCTTTTTCCTTTTTTATACAAGCAGCCATTTCTAAAAATGTATTCCGTACTATAAAAGGATATTTCGATTTCATTTGCTACTTTTTCAATAGAGATGCCAGCTTTATCTGAAATAGGTATTCCTATACTGCTAAATGTATTCCGCAATTTTTCCTCATCCGAAAAATCATCTTCTTCCAATCCCTCGTCAATAGAAATAGGAATTAAAGTATCCTCCCAGTATTCTTTTCTAAGTCTTAGAAATACATCTACAAGCTCTGAATCCGTAAATTGCCACTTTATTTTGCTACTATCTCTAGCCAAAACACTTTCCATTAGTTCTGAAAGCATACATTTTGCTGCAAAATCTTGAGGATTGTAAAGCAACATTTTATACATTTTGCTTCTGACTTCATACCAATCATATAGATAAGGTATCGAACTTTCTTTAAAGTATATCTGATTTTCCTTACAAACAAGTCCCTTTGCAAGTTCAATTGGTGCACATCTATCAATAGGTATTCCCATGTGAAATGCCATTCTATACACATTATCTATATTATCAACATCAATTGTAGAACTAAGTATTTTACTACAGTATTCATTATCTCCCTTCACTATTTCATCAATAAGATTTACTTCACTCTTGGATAGAATACTTGCTAATTCATTTTGCAACCCTAACTAA
>JAEEGJ010012248.1_pt1 | contig 21310 bp, 17 predicted proteins | sample 8958761 | NCBI WGS metagenome assembly JAEEGJ01 (sample SAMN16246546, study PRJNA631951) | gut metagenome | biome: gut microbiome; feature: rumen; material: RS-attached | host: Bos | place: Iran: Karaj | collected 2018-10
CTGCCACCAGAGTTTGTGCTCGTCCTAAAGGTAGCTGTTATGTTCTTCAGCCAATGTAAGATGGTTTGTAGTGGCTACAGTAACATGGACGACAGGGGAGGAGATGGCATGCCATCCGGTCTTTGCTGATGCATCCCATGTGGTAACGTTGAGTTGGTAAGTGGGGTCAACGTCCTTTGAGAATGAACCACCGTATTCGTTGATGCCTTTGTACACCATTTTGTTGTCAGCGCTGGTGCTTACTATATTAATAAGGTAGTCAGTACCTTGTGTAAGTGTCCAGCCGTCATAGGTCACCACATCGTTGCTGATTTCAGCACCAGGAACATAGTAGTCTTTATTGCCATCGCTATAGACTCTTGAAATGGTGTTTTTAGGAGCTTCTGTCAATGCAGGCACGCCTTGGACTGGCAATCCCGAGTATGTGTAATCGATAACATAATATGAATCACCTTCGAAATTGGCTTTTGCAGTTTTTGCCAGTCTATGGAAGGTCGCAATGCTGTTATTGAGACTTTCGTCGTTAGGCTTAACATCAATGACGCCTGCCATTGTACAGTTTGTGTAATATACTTGGTTGTTGACCCATCCGACAAATCCGGTGCATTTGTTTGCTGTTTTCACCTTTTTCGAATCGGTGATGCTGCCGTCAAAAATGCAGTTCTCAAATCTCAAGCTACCAGATTCGTTTTGTCCGACAAGTCCGCCGTGAGTGCAGTCGTATGGTTTGTTCGGGTCAACGGTTACAATGTTATCGCAGATGATATGTACGCTGCTGATGCAGTTGGTGATTTTTGTTGTTGATCCGTTGTTGTAAGCCAAAAATGCGCCAGCGAATTTGTTGCTTGTGTTAATTGTGCCGTCAACTTTAAGGTTTTTGATTGTAGCACCGACAGTTACGCCGAATAGTGCGGCGTACGCTGTCTCACGGTACATGTTGATGTGTATTGTATGGTAGTCACCGTCGAAAGTGCCGCTGAAAGGCTTGTTTTTGACGTCGCCAACCACTGTTGTGATAGGGTTGATATCGTTACCTAATGTGATGTCGCGTGTTAATTTGTAGTAAGCCGTGGCATCAACACCGCTATTAATATTAGAGGTGAATGTTGTCCAATCATCCTCGTTATTAATGAGGTATGGGGAATCTTTGGTTCCTTCACCATTTAATTGAGCCCACGACGTAACTGTTGTGCAGAGCAAAGCGAGGAGAGTCATTGCGAGTCTCCTCGCTGAAAAATGTGTTGCCGTTTTCATTATGTTGTCTATCATAAACAAAATTTATCGGCTGCAAAAATATTGCAACTGTACGACATACACTTTATTTTGCGTGTAAAACGCTTTAATCTAAATGTAAAATGTTTTAATCTGGATGTAAAAAACTTTAGGCTGGGTGTATATGCCTTTATTCTGCGTGTAAAATTTTATTCTGCGTGTATTGTGCTGATATATTCTTTCGGTGTAATATTCATAATACGCTTGAAAATCTGTGAGAAAGAGCTCCCCGATGTGAATCCTGACTCTATAGCCACCTGTTCGAGTTTTAGCGATGAATCTTTTTGCAGCATCTCACATGCATGTTCGATTCGGAGGGTGTTTATAAGCTTATAAAACGACTGATATTCGCTTCTGGCTATGACTTCACTGAGATAATTTTTGTTGGTGTGCATGATGTCAATGAGGTCGTTCATGGTAATGTGTTCCTCAAGATACAGATTCTTGCTGCGGACAATATCGATGAGCTTCTCTTGTGTCTCCTTGCAGTATTTCTCTGTGAGCCTGTATTTTGTAGGAGCAGGCGCTTCCTCAGCTTGCTCCTTTATCTTTAGCGCTTTAGGCAGTTTCTTTGCATTGCGGTGCGGATTTAAGGAGTAAATGGCAAACCAGACGCTTATCACAATCATGATAATGTCGCGCACCATTTTTGCCATAGGTTGGTTGATGAGGAATGTGATGATAAGAAGAATGCACAGTAACAAAGGGAGCCATTTAACCCTTCTCGCAAATATTATCGGGAAGTCGGTCTCATTTGAGAACTCGTCTTCTTCAATCGAGCGAATCTCTTTTATCACCATCACCCTGCATCTGTTAAGATGAGCGATATATCCTATCTCCAAAACAAGCACCGCTATGGTCATGACGGTCTTATACATCGGAGTAAACTCAATAATTCCGAATACCGGTAGCAAAAGCACAATCCAACAAATAATCACTGGATGTTGGAAGAAAAACAGCCTTTTGGGGGTATAAAAATCTAAGAAGAAATAGCCTTTTGCGAGCACCAATATATACGATGTGGTGAACAACATCGATGTGGCGTTAAGGCAGAATAGCACTTCCGGCCTGTATACAAAGAAAATATACGGAAGCTCCAGAGCCTGCATAATAAACAAATTGGCCAATGAATTTCGGGCTGGATATAACTCTCCGAAGATCTCTTTATACGCCGTAGGAACATAAAACATTTTCAAAAGAAATGCATATATGTTGACTACGACATAAATGAGATTTATCGAAAATATCGCTAAATATAACGAATTATCAGCCATTTGTCAGCAGTTATACATTATAAATGCCGCAAAATTATAAAAAAAAATGGAATAATGATATTTTTTTTTACTTTCCGATGCAAAAACGTCCGAAAATGGTGCCTAAGACCTCTCCATTGGTCACTTCGCCGGTGATGCTTCCTATGTAAAACACGGCTTGACGCAGATCTTGTGCCAGCAAATCAGCCGAGAGATTGTTATCCATGCCGTTTTTCACCTGCTCAAGGCTTTCTTTGGCCTGCATAAGCGCCTCGTAATGACGGAGATTGGTGACCAAGACGGTGTTTCCGTCAACCTTCGGTGTGCGAGTGAGATAACGGATTTCGCGTTTCAAATCCTCAATGTCATCAGGCTTTTTCGCAGACATTATGTTGTATCTCATAAGGTTGCGGATGTCGTACAAATCCTGTCCGGTGACGCTGTAGCTGTACTCGTCGCACATGTAACCACCGTTGGCCTCGATGTTTTTCTCCACCGTCTGCTTGATTTCCCATTGGAAATTGTCGTTGATGTCGTAAAACTTCGAGATGAGAATCTTGTCGTTTTTGTTGATGAGCAGCAACAGCTTCTGTTTCAATAAGTTGACGTGGTTTATAATATCTCTTGCCGCATTATAGATGCTTGCCAATCTTTTTGTTCCGTCGAGCATTCCAATCACGATGTCGGCTTCGGCTATCTTCTGGAAAGTGCGCTCGATGCCAATCTTTTCGATGGTTTCCGATGTCTCGCGTATGCCTGCGGTGTCGATGAAACGGTATGTTATCCCTTCGATGGTGAACGTCTCCTCGATGGTGTCGCGTGTGGTGCCTTCGATGTCGCTCACGATGGCGCGTTCTTCGCCTAGTATGGCGTTCAGTAATGTGCTTTTTCCAGTGTTTGTCGCACCTACGATAGCAACAGGCACACCGTGTTTGATGGCGTTACCCATTCTGAATGAATCGGTTAGCTTGGCGATATGTTTCAAAATGGTGTTGAGCAGCTCTTTCAGCTTGGTGCGGTCGGCAAACTCCACGTCTTCCTCCGAGAAGTCGAGTTCAAGCTCCAGTAGTGCGGTCAGGTCGACGAGTTTGGAGCGTAAGTCCTTGAGTTCGTTGGAGAAACCGCCTTTCAGCTGGTTCACTGCTATGCGGTGTTCCGTTTCATTTTGCGATGCAATGAGGTCGGCGACCGCCTCGCATTGTGCCAAATCGAGCTTCCCGTTGATGAATGCGCGCTTCGAGAACTCTCCAGGTTCGGCAAGCCTGCCACCGAATTTCCACAGCAGCTCCATGATCCTTTGTTGCACGAATTCCGAGCCGTGACAGCTGATTTCGACAGAATCCTCGCCGGTGTAGGAGTGGGGCGACTTGAAAAACGTCACCAGCACCTCGTCGACCATGGGGGCGTCGTCCGGGAATGGGTCGAAAATCTCGCCATAATACGCTTTGTAAGGCTCTATAGTATTGATTTCCAACGATTTGCCATTCTTTCTGAAGATGTGTAAAACGGCATCAAAACTATCTTTGCCGGAAACCCTGATTATCGAGATGGCACCAGTTCCCGAAGCTGTCGCTACAGCGTAAATTGTGTCGTATTTGCTCATGTCAATCCATGTTTAGAACTTGCTCTACCTGTTCCGCCTTGATGCGCTTGGCAATGATTTTCTTTTGACTGTCAAGCACATATATCGTCGGTGTGGTCTGAATGTCGTACAAAAATAGTAAATTTTCTATTCCGGTCGAATTTATTTCAACAGGAAAAATCGTCAGCTCAGGTCTACGTGACTGTATCTCCTCCAAAATTTTGCCTTCTTTCATGCATGTATGGCAGTCTTTGTCGTAGAAAAACACTGCTATATATGGGCTTTTGATGGAATGCAGGTTTCCGATTTCCGGGATCTTCGCGCCGATTTTCAGATTTTTGAGGCAATTGGCACGCTCTGACATCATATTCAGCACTCTTTCCGACACGTTTTCCATCTCATATTTCATGAAATAATCTTCCACAAGATGTATGTAAACGTCGTCGAGGTTCATATAATCCGGCGCATAGTATTTTCTGTAGAAATACCAGATGAGATAGTCGCGGACATTGTCGCAGTCGCCAGTCTTTGCCATGACTTTGTCGATTTCAGCGTTGATGATTCCGGCATTTATAGGCAGACTGTTGAAATATGCCTCCAACTTCTTGTCAATCAAAGGATATGTCAGTATTCGCTTGTCGTTCAGCGCGAAACTGTCCCAATAATGCTCGAAGTCGTGCTGCTGCATCGAATTTATCAACAGATTGATGAAAGCATCCTCCTTTTTTACCTTAAATTGATTTAAATCCACGCCATCATGCCCCAATTGTGCCATCATCTTGACGTAATTTGCTGTCTCTTTGCAACCTCGCACCTTAATTGGATTCTGATAATCCAAATCATTGACAATCAACGAAAAACGCTGGTCTTTGCCAATCAGAATCTCAGTTAAAGGGAAGTCGTTTTGATTTGTCAGGACATAAATGCCTTCCGGAAACTTTTGATTATGTTTGAACTGTATCCTACCTTTTTTATAATATGAAGTGTCAACGGCATGAGTCTTCGAACCCCTGTACTGATGCAGGTAAAACACGCTATCTTGCTGGTTCTCAAAGTATATTTTGATGTTCGTTTGCCCCAACAACATGATAGGTATTAAAACAAATATTATACAGCCTAATCTCTTCATACTCTAAACTCTAAACTAAAAACATGCAAAATTATTAAAAATTTTTGTCATTTCTAAATAATTTGTATCTTTGCAGCAAATAAAATTGGAATAATATGAGACCTTTTACTGAACAAAAAGTCCCTATACTATTCTGCTTAATCATTGGATTACAGATAGTTAGCTCTTTTGTCGCCGCCGGACAGGAGGGTGGTGGAATGCGTGTGGCGTTTTGGAACTTCGAAAATTTCTTCGACCCGTTTGTCGATTCCACAAGAGTATATAATGAATTCACCGAAAATGGCAGCCAACGCTGGACGAAAGCACGATTTTACAAGAAACGCAACAACATGTACAAAGCGATTCTGGCCATATCGGAAAACGTGCCGATGGGAATACTTGGCATCGCGGAGATTGAAAATCAATATGTTTTGAACATGTTGTTCAACCAGACGCCTCTGAAGACGCATAATTACCGCATCATTCACTATGAGGGCGACGACAAAAGAGGCATAGACGTGGCAATGGTATATTGTATCGACAAGGTGCAACTCATTTATACTGAAGCGGTTAAGGTGCGAAATCCGAAGAATCCGAACTTTAAGACGCGTGATATCCTTTACGCCAAGTTTTACGACAGACGAGGTGACACCATTCATTGTTTCGTAAATCACTGGCCGTCGCGTTACGGTGGCGAGCGTGAGACGATAAAGTTGCGTGCTCTCGCTGCTAACACATTGAAACACAAGGTGGATTCGCTGGTGTTCCTACATGAGACCATACCTAAAATCATAATCATGGGAGACTTCAACGACACGCCGGATGACCCGAGCATTTATGAGGTTCTGAATGCGAAATCGCCTGCAAAATCCGATGATAACGATGTCTTGGTGAATCTCTTCACCGATGGAAGTGAACTCGGTTTCCAGGGTACGCTAAAACATCAGTACAACTGGCAGATTTTTGATCAAATTATTATATCCAAGTCATTGATTGACAATGATAAAGGCTTGTTATACAAACAAAACAGCGCTACAATCTTCCATGGCGACTTCCTTTTCGAGAAAGACGATTCGTTTGGAGGTGTTAAGCTGTTCCGTACGTATGTGGGCCCTAAGTATTTCGGTGGCTATGCCGACCATCTGCCAGTGTATATCGACTTGATATTCAAGTGATTAACCACGCTTACAGATGCTCTTGAAGTGACAGAAATTGCAGTTTTTCAGCTCATCGGTTTGTGTGAATGGGAGCTCTTTGTTGAACAGCTCTGACAAGAAATCGTTGAAATACCGTGTGCAGGTATCTTCGAATGACTGGCTAAGCTCATGATTATCACTGATTTCTAGATTAAACAGTCCGTGACTGAGTTTCTGGAATCCGACTATTGCTGGTTTTATCAATTCAGGGTCTGCCTTAGGATTGTTGTGCAAATACAGATATTTGTACATCATCAACTGTATGGATTTCTCGGCCATAGACGTGATTCCTACCACTTTGTCGTTGATTCTCAGGTCGTTAGGGTCAACTTTACCTGTTTTGTAGTCGATGACACGAACCTCGTCAGCAACCTTGTCGATGCGGTCAGCGAAACCATGTAAAATAACTTTATGTCCTTGATAATCAAGTTCTTTCTCCATCTCAGTCTCGGTGGAGATGATATATAATTGATTCCCATCTTCAAGGAATTTGCGCTCCGCTTTGATGAAGTTCTGCAACATGCTGTCGATGACGGTCTTGTTCAGACAGTTGAAGCCAGTGTCAGGTAAGCCGTTCTTGAATCCGTTGTCAATCAATGCGTTACGGTAACATGTGGCGAAATGCTTTTTGTACATCTCGTCAAACAATGCCGGCGATATGATCTCGTTTCCAAAGAGATTGTAGAAGTTTTCAAGCGTCTTGTGAACGATGTTGCCTATGACATTCACTTGGATTTCCTCTTCGAGAGAGGTGTCCTCAATATGCTCGATGTTTTTCCAATAGAACTGCAGCGGACATCTTACATACACCCCGATTGAAGAAGGAGAGAGCTTGTGGATTTTATTTAAGATTTCATCAGTTTTTTCAACTGTTATATCGCTTTTTATCTCATTGATTACAGGTGATTTATATTGTAAATGTTCAAGCTTTACTTTAGGGTTGTTGTTAGCATATTCGTACTCAATCTGGCGAATAAACCGGCTCGGTTCGCCCATGCCAGACAAATCGGCTATGTTGTTGTAATAAAGATTGATTTTCTTGGCATTTTGCAGTAAACGATAGAAGTGGTAGGCATAAACGGCCTGCTGTTGGTCGTAAGTCGGCAAACCGTAGGCTTTACGTAAGTCAAACGGAATCAAGCTGTTATTGTTCTTGTTTTGTGGCAAGATGCCTTCGTTTACGCTCAAAAAATGGATGATGTCGAAGTCGAGGTTACGTGTCTCGAGCAAGCCCATCACCTGCAATCCTTCAGGATCACCCTTCAAATTGATTGACATTTGTGTCGCCACCTGAGCGTAAAGTATCTGTAAATCAATGATTTTTATGTAATCAGAATACTTTTTGAGCAACAACTCGAGCCTGTTGGCAATCCTTCCGGCAACACTGATTTGGTTTTTGACAAAATTATTGTCTTTGCCAAGTTTTGCAATTGAAACGATGAATATTTCCTTTAACGACTCAACACAATCTTTGGCATTTTTCCATTTTTTTGTCGCAATATCAAGAAAATCAAAGAGTTGCTTCTGATTCTCAAATTGTTTCAAATCCGATTTCTTGAAATAATAAACCGAATGTGAGGCCATATCCATCAGCCATGAATTCAGTCTGTTATATTCAAAACCATTGAAAATCAACTTGATAAAGTCGGAGTTGCAGAAACGGATAAATGTCCAAAGATATAGTTTTTCTTCATCGTCGGAAAGAGTGTTTTGATATCTAAACCATTGATCCACAAAGTGATATGCGATCGTTTTGTCAAACGGATATCCCATCGTGACCTTGATATTGCCTTTCGACTCCGGTATGGCATTCAAAACAGGTATCAAAAGCGACTCGTCGGCAAGCACAACCACTTCTTTATCACCTTGATTATCAGAGTCTTGTGATAACTGAAGCTGTAAGGCGTTGGTTTGGACGGCATTGCCTGAAACGCTTATTACATTGATGTCTTTTTTAAGTGTGTTGAAGCTGTCGTCGATGAAATTTTTCTCAATATTCGGGTGTTTCTGAAAGAATTTGCGTGCAAAATAGCCCGCTTCCTGTTTCTCGTCCTCATAATAATATCGGTCTAAGTCCCACAGCATTACTGCGTTACCGTTTTCAACCATGCGCACGACTATGCTTTCCTCGGTCGTCGTCAACGCATTGAAACCTGCAAATATGATTTTACGGCTTTGGGTGCATTTTTTCAAAGTGTCATCATCATAATGGGCTATCTTATTGGTTATCAAGCCATAATATCCTTGTCCGTTTTTCTGCAAAGCCTCGCGAAGATTATTGTAATAGGTGAGGAGTGACGAGAAAAAGCGCAGATAGTTCGATTCGACACCGTTTTCGAGGCTGAGGTTCCACTCTTCAATCATTTTGGCGTCTTTCAGATGGACGAAAAGCTTGGCTGCATCGACATCGTACTGGTCGATTTCGTCGAAATCCTTCGCCATCTGTGCTGCGTATGGGAAAAAGTCCTTGTTCATCTTGATAATCTCGAAGATAACATCAATATTATCAATGAGTTGCAGACCGCTCCATTCTTCCATGGCTTGCTGGATTGAAAGGATTTGCGGCACCCAGAAGTTTGTTTTTATCTGTTTTGACAGCTCATTTCGCAGCTGCAAGGCGGCACGTTTGTTCGGAAAAACGATGGTGATGTTTTCCTTTGTCAAGTCGTAATGACTTGTAATATAATCACTTATCTTTTTGATGAAAGCCATAACTCAGCATTTTTCAGTTGTTCCTGTGTGCCGAGGTCAAACCAGTAGTCGGGTTGTATTGGTTTTGACGTAACACGATGATTCTCAGCGATTTGCTGATAAAGTTTGAACACATAACAAGGTTTTGCCTCGAAATCTTTGAAGTACTCAGGCTTAAACAGATGTATTCCGCTGAAAGACAATAACTTACAGTTATCTGGCATAATGTCTTTGCCGTCGTATTCTTTTGTTTCGGTGTTGTAACGTCCCAGGAAATTGTCCTGGTTGTCGAACACCAGCTTGCGTTTGCTGTTGCGTTCTTGAGTGAGAAGCCATGCGGCATCGTCGCAGCGGCAGAAATCGTCGTAAAAGCCTTTTAAATCAACATTTGTAAGCACGTCGACATTGTGTACGAGCACTGCCTCGCTGTCGGCGAAATAGGGCAGAGCCTGCAATATGGCGCCGCCAGTATCCATCAACAATGGCCTTTCGTCAGAGACTTCTATTATGACGTCATTTCGACCGAAGCGAAGCGTAGTGGAAAAATCTCCTATAAACTGAATAATCTGCTCTCCAAAATGATGAATATTGATAACAATATGATTGAAATCTTGCTTTATAAGCTCTTCAAGTACAACTTTAAGTAAAGGCTTATTATTTATTGATACTAAAGCCTTTGGCTTGTTGCTTGTGAGCTCTTTAAGCCGGGTTCCGAGACCTGCTGCGAGTATAAATGCCGTTCTTCTATTCCGCTTCATAAAAATGACTGATATGTTGTGCCAAATGATTGATTGCGACGTTCACAATGGGGTAGTTCTCGTGTATCATCTCGCCGATACGCTGTGCGAAAAACACCGAGCGATGTTGACCGCCCGTGCACCCGAAGTTGATTTGCAGGTTTTTGAAACCGCGTTCGAGATAATTGTCAATGGATTGAAACACAAGCAGTTGTACGTTTTGCATAAAATAATGAGTGTCGGGCTTGTCATCCATAAACTCTTGAACCTCAGCATCTTCGCCTGTCTTCTGCTTGAATTCGATATATCTGCCGGGGTTCGGAAGTGCCCTGCAGTCGAAAATGAAACCGCCGCCGTTGCCGCTCTTGTCGTACGGAACGCCTCCGTTTTTGAATGAGAAGCTGTTGACAGTTATCGTAAGTCGTTCAGGCTCAACGTTTTCGTATTTTGCCAACAACACGTCAAACTGTTTGATTACTGCTTGTAACTCAGGCAAATCGAATGGCAGAGACCATTTTTCATTCACGTTCATTATCTCACGTATGGCGTATGGAATGCTCTGCATGAAGTGTAACTTCTTCTGTATCAGGCCTCTGAAGCCGTAAGCGCCAAGGACTTGGAGGAGGCGCAGGAGAACAAATGCAGGGAAATATTTGTCGAAATCTTTTGTAGAGATGCACGGCTGTGCATCTCTACATGATTTCGATAATTGTTTTTTGTAATAATCAATCAATTCGTCCCTCCATTCCTGCGGCATGCGAGCCTTCACCTGATACAGTAACGAAACCACGTCGTATTGCAATGGGCCTTTTCTACCACCTTGATAATCAATAAAATACGGATTGTTTTCGACAATCATGATGTTGCGTGACTGGAAATCATGATACATGAAGAAATCGGACGGAGCTTCAAGAATATATCTCGTAAGTGTTTGAAAATCAGTGTCTAAGCGAGTCTCGTTGAACGAAATCTCCTCGTGTTCTTTAAGGAAACAATATTTGAAATAATTGAGGTCGTCCATTATTGACATATCGTCAAATTCGGCAGTCGGGAAGGCTTTCGAATAATCCAGTCCTTTATGTCCGATTATCTGAAAATCAATGAGTTTGTCGAGTGACTTTTTGTATAATTCAACCGTCTCGTCGTCGTATTTGCCGTTTTTTAGGCAGTTTTCGACGTGATTGAACAGGGTGTCGTCGCCCAAGTCGGTCTGTATGTAAATCTCTTTGGAATCGGATATCGCCAAAATCTGGGGGACGGGGAGTCCGCATTCATGAAAATGCTTGGAAAAACTGAAAAAAGCATCGTTTTCCTCGATATTCAGATTGTAAGCGCCAATCAAAACACGCTTGTCGGTTTTAACCCTAAAATACTTTCTCGACGAGCCGGAACTCGGCATGGCGTTGATTTCCAACGCTTTTTCGCCAATGTTTTCTATAAGTGCGGCAATCGTTTTCTTTATCTCTACCAAAGTCAGCATAAACAAAATTTTAGCTTACAAACTTACAAAATTTTTTTAAAATATTTAAAAATCACAAGAAATTTATTATTTTTGCAGCGAGAAATTTACTCCCATATCGAGTTTTGCGAAAGCGAAATTCTGATAACGACTTAATTAAATTATTGATTATCAAACATTTATCAAAAAATGAACGCTACCGAACTCAAGACAATTGAGAAACTCAACAAGCCGACAATATTGCCGGGCTCTGTAAAAATCAATGTGAAAATTGATGTAAATGAAGAGATTCCACAGGAAAATGAAATGGATTTGAACGACGAAAACGAGGAAGAAGAGGAACTGGAATTCGATTTCTCGAATCTGAACAAGCTTCAACTCGTTGAACTTCTTGAAGAAACAGTCCTGGAACAGGATGTCGCAAAAATCAAGGACAAAGTCGTCGCCATCAAATCTAATTTCTTGAGACTCAACAAGGAAGACCGTGACCGTGAGATGGAACAGTTTATCCTTGACGGTGGCGACAAAGAGAGCTACGAGCACAAAGATGACCCGCTCGAGGTACGTTTCAAGACCGCTTTCGACATTTACAAGGTAAACAAGGAAAAATACAAGGAAGAACTCGAGAAACAAAAAATCGATAATCTTCAGAAAAAGCAAGAAATCATTGAGGAATTGAAGGCTTTGATCTACTCGGAGGAGACTCTGAAGAAGACATACGACGACTTCCGCGCTTTGCAGGACAGATGGAAAGAAATCGGTCAGGTTCCGGCAAACGAGATTTCAAATATCTGGAACACATACCATTTCCTCATTGAGAAATTCTACGATAAGGTAAAGATTAACAGAGAGTTACGTGACCTCGACCTCAAGAAAAACCTCGAAGCTAAGATCGAGCTTTGCGAGAAGGCAGAGCTTCTGCTTCTTGAGAAATCGCAGACAAAGGCATTCAAGCTTTTGCAGAAATATCACGACGAATGGAAGGAGATAGGTCCTGTTCCTGCTGACAAGAAAGACGAAATCTGGGAGCGTTTCAAGAACACTACCGATAAAGTCAACCAGATCCGCCGCGAGCATTACGCCAAGATTGAGGAAGAGCAAAAGGCCAACTACGAGGCCAAGGAAGCCATCTGCGTTAAGATGGAAGAGATTGTGAATGAGCCGGTTAACAGCATCAACGCATATCAGAAGAAGTCAAACGACGTCAACGACCTGTTCAAGACATGGAAGGAAATCGGTCCGGTGTCGAAGAAACAGAGCGATGAGATATGGAACCGTTTCAAAGGCGCGATGAATCAGTTCTTCGAGGCAAAGAAGGAGTTTTTCAGCAAGCTCAAGGTGCAGCAGATGGAAAACTACAACAAGAAGGTGCAAATCTGTGTGGAAGCTGAGAATATCGTCGATTCGACAGAGTGGAAGAAGACCACCGACCGCATCAAACAGCTGCAGGAAGAGTGGAAGGCTATCGGTCCGGTGCCGAAACGCCATTCCGACAAGATCTGGAAGCGTTTCCGCAGTGCCTGCGACGCGTTCTTCGCAAGAAAAGCCGAGCATTTCTCGGGTGTTAAAGGCGAGGAGGAAGAGAATCTGAAGGCAAAGAAAGAACTCATCGAGCGCATCAAGGCTTACGAGCTTAAGAAAGACCGCAACGAGAACATGGAGGCTATCCGCGGATTCCAGCGTGAATGGATGGCTATCGGCCACGTCCCGATGAAGGTCAAGGATTCGCTGCAGAACGAGTATCGCGGCCTCATCGACGGCATGTTCGACAAGATGCGTGCCAACGATAACGAGTTGACAACCAATGAGTACCGTAACATGGTCTCAGGTCTTAAAGACGACCCGGATTCACGCGACAAGGTCAGAAGAGAACGCATGAACCTGCAGAACAAGATTCAGAAGCTGCGCGACGAGATCACGACATTGGAAAACAATATCGGATTCTTCGCAAGAAGCAAGCAGGCAGAGCTTTTGAAGGCCGAATATGAGAAGAAAATCGCCAAAATCAAGAACGATGTCAAGGTTCTCGAGGCAAAGATAAAAATCTTAAACGAACAATAATTGAATTCGAATACAATTGGAACGGCATTTTGTCTGACCACATTCGGAGAGTCACACGGGGCAGCTATCGGCGGAGTCATCGACGGTTGCCCCGCTGGCATTATGCTTGACAAGTCATTGATAGAAAATGAGTTAGAACGCAGGAAGTCGGGAAAAAACAACACCATGTCGACCCGCAAAGAGCCCGATGCGGTGGAGTTCCTCTCAGGATTGTTTGAGTGCAAGACCACAGGCACGCCGATAGCGTTTATGATTAGAAACAAAGACGCGAAAACCTCTGATTATGAGAATATTAAGAATGTTTTCCGTCCGTCGCACGCTGATTTCACATATCAGAAAAAGTATGGCATAAGAGATTACGCTGGCGGTGGCAGAGGCTCGGCGAGGACATTGCTGCCGTGTGTGGTGGCAGGTGCTGTCGCAAAACAGATTCTGGCGTCACAAGGCATTGAAATCGCTTCAGAAGTCGTTCAGATAGGCGGGGAAAAAAGCGACGGTTTCTCAAATGACGAGATTGAGCGCATTTTAAGCCGTTTTAGAGACGAACGCGACACTGTGGGTGCCGTTGTCCGCGGAATCATCAAAAACGTCCCTGTGGGCCTCGGAGAGCCCGCATTCATGAAATTCCATGCCGTGTTGGCACAGGCGATGATGTCGATCAACGCCGCGAAGGGCTTTGAGATAGGCGAAGGGTTCAACGCTGCCGGCATGAGAGGTAGCGTTTGCAACGATGAGTTTGTCAATGACGGCGGGCGGATTCGTACCAAGACAAACCATTCAGGTGGGGTGCAAGGGGGCATCACAAACGGGGAAAATGTCGTCTTTAATGTCGCTTTCAAGCCGATACCGTCGGTGATGCGGCCTCAGCAAACAGTTGATAGTCAAGGTAATCCGACGATATTAGAGATACAAGGCCGTCATGATGTGTGCGTGGTGCCACGGGTGGTCCCGATGGTGGAGGCGATGGCTGCGATGGTAACTCTCGACTTCATTTTGTTAAAAAAATGCAACAAAATATAGCACAATATTAAAAAATTGTGTATTTTTGCAGTCGAAAACTTCAGGGCAAGGTGAAATTCCTTTCCGGCGGTGACAGTCCGCGACTTCCCCAAGGGGAACTGATTCGGTGAAATTCCGAAACCGACGGTGACAGTCCGGATGAGAGAAGTTTGTTTGTTTAATTTTTCAAAATATGCTGCCCTGATGTTTATTTAGGGCTTTTTTTATGTCATATTGCGAAAAAGACATCGAGTACATGAGGCGGGCCATCGAGCTCGCGAAGAAGGGCGTGGGCTTCGTCCATCCCAATCCTCTGGTGGGCTGCGTCGTGGTGAAAGACGGCCACATCATCGCTGAAGGATATCATGAGAAATACGGTGGTTTTCATGCTGAACGTAACGCTTTAACATATTGTAAAACAGAAACTAACGATGCTTTACTTTATGTAACACTTGAACCATGTTGCCACTATGGTAAGACGCCTCCGTGCACCGAGATAATCATCGATAAAGGCATTAAAAAGGTGTTTGTCGGCATCCTCGACCCGAACCCATTGGTGGCCGGCAAAGGCGTGAAAATGTTGCAAGATGCAGGCATCGAGGTCGAGGTGGGTATCTGTGAAGACGAGATACGGGAACTGAATAAGGTGTTTTTGAAATATATCACCACCAAGAGACCATACGTCATCATGAAGACAGCGATGACCCTCGACGGGAAAATTGCAGCGCACACTGGCGATTCGAAATGGGTGACAAACGAGGAATCGCGCAAAATGGTGCATCAGTTGCGTGGCGAGATGGCTGGCGTGGTGGTCGGAATTGGCACCGTCTTGGCCGACGACCCGATGCTGACATGCAGATTGGAAGGAAATCATCATCAGCCTATAAGAATTGTGGTTGATAGCAATTTAAGGATTCCGATTGATTCTCAATTGGTTAAGACGGCAAAAGAATATCGTACAATTGTGGCAACATGTTGTACGGACGCGGCGCGCCACGTCCCCACAGACATCGAATTGATTCATTGCGCATCAAAAAATGGTCACGTTGACATCAACGACCTGATGACTCAATTAGGTGCGCAAGGCATTGATTCTCTTTTGCTTGAGGGCGGCGGAACATTGAATGCGGCGTTTCTTGAGGCAGGCTGCTTGGATGAGGTCTGGGCGTTTATCGCACCGAAAATCATTGGTGGAAGCGAGGCGAAGACACCTGTCGCAGGCAAGGGAATCGACAGGATGTGCGATGCGATAAATCTGCAAGACATTGATATTCAGAATATTAACGGAGATATTTTAATAAAAGGAAAGATATGTTCACGGGAATAATTGAGGAAATCGGGAAGGTGAAAGCCATAGTGCGACATGCCAACAGCATCATGCTGACAATCGCTGTGAAGAAGATTTTGGACGACATACATATAGGCGACAGCATCTGCACCAACGGCGTCTGTCTGACGGTGACTACATTCGACGAGGGCTCTTACACCGCCGACGTGATGCCAGAGACGATGAGTCGTACCAATTTCAAGGACTTGAGAATCAACAATTTAGTGAATTGTGAACGTGCGATGCCCGCGAACGGACGTTTCGGCGGACATATTGTCTCGGGACATATCGACGGCACCGGAGTAATCTCGAAAATGAGCAGAGATGACAAGGCGATACGCATAAAAATAGAGACGCGACCTGAGATTTTGAAATATATCGTGGAGAAAGGCTCCATCACAATTGACGGTATCTCATTGACAGTCACTGAGGTAAGTAACTGGGACTTCGGGGTTTCGATTATTGAGCACACCCAGGACGCCACCACCTTGACGAAGAAAAAAGTCGGGGAAACAGTCAACTTGGAGAACGACATGATTGGAAAATACATAGAGAAATTTGTCGGGAGTTTTTCCGCCAAGAAAGATGAGAATTTGCTTAACTTATTGAATGACAATAATTTTTTAGTATAAATGAACAAGGATTTTAACACTATTGAGGAAGCTTTAGAAGACCTTCGTGCAGGTAAGATGATTATCGTCGTTGACGACCCTGACCGCGAAAATGAAGGCGATTTGATTTGTGCGGCTGAGTTTGCGACCGTGGCAAACGTGAATTTTATGGCGTCATACGGCAAGGGCCTGATTTGCATGCCGATGAGCTCTGAGATTTGCAAACGATTGAAACTCAACCAGATGGTGACAGAAAACACAGACAATCACTGCACTGCCTTTACGGTTTCAATCGATTATAGAGACACCACGACAGGCATCTCGGCTGTTGAACGCTCCATTACGGCCATGAAAGTTGTTGAAGACGGCGTACGTCCTGAGGATTTCCGTCGTCCCGGTCACATGTTCCCGCTTGAAGCCCGTCAGGGTGGAGTGCTGAAACGTGGCGGTCACACTGAGGCTACCGTCGATTTGATGCGTCTTGCAGGCTTGAAGGAATGTGGTCTGTGCTGCGAGATCATGCGTGAAGACGGCACCATGATGCGTACCACCGAGCTGATTCAGTTTGCGAAGGCTAACAACTTGAAAATCACTTCGATAGCTGAGCTGATAAAATACCGTAGAAAGACAGAAGTGCTTGTGGAACGTGTCACTGAAGCCGAGCTACCGACGAAGTACGGCACTTTCAAGGCTGTCGGTTACGTCGATAAGATCACTGGCGAGCATCATGTGGCGTTGGTGAAAGGCGATTTGAGCACCCCGGAACCTGTCTTGTGCCGCGTGCACTCTGAATGCCTTACTGGCGACGCTTTCGGCTCGATGCGCTGTGACTGTGGCGAGCAGCTTCAGGAGGCTATGCGCCGTATCGAGGCTAAGGGCAGGGGCGTGCTGCTATATCTCCGACAGGAAGGCCGCGGCATCGGCTTGATAAACAAGCTGAAAGCATATACCTTGCAGGACAAAGGCATGGACACCGTCGAGGCTAACCTCGCACTCGGTTTCGCCGCCGACCTGCGTGACTACGGCACCGGCGCCGAGATTTTGGCAGACTTGGGTGCAAAGAAAATCATCGTGATGACCAATAACCCGATGAAAATCAGCGGATTGGAAGGCTACGGCATCGAAATCGTCGGCCGTGAGCCCATCGAGATGACTTGTAACGAAAAGGACGCATTCTATCTTTACACGAAATACAAAAAAATGGGACACATGCTTCATGTGAAAGAAGTCAGAAGCCAGGAGACAGAAGACAGAAGTCAGGAGACAGAAGTCAGAATGTAGTTCCCGTCATTTCGACCGGAGCGGAATGAAATGGAGCGTAGTGGAGACCTGAGCTTTGCGAAAGCATTCACCTTTGGTGAATAAATCTCCGACGAATAATTCTGACGGATTCAAATGCCGGTGATTTCTCGACAAGCTCGAAATGACGAATTAATGTGAATTATTAACAACTTAAAATATTAAAACATGAACATTTTAGAAGGAAAATTATTAGCTGAGGGCCAGAAGATAGCTATCGTGGCTGGCCGTTTCAACGAAATCATCACCAACAAGCTGTTGGGTGGTGCCATCGACGCTTTCAAACGTCATGGTGGCGATGAGAAAAACATCGACGTGGCTTGGGTTCCGGGCGCTTTCGAGATCCCGCTGGTGGCAAAGAAGATGGCTGCAAGCAAGAGATATGACGCCGTCGTGTGCCTGGGCGCTGTCATCCGTGGCGCAACACCGCATTTCGACATGGTAGCCAACGAGGCAACCAAAGGCATTGCAACAGTGGGTCTTCAGACCGAAGTGCCTGTAATCTTTGGTGTTTTGACCACCGACAGCATCGAGCAGGCTGTTGAAAGAGCTGGCTCAAAAGCCGGAAACAAAGGCTATGATGCAGTGACAACTGCCATTGAGATGGTGAATCTGCTGAAGCAGATATAATTACCACGTCTTATACGGATTCTCCGACAAATACGCGCTGTAATAACGTTTGTCGCCAGTGACCTCTTTGCCAAGCCAACTCGGTTTGTCGAAGAGGTCATTTTCGCTTTCAAGCTCTATCTCGGCCATGATGAGGCCTTCGTTGTCGCCATGAAACTCATCGACTTCCCAGATATGCCTGCCATCGGTGTTTTTGATGAGATGACGTGTCTTGTCGATGACGCCAGGCTCGGCGAGTTTCAGCAATGACTGGGCATCGGCGAGAGGTATCTCTTTCTCCCACTCGAAGCGCGACAAGCCTGTGTCGTTGGTTGTTCCTTTGATGGTGATGAAGCCTTTGTCGCCCTTGATTCTTACACGAACCACACGCTCGGGCACCCGGCTGAGGTATCCTTGAGTGATTCTCACCGAAGTGTAAGCCTCTGATTTATAATCACCTGCGACCAAAAACTTCCGTTCAATCTCCTGAGCCATAGCTATTCTTTGTCGAATTCTTCAATTTCCTTGACGATGTTCTCGATGAGGCGTTCCTTCAAGTCGTATAGCTCATCGGAGATGTCGCATTTGTAGTAATGCGGGTTGATGAGACGTTTCTCTGTCTCGTCCATGTGTTCGAGATTATCAAGGTAATAGGCGCGTTTTTCCTTAATAGGGATGTCCTCGAGTATTGTCTTGCCGTCTTTCATCACCTGTGGCTGCAAAATTCTGAACTCATATTTTCCTGCGGGGAATGTTGTCGATTTCAGTCGGTCGGTCTCGTCGCGGAGAGTTATTTCATCATGATTCTCAATGGCTTGTGAGAGCTTGTCGCCGCGCAGACATGTCACGTCGACCTTGAATTTGTTGTTGCGGATGATGCGGTAAGTTATCTGGAAGCCCGGGTTGATGAGCTTGCTGCTTTCCTCGGAGCGTTTCAACACCGGCATGTCGTCGACTTGCACCAATTTATACACATTGCCGAAGCAAGGGTTATGTTTGCTTGTCGCGATGGCGTCGCCCACGCCGTAGCTGTCGACTTTACAGCCTTGGCGTTCCAGTTCGGTGATGAGGTATTCGTCTAACGCGTTGGTAGCGAATATCTTACAGTTTTTAAGACCTGCGTTGTCGAGCATCTCGCGGGCGTGAATCGAGAGGTATGTCAAGTCGCCGCTGTCGAGACGGATGCCGTAGCCGTAAGGGTAGGAGTCGTCTATCCCGTTGGCTTTGAATGCCTTGATGGCGTTTTTCACGCCGCAGCGCAGGGTGTCGTAAGTGTCGACGAGGAGTATCAGTATCTCGTTTTTGTGTGTCTTGATATATTTGTCGAACGCTTCGTATTCGCCTTTCACCGTTGGGCCGAACGAGGTGACGTAGCTGTGCGCCATCGTTCCTGATGCCGGGAACCCGAACTCTACGCCTGTGGCGATGTTTGAGGTGTTGGCGCATCCTCCGATGTATGCGGCTTTTCCGCCGTATATCGCAGCCCACGGACCGTGTGCGCGGCGGCTTCCAAACTCGCTGACAGGCTTGGTGGTGCTACGTGTCACACGCGACGCCTTTGTCGCCACCGCCATCTGGTGGTTCATGATGCAAAGCATCGGAGTCTCAAGCACTTGCGCCTCGATGATAGGACCTTCGATGGTGATGATAGGCTCTTTCGGGAACGCTATCTCGCCTTCGCGCATGGCGTAGATGTTGCCAGTGAACTTCATCTTGGCGAAATATTTGCGCACCTCGGCGTATTCCTCGCCAGGCAAAAACTGTTCAAAGAAACTCTCAGGGGCTTTTCCGAGGCCTTCGACCATCTTCAGCACCTCGCGAACACCGCTGACCACCGCCCAGTTGTTGGTGTCGGGGGCTTTACGGTAAAAAAGATTAAAAATGGCACGTTTGTTTTGCATCCCATTGTCATAGAACGACTTACCCATTGTGTACTGGTACTTGTCGGAGCAATACGAAATGTTCAAATCCATAATTTGCAAAAATTTTCTGCAAAGTTACGAATTATTTTGAATCTTGCACAATTTTCTCACACGGATTTCACGGATAAGAGTCCTGTCATTCCGAACGAAGTGAGGAATCTCAAACAAATTGGTCTGTACTATCAAAGAATTCCTTAATTTTGCAAAGTGATTCAAACTATTATGAGAAAGCTGTTTTTGTTTTTAATCCTTATTTCTGCGGGCTTCATCGCTTTTTCGCAGAAGCCTGTTAACCTTGAAAATGTTGAGATTCCTGGGAAAATTGATGGTCGCACGGAGCGGGTGATAGTGCACAAGGGATACACTGTTTCGTACAATGCCGACTGGAAGATCCCGAACTGGGTGGCGTACGAGCTCACTGATGTGGAGGTGGCGGGCGAGGAGCCGCGTGCCAAGAAGTTTGTGCCCGACCCGATGGTGCCCAAATACGAGTCGGCGACCACTGACGACTACAAAAACACTGGCTGGGACCGCGGTCACATGGCGCCGGCAGCCGACATGAAATGGGACCCGCAGGCGATGAAAGAGTCGTTTTATCTGTCGAATGTGTGTCCGCAGAACAGAAATCTCAATGGTGGCGCATGGAAAGACCTTGAGGAGCAGGTGCGTGACCTTGCGGCGCAGAAAGGGAGTATTTACGTGGTTTGCGGGCCGATAGTGGCGGCTGATTATCAGACTATTGGCGCAAACAAAGTGGTGGTTCCGAGTGCGTTTTTCAAGGTGTTGTTGCAGGAGGAAGACGGCACGATTCACACCATCGGCTTCGTTTATGAGAATGTGGCGGGCCGTCGTCCGATGTCGACCTACGCTATGACTGTCGACGAGGTGGAGGAGCTGACGGGCATTGATTTCTTTCCGTCGTTGCCCAACAAGATTGAGAAGAGGGCAGAGGCCGAGGTCGATTTCACAAAGTGGACGGTGAATCTTCAGGTGAAGAAAAAAAACTGATTTATGTTGCAGATTGTGAGAGTTTTGTATTTTTGCAGTCAGAGTAACTGTAAAAATGTATGAATATGAAAAAAATGTCGTTTGTTTTGGCGTTTCTTGCATTGGGTTGGCAGTTGAAAGCCGAATGCCCTCCCGAAGTTGAGGATTTTACTTTTACGGATTGTTATGGCGTTGAG
>JAEEGJ010012255.1_pt1 | contig 21303 bp, 17 predicted proteins | sample 8958761 | NCBI WGS metagenome assembly JAEEGJ01 (sample SAMN16246546, study PRJNA631951) | gut metagenome | biome: gut microbiome; feature: rumen; material: RS-attached | host: Bos | place: Iran: Karaj | collected 2018-10
ACAGACAGAAATGAGGACCTATATGAAAAAGCAAATATGCATTTTGGGAGCTGCAGTATTACTTGCCATAACATGTGTTATGCCGGTAAAAGCAGCAGACTCTACAGTAACATTTGGAGCGGACGGAAAACTTAACACACCCAGTTCCGTAGGAAGCACTTTCAACGGAATGGCTCCCGGTGAGACCAAGTCACTTACCATCCAAGTAAAGAATGATAATAACAACACTGCTGATTTCTACATGAGCACTGATGTTGTTAAAGCTTTAGAGGAATCCAATGGTGGTTCCGGAGCAGGCTACAACGTTAAGCTTACTGCAGGCAGCACTGTTATCTATGATTCCGCAGCCGGTGGTTATACAGCAGCCGGAACAGGAAGTACAGAGGGTCTTAAGGACATTAACGCTAGTCTTAATGACAAGATTCTTATCGGAACTCTTGCAAAAGGAGCTTCAACAGATGTGGTCCTTACAATAGGCCTTGACGGAGAGGGTGTTAACAAAGCAGGATATGCCGCTGCCCTTGGTCAGATCGATTTTGCTTTCAGTGCAGGATATGAAGATCCTACAGGTCCTTATACCGTATATAAAGTAGTAACCAAGTCAGGCGAGACCAAATACCTTAAGATTTTTGATCAGAAGGTTGCACTTGCAGCTCAGACCGGTGATACATTCATCTGGTGGGCGGGAGCAGTTGTGATTCTTGCCGGTGTAGTAATGGTTATTATAGGATTAAGAAGAAAGGCGGCCGGAAACAATGAGAATTAAAAGACTTTTAACCAGAATTTCCGTTACGGTTGCCACAGCTTTGGCATTCACAATGGTAGCCGGTATGACGGTGCAGGCAACTGATCTTGAGAACGCAGATGCGTACACAGGCAAGACATATACAGTTACCTTCCATCCCGGAAACGTTGGTTCATTTACAGATCTTGACGATGTCGTAGCAATTTATAATAATCAGGAAGGCGTTGTTTCTGCTGAGAGCACAGCCCATAAAGCTATCAAGCTTGTGGTTAAGCCTGGCACGCAGATTACGGCTCCTATTGGCATTGAGGCAAAGGATGATTACTACTATCGTCAGCAGTGGAATGAGACAGTAGAAGGAACAGTCACAAAGAATGCTGACTATGTTCCTCAGTTCGGAAGACTTATAGATGGAATAGAGTATCAGGTTAAGTTCCTTATCAAAGGAACAGAGACAAGCGTTTATCCCCCTGTTTTCAACAGAGGTAACGTAGGGGACGAGCTTTCATTTACCGCTCTTGCTAATATTCCCGTAAGCGCAGGAGCCTTCTATGTTCTCCAGGGAGAGGCAACAAGACCTCTTGTACTTGATGCAGATTCCGATAAGAACATTCTTATTTTTGAATATGTCCTTCAGGACAGATACGCAGTAACTTCCGAGAGCACACTTCTCACAGATGGTGGCACAGTAACAACTGTTGAGTCAGTGACAGTTCCCGGAGCAGCTCCTGCAGCAGCCGGTGGCGGCGGAGCAGCACCTGCGGCAGTAGCACCTGCAGCAGCTGAGGAAGCACCTGCTTTGACAGAAATCGATAATGGTCAGACAGCACTTGCCGCATCGGTTCCTGAGAGCCCTGAGGAAGCAACAACAACCATCGAGGAACCTGAAACTCCTCTTGATGCAAACCTTTCTCAGACAACCAATCTTCCTTACCTGGTTCTTACGGGAGTGTTGATTGCGGCTATCGCAGTTGGCTTCTATGTATACACAAAGAAGAATCCCAGAAAATCTGACTCAGATGGGGAATAATAGAGACTGAAGATTAAGTCGAGCCTAAGGGCTCGACTTTTTTTGCATATAGGCTTACTTTACTATTGCCATATGCTATGGTAGGATAATAAATATCAATCCGGAGGGAAAAATGGGAAAGAAATCAATTAAAGAGAACAAAAACGTATATCAGTTAGCCAGAGAAGCAATGGATTACACCAGAGATAAGGCTGCTGAGGAGATGGGATACGTTTCTTCTGATAGAATAGAGAAGATCGAGAGTGAGAAGACAACTCCTCATCCTGACGAGATTCTTGCTATGGCATCTGCCTACAAATCCCCGGAATTATGTAACTATTACTGCACCCACGAGTGTCCCATAGGCCAGAAGAATATGCCTGTTCTTGAGGTGAAGGGCCTGTCGCAGATTGTGCTTGAAATGCTTGCGGGTCTTAACAGTGTAAACAAGGAAAAGGAACGACTTATAGAGATTACCGTTGACGGAGAGATATCTGAGGACGAAATAAAAGATTTCGTTGCAATCAAGGAAGAACTTCGCAAAATTGCCACATCGGTGGACGGCTTACAGCTTTGGGTGGACAAAACTATAGCCGAGGGAAAGATTGACAAGGAACTTTTAAGTAAGATAAAATAAACTGTCATGTGTGGATAGTACATCTTATGATGTAAAGGGTAGAATATGATTAAAATTTGTGCTTTAGGCAGTTTTGCGATTATTGATACCGACTCAGAGGTATGTCTTGACGATGATGGGCTGCGTTCGGACATGCTCAAGAAGCTGATAACCTATCTGGTTATTCACAGGGAACATCCCGTAACTGTGCAGGAACTGTTCGGAGCGCTTTGGCAGGATGATGAGACGGAGAATCCCGCAGGAGCTCTCAAGAATCTGATGTACAGGCTTCGAGCAGTTATGAAGAAGAACTTCGGAGATACAACCTTTGTTGTAACCGGTTCCGGTACATACAGCTGGAATCCTCAGGTAGAGACGGTACTCGATATTGAAGAATTCGAGAAGAATGTAAAGAAATCCAAGGCTTCAAAGGATGCTGACGAAGCAACCCACGGATTCGAGGAAGCTTTGGAAATGTATAGAGGCGAATTTTTGGAGAATTGTGCGGATAAGCATTGGATGGTTACTTCTGCCACATATTATCACTCCATGTATTTGACTGCCGTGAAGAGATTGGCCGCCTTGTATCTGAAGGCTGAGAGATTTACGGATGTTGAGAATATCTGTACCCATGCTTTAAGATTTGACGATGTGGATGAGCAGATTTACTGTGATCTTATCAAATCCTTAATCGGGCAGCAGAAGAATGAACTGGCCCTCAAGAATTTCGAGAATGCCAAGAAGGTATTGCAGGATGCTTTGGGAGTCAGAGGAACAAAGAAACTTGCAGAGGTTGAAAAAGAACTTCTGAAGATGAATAAAGGTGCCGTTGTAGAGAACATCGAGAACATCTATGACGATATGGCTGAAGAGGAAGATGTGGAGGGCGTCTATCTCTGCGGATACCCTGTTTTCAGGGAAATTTACCGTGTTGAAGCCAGAAAGATGACCCGAGTTGCCGAAGCAGAACACGTGTTATTGTTAACTGCAGAGCTTGGGGAGGAAGTCGATAATTCTAACGAGCACATGACAAGATTCCTTATTAAGCAGGCCATGGGTCAGCTTGAGAAGGCATTAAAGAGAACATTAAGGGTCGGAGATATTGCTGCAAGATACAGTGATACTCAGTTTATCGTGCTTTTGCCCAGCTGCACATATGAGGCGACAAAGGCAGTTGCAAAGCGCGTTATCAACGATTTCAAATCGTTACAAAGAAGTAAGAAAGTAATTGTTAAGCCTCAGATGGAGCAGGTGGAGAGCACTCCTTCTGTCCTTGTGAGATAGCAAGCAGGAAAGAATTGAGATGGAGATAAATAATACAAATTACCCCGCAAATGCCTTCAGATTGTGCATTGACGGAGTTAAAGACGGTTTGTCCGGGACTATTTACACACCCCTTACAAAGGATTCAATCAATTTTGTGGGTGCAGAGTCATTCCTGATTCTGGATACTTTGTTTGATGAAGTGGGTTATCCACAGTCCTTCCAGGACAAGAGAAGCTTTGAGAAGAAAACGGAGAAGACAAATGAGTACAGGGGCATCCCCGAAGGCGTTGTCGCTCCTGAAGATATCCTTGATAAAATGGGCAAAAAGGCCACTTTTGACATAGTTGTGACCAGCCGATGCAACACCACCTGGCAGGGAGTCGTTTTTTTGCCGGGCATGGATGGCGGCACTCCTTTCAACGGAGATCTGGAGTTGATGGAAACCATTGACAACTTAATTTAATAGGAAAAAAGCGAAATTGGTCTGATTTTTCAGGCCAATTTTTTTTGTGTGACTCGTGTGTGACTTTGACTTGGTATAGTTTTGCTTGGGATTGTGTGAAATACTGTTTTTTTGTGCTATCAAAATTCCAAACGGAATTAAGGAGGAAATAGATGAAGTCACGTATGGTAAAAAGGATTCTGGCAACGCTCTTAGCCGTTGTATTCCTTGCTGGAGATGTTCTTCCCACTGTCGCTTCAGACGTGGAGGGCAGCACCCAGGTTATAAAAGAGGCTGAAGAGGAGGCGTCATCCCTTTGGGAAGATGTCACACCTGCTGAGGACGAAAATAAGGAGAACGAGTCTGAGACTCCCGCGGCTACAGAGACTCCTGCAACGACAGAGCCTACTGAGACCGAGGAAAAAACAGAAGCTTCTACTGAGGAGACAGAACTCACAGAAATCGGAGAAGGCGAGACACCTCTTGCAGATGGACTTGATGAGGAAGCTGAGGAAGAAGAGCTCGACGAGGAAGCTAAGTTAAAAGAAGGTGAAGAAGTTGTTGAGGAAGCTGGAGAGGACGAGTATGTCATTCTTGAGCATCCTGCTGTTGACGGCGTGACAGTCACAGTTAAGGCAGCTGCCGGAGTCATTCCTGAAAATACATACGTTGAAGTTATAGAACTGGATCCCATTGAAGTTGAAGAGATTATTACAACTATTACTGAGCTCGAGAATGAAGAGACAGCTGAGAACGAAGAAGTTGTAGTTAAGAGATATAAGGCATTTGACATCACTCTTTACGTTGATGACGAGGATGGTAACAAGACTGTTGTTGAACCTTCAGACAGAGAGAAGGTTACTGTTTCCTTTGCCGGAGATATGATTGCACCTGCAGGTGAAGAAGAAGTTGCTATCTACCATGTAGATGACAATGATACTTCTAACGTTGAGAAGATGGAGGAAGTTTCTGTTACTACCGATGAAAATAATGAGAAGGTAGTCGAGTTAGAAACAGACCACTTTTCAAAATATGTTATTACATACAGCGAGAGCGGATTTGGATGGTGGCATGAAGGCTCATCTTACACGATAAATTTTAAAGTAGCAAATAGTGCTGGGAACGGAATTTCAGGTGCTGTTTTTGCGCTAATGAATTCGAATTCCAACTATTCTGTAAGTGTTTCTGACTTGCCTAATCAAAGCAGAATCTATACATCAGGTGCGGATGGAAGCTTTTCCGTTGACGTTCCGCTACCAGATGGTGATGGTTATTATGTGCTTAGACAGATAGGCGCTGCTTCTGGATATCAAAAATCTCAGGATGTCAAGATTCACTCTAACGTTATTAATAAAAACTATGTTTTATATTCCAGTACGAAAATGGAAATTAAAGTCGATGTTCCGGATGGAAGCACTACGACATACGACAAATTCAATTCAAGCAACAAGATGAGTATCATCAACCTTGCTGCTAATACAGAAAGTCCTCAGACTCAGGCTGACCCTGGCAGTCTTAAGTCAGTATCAAAGAAGGCAACTTTGGAAGATTGGGCAAATCGAGTTTATAAACTTGATTTGAGTGCAGTTGTTGACAGAACGATTCAGAAGAAACTCCCTAAAGTAGTAGTTATTGGTGATGCATCTGGTTCTATGACATGGGTAGATGTAGCGCCTGTTGTTCTTGACCATAATTGCGTATATTTTTCAAACACATGTGGTGATGATGCATCGTACTCTATAAGTGATGCTGCTAAACAGAGAATTCTTTCATACAGAAAATCCAATACTTATTCAGGATATGTTATTCCTTCATCAGGTTCTTACTTCTTCTACAGTGAAGCAAGGGGAGCTTGGTTTGAAAGAAACATTACCGATGGAAGTGGATTAAAATCAGCTGACTGTTTTACACCCAAAGCAAACGATACACCGGTTGATATTTCACGTAAGACAGTGTACACAGACCGCGGCGAGGCGTTTATCAGTGCTCTTAAAACTTTGGTTGATAATTTGCCGAATGGAACAGAAGTAGAATTTATTAAGTTTAATGATGATGACATTGATGTTTCAAACGGATTTAAGAAAGTTGGCGTCAATGACGCGGCTATTGCAAATGCAATAAGAAGCATGGTGCCTGAGCATTACACTGCTACATATCCAGGCGAGGCATTGGAGAAGACATTGGACTCTTATTATCATTGGTATGAGGATAATAAGGACTGTAAGATTGTGTTTTTTGCCGATGGAGATTCGAATGGAAGTGCTACTAATGAGACATTTTATGCGAATCTTTTAAAGTGGTCAGGAGTAGAAATTTACTCAGTAGGATTGAAAACAACAGGTGGAGTTTTATCCAGAGTAGCTTCTGAAGGTGATGGACATCTGTTCCTTTGCAATCAGGCTAATCAGTTGGTAAATGCCATGAAGGGTATTTCCAGTGATATCGCGGAGAAGGTAAAGGGAAGAATTGTTGACGAGATAGATTCACACTTCGAGGTTTGTACACCAGATGGAAGCGTAGATTCGACAACTTTAAGCGCATACTATGAGGGTGCTTCCATATCTGAAAATGCAATCACTTGGAATGAAGCTGAACTTACTGTAGGTGGCACCACCACTTATGAAGTATATGTTAAGGCAAAAGAAGACTTTGCCGGTGGTAACGTAGTTCCCACCAACGGAACATTGACAGTTTCATTAAACAATGTAACCAAAACAGCAACATCTCCTTTAGTTAATGTTAAAGGTGAAGTTGATGCGAATGACCAGGAAGATACCATCAAGCGTGGAGAAACTCTTGAGGAGTACCTTGAGAAGCACTTGGCTAAGGTTTGGAATCCTGAGGAGCAGGAGGCTGAAGTGGGTGAAGAGGGCGAAGGGCCTAAGGATCCCAGATTCACAACTGCCAAATCTTCTGATTATGCCGATGTAGTAATCAAGTTCTACAGGGATAAGAATCATCAAGAGGAAATCTCCCTTGAAAATATGAAGAAGGAAGCTCCTGAAGAAGATACAACATACTATGTTGTTGTTGAAGCTGTTCCCAAGACAACGGGAGCAAATGCTCAGTCACAGGTTGGATCGGCAATGACTCAGGATGGCACCTATTACTATATGGATAGGGAGCTTGAAAATCACCAGCGCGAGGCAGTAAAAGAAGCTGAGTATAAGATTATTGTTAAGGGATATGATCTTGTCCTTGTACCCGATAAGAGTGCAACTGAGTTAAGCTGGACAGACAGAACCTATACAATAACTCTTTCTGCTGAATCAAGATACAAGGTAACAAAAACTATACCTGGACAGGGAGATATTGATAAACCTGCAAGAGTTGTATTCCTTTTGGATGCAAGCTCTTCAATGAGAGACGGAACCGGAAGTGGAAAACTTACAAACAGTTCCCTGAAGGCATTAGAAGGTCAGACTAAAGAATTCATCAGGGGACTTGATAAAGGCGCAGAGGTAGCAGTTGTTTCTTTCCAGAATGATGCAAGTGTACTGGTTCCTCTCACTACTATCAGTGACAGCAATCGAGAGGGAATCATTTCCAAGGTTAGCTTGCCTACAAGTGGAAGCGGAACCAGACCAAACGAAGGCTTAAAGATAATTGAGAGCAGCATTCTTCCTGCAACAGGAACAGATTATGAGAACACATATGTAGTTTATTTCACAGATGGAAAGAACTACCCGGGTTCTGATGGAAAGTATAAAAATGCTTCTGATCATGATAATAAAGCTCAAGCAAATGCTACTTTATTAAAGAATCGAGGAGTTAAAATCTATTGCGTCGGAATGGGAAGTTATGAAAAGAGCTTCTTAAATAAGATTGCAACAGACAGCGCACATGTTTTTGAAGGAAAGAATGCCGGCGAAATGGCATCAAACTTTAAGAATATATACGAAGAGGTCATAGAAGAAACAGAGACCAAAACCATTCCCGGTGCTGCAAAAGATATAGAGTTATATGATGTGCTCACTCCTTACTTTGAAATTGCTGATGTTGAAGCAGTAAGAGCAGCAGGCGCTGAGGTTGGTTACACAGAAGGCGGACTCCAGTATGTTAAGTGGACTGGCCTCGAGACAACTGAAGAAGCAAATAAAGTAACTAGAAGCTTTGTGGTTAGAGCTAAAGATACTTTTGCCGGAGGAAATGTAGTTCCTACAAACAACCTTTATAAGGTATCAGCTCCAGATCCGAATGATCCAGAAAAGACTATTGAGAAGAATTTCCCTGAGAGCCCTAAGGTTGATGTAAACTGTGTGGTAACTCCTGGGACTGAAGTTGAGACGATCTTCCTTGGTGAATCTCTTGCCGATTACTGGATTAACGGAAGAGATGAGGTCGTAAAGAAAGCCATGATTAACACCGGTGCTTATAACGACTTTTCTTTCTTCCAGTCTGACAGAGATGTGAAGTGGTATCGAGATGAGGCTTGTACAGAAGAGATTACTGATATGACCTTGGAGGCTCCGGTTAAAGATACTGTATATTACGGAAAAGTAGTTCTGCAGCCTACCAATGAGGGAAAACTTAAGGTTGAGCAGACAACTGTCAAAGGAACTTATACTATTACGGTTCTTAACGGCAAAATCACAGTAACCAAAACCATCAACGTTACTGACGCTGAGAAGAAGCTTAAATATGATGGACAGCCCATCTTCACCTTCAATCTTAAGAAAGATGGAGAGGTTGTTCAGACCAAGGTAATTTACTTCGAAGATTTCGCAACCGGAACCAAGTCAGTTACATTTGACAAGCTTGGTAAGGGTACTTACAAAGTTGAGGAACTTAAAACCGCTGGTTGGGAACTTACATCCAGTGAGGGTAATAGTTCAATTCTTATCAGCCAGAGAAGTCCTGAAGGCTCATGCAAATTTGCAAATAAACCTGTTAAGCAGAAGGCTTTTGCTGATAAAGATGTGGTTGTAAACTCAATCACCAAGAACGAAGACGGAACAATTAGTTTCAACAAGAAAAAAGGCAGTAACTAAGGAGGCGGAAGAAAATGAAAGAAATGAAAAACATTAAAAAGACCGCCCTTATAGTTGCAGCATTTATAGCGGTTCTTGGCATATCGGTTGGTGGTACATACGCATGGTTAAATTCCAGAACCACAGCACTTGAAAATGAGTTTACAGTCGGAAGTGTTGAGACTATCGTAGAAGAACCTGACATGGAATTAAACGGTTCCGTGGTTTATAAGAAACCCAGCATAAAGAATGTGGGAAAGAACGATTGCTATATAAGAGCAAGAGTTGAGATTTCACCTGCCGATGCCGGAATTACACTTGGAAGTATCGGAAGCGGATGGAAGCTGGACGGAGGTTACTACTACTATGAAACACCTGTTGCTCCGAACGCTTCAACCACAAATCTTTTTGAACAGGTTGTTTTGCCTGATGGCTGGATAGTAAATGGAGTAGCAACAGAAGATTTTAAAGACTTTGATGTAATAGTGTATCAGGAAGCTGTACAGGCTTCGCTCTCTCTTGAGACAGGGGTTGAAACAAATTATAATACTATTTGGACCGCTTACGGCCTCAAATAATATAACCCAAATCACGAGAGGAAAGAGAAATGAAAGTTTTTAAGAAAATCTGTAGCTTTATCAACATCCTGATTATTATTGCACTTGCTGTATTGGCGTTGTATCTGATAGTTCCCAGAGTCCTTGGGATGAAGACCTTCGCAGTTTTGTCAGGAAGTATGGAGCCCGAGATTCCCGTTGGCTCGATAGTTATCACAGAGGAAGTTGATCCCGCAACCATTACACCGGGGCAGATTATCACCTATCAGCTTGAAGGTGACACAATGGTAACTCACAGAGTTGTTAAGAACGACAAGAACAACAAGCAGTTTACAACGAAGGGTGATGCCAATAATGTAGAGGACGGAAGTCCCGTTCCCTATGAAAAAGTAGTAGGACATGCAAAAAGCAAACTTCCCTATGCGGGATATGTAGTTATGTACATAAAAACTCCCCTTGGAATTGCTTGCATATGCGGACTCTTATTTATCCTGATTCTTCTTACATTCTTACCGAATGTATTGTCAAAAGATGGGGATAAGAAGGGGACAAAAGAAGAGTAACTAATTAAATGCATATGACCACCATGTGACCGTGGGGTTTTATGATAAAAAAGTACCAAAACACAAAGGAAAACACAAAAGGAGAATGCTTAAAATGAAAAAAAGTTTAATCACAATGTTAGTAGCACTTGTATTAGTAGCTGCTGTTGGTGTTGGTGCAACACTTGCTTACTTAACAGATTCAACTGAAGCTAAGGTTAACACATTCACAGTTGGTGATGTTGACATCGAGCTTACCGAGACCGCTTCTGCGGGTAATACTGATGCAGTTGTTGAGGCAACTAATGATGGTTTCAGCTTTGACAATCTTCAGCCCGGCGATGTTGTAAACAAGAAGCCCGTTGTAACTGTTGTTGAGGGTTCAAACAAGTGTTATGTATATGTTAAGGTTTCAGAGTCTACATACCTTACAGCTGATATTGACACCGAAGCATGGGAAGCACTTGGAAACGGCATTTACAGATTCATTGGTAACAATAATGATGGTATCTGTGTTGCTGGCGATGAGCTTACAGTATTTGAGACAATTACAGTTGACACAGATGATGTTGATGAGGATACAACATTTGATAACATCACTGTTCAGGCTGCTGCTGTTCAGGCTGCAAATATCACTGTAGAAGAAGCTGATGCTGAGGCTCTCGGTCTTTTCTAAGTGAATGATTTGACTTTCCAAAAGGGAGACTAGACGATGAACAAGAAAAGTTTAATTACAATGCTTGTTGCTCTTTGCCTTGTTGGAGCAGTTGGAGTTGGTGCAACTCTTGCATACTTCACAGATCAGGACAGCAAGAACAATACAGTAGTTATGGGAGCTGTTGATATTACTCTCAACGAGGATACCAATGGCAGAATGGGAACAGAAGGAACCTGGAACGAAGATGAGACAGGTCTTGAGTTTACAAATGTTGTTCCCGGAGAGACTGTTTCCAAAATTGTTAGTGTAGAAGTTGCTGAAGAGAGCCAGGAATGCTATATCAGAGTTAAGGCTGAGTTCAATTGGTTTAATGGCGAGGCACTTGCTGAAGAGTTACCTAATGTGGATGTTGCCGAGATCAGCGATTACAAGACTGATAAGTGGTTCTACAACTCAGATGATCAGTATTTCTACTACAAGGGTGTTTGCGATGCAGCTCAGACATACTACCTCTTTGATAGTATTACAATTCCCGCAGAGTGGGATAATGCTGTAGCAAATCAGGGATTTAACATCAATTTAGTTGCTGAAGCAATTCAGGCTAAGTATCTTGAAGATGGCATGATTGTTAAGGGTGATAACGACATGATTGTTTCATGGAACCTTGGCAACAATCAGATTCAGGAATACACACCTGAACCCATTGGTTAATAACTAATCAAGTTTAAACAAACATACAAAAATGGCTCGAGGAAACTCGAGCCGTTTTGCATATTTTGCATTTTATACTACAAATTCATTGACGAACGTTTGTTCACACCATATAATAATAGCAGGGTGCTACCAATTACGGTAGGCGGTTAGTCCTTCTGGCGAGGGACTGTGACCTTCGTTGATATAGAACCAATCTCCATCGGAGAAATATTATACGGAGGTGAGGCCAATGTTGACTATTGCAGATTTAATCGCAGTAATATCTCTTTGCGTTGCGCTTTATAGTTTGGGTTACTTGCATGGAAAGCATTGTAATTCAAACCACAAAAATAACCGCCATTAGATCCTGCAAGATTTAGGCGGTTATTTTTAACCAAATTATTTTGTAATCGGACTGACCGTCTATCGGTAGCGCCTTTACAAAAAAATAGTAACATTATAATCAGATAAAGTCAAACACATGAAGAAAACAATATCTAAACTAATCAGTACAATAGCGACAATAATAATAGTATTAATCATCCTTACCCTCATTCCGCTGACAGTGCCGAAGGTATTTGGCATCAAGTTATACGGAATAATGACGGAAAGTATGTCGCCCCAATATAACGTGGGGGGCGTGGTGTATGTCAAGAGTGTTGAGGCATCAAGTATTAAGATTGAGGACGTTATCACCTACAGGACCGGTCGTGGTGAAGAGTCTGTAACCCATAGGGTTATCGGTATCGAGGGCGATAAGTTCGTTACAAAGGGTGATGCGAATAATACTGAGGACCCCAATCCTGTATTATTTGGACAGCTGGTGGGTAAGGTGGTATTATATGTGCCTTATCTTGCCAAGGTGTCTGACTATGTGGGAACAACCAGGGGATTGCTTTCGGCCTTCTGCGTTATTCTTGTGTGCATACTTATGTGGCTTGGAGCCGGAATCCTGGCAAAGGATAATGCCCCTAAGGATCAGACAGGAGCAGAAGAAATAAAGGAATCAAAAAAGAAGCCCAAGTCAGGGGACAACCTCCTTATTATCGGCGGAAGCCTTTTGGTAGTAGGTGCTCTGATTTATCTTACATACGGATACTTAAGCTACCACAGAGCCAATGTAATCTATGATGATTTCGAGGAGATGGTAACCCTCGACGAAACCACCAATGAGACTGTGGATATAGAGGACAGTGCCGTTGATCCCAAATACAGAGATGAGGTTATTCTTAAGAGAATTAACAAGCTTCATGAGACCTATCCCGATCTTATAGGTTTCATAACGATTCCCGGAACGAAGATTAACTATCCCATTATGCAGGGTGAAGATGATGAATTCTACTTAAGCCATGCTTATAATGGTGAGGTTAACAGCTCAGGAGCCATTTTCCTTACTGCCTACAATAACATTAACTTCAGCGAGATATATCAGATACTCTACGGACATAACATGAGAGTGGGAACAATGTTCGGAGGCTTGCATAAGTACGAGCAGGAGGAGGATTATCTTAAGGAACATCCAAGTGTATATATTTATACCCTGGATAAAGTCATGAAGTATGATATCTTCTCCTACTACAACGTGGATGCGGCTGATGAGATATACAACATTTTTTACCAGACAATAGAAGAATTTGAGCCGGTATTTGAGAAGATGGTTAAGCGTTCCGTGGTGCAGAGCGAATTGAAGCCCGAATACAGCCAGGGAATCCTTACCATGTCCACCTGTAACGGCTCCACCGGAAGAAGATTTGTAGTCCATGCGGCGAGGGACTGGACGTATTAAAATGCAAAAGACGCCAAGATTTTTCAAAAAATGACATAAATAGCAATACGAATTCTCCTTTTAGGCCAATATAATTTTAGTTAGAGTAAAGTTTTATAACTTTTATTGTGCCTAAGAGGAGGAGACAAATATGCAATACGGACATTTCGATAATGAAATGCGAGAATACGTGATTGACAGAGTTGACCTGCCTACATCCTGGACCAACTATCTTGGAGTTGAGGATACATGTGCAGTAGTCAATCATACAGCCGGCGGCTATATGTTCTATAAGAGCCCCGAATTTCACAGAATAACAAGGTTCCGCGGCAACGCTATCCCCATGGATCGTCCCGGTCACTATGTATACTTAAGAGATAAAGAGGACGGAGATTACTGGACCATTTCCTGGCAGCCTGTAGGCAAGAACTTAGATGAGGCCAAGTATACATGCCGTCATGGTATGAGCTATACGGTATACGAGTGCGATTACAAGGGTATCAAGGCCAGCCAGAGGCTCACAATTCCTCTCGGAGAGGCGGTTGAGCTTTGGGATGTCACACTTGAGAACAAGACTGACAAGACAAGAACCTTGGATGTTTTCTCCTATTGTGAGTTTTCATATCACTCAATTAATATCGATAATCAGAATTTCCAGATGAGTTTATATTGCGCCGGTTCTTCATATGAGAACGGCATTATTGAGCATGACCTTTTCTATGAACCCGACGGATACCAGTTCTTTACTGCCAATTTCGATCCCGACGGTTTTGACTGCTTGAGAGATTCCTTCATAGGCTTATACCACACCGAGGATAACCCTGTTGCAGTTATTAACGGCAAGTGCTCAGGTTCCTACGAGAAGGGAAACAACCACTGCGGTACTCTCACCAAGGCATTTACTATTAAGCCCGGTGAGAAGGTAAGATTCGTATTTATGCTGGGTGAAGGAAACCGCAAAGAGGGTGCCAGAATCAGAGCAAAGTATATGGACCTTAAAGCCGTTGATCAGGCTTATGCAGACCTTAAAGCATTCTGGGAGAATAAATGTAGTAAGCTCCAGATTAAGACTCCTAATGAGGGCATGAACACCCTTATTAACACTTGGACACTTTACCAGTCCGAAATCAATGTCATGTTCTCAAGATTCGCTTCCTTCATTGAGGTTGGCGGAAGAACCGGACTTGGTTACAGAGATACGGCACAGGATGCCATGACAATACCTCATTCCAACCCTGCAAAGTGTAAACAGCGTCTCATAGAGCTTATGAGAGGCCTTACCACCACGGGATACGGACTTCACCTTTTTGACCCCGCATGGTTTGAGGAAGGAAATGACGAGGAAGAGTTCGATTCACCTACAGTTATTCCCACTGCAAAGTCCGACAGAGTACACAGCTTAAAGCATGCCTGCGCAGATGACGCATTATGGCTTGTAACAAGTGTGGTTCACTATGTTCGTGAGACAGGTGAATATGATTTCATCGACAAAGAAATCAGCTACTGCGACGGCGGAAGAGGAACAGTTTACGAGCATCTTACAAAGATTCTTGATTTCTCAACTGAGCAGGTTGGTGCCACAGGTATCTGTAAGGGCTTAAGAGCCGACTGGAACGACTGCCTTAACCTTGGAGGAGGAGAATCCGCAATGGTTTCATTCCTTCATTACTGGGCTCTTGATAACTTCCTTGATCTTGCAAAGTTCCTTAAGAGAGATGCAGACGTTGAGAAGTATACAAAGATTGCCGAGAAGGTTAAGAAGGTATGTGACGACGTTCTCTGGGATGGCGACTGGTACATCAGAGGAATCACCAAGAACGGTAAGAAGATCGGTACCAAGACCGACAAGGAAGGCAAGATTCATCTTGAATCCAACGCATGGGCAGTTCTTTCAGGCGCATCTGAAGGAGAGAAGGCTGTTAAGGCTCTTGACAGTGTTCATAAACACCTTGCTACACCCTGGGGAATTATGCTTAATGCTCCCTCATATACAGTTCCCGATTCAGATATCGGATTTATTACAAGGGTTTATCCCGGTCTCAAAGAGAACGGTTCCATTTTCTCACATCCCAATCCCTGGGTTTGGGCTGCTGAGTGTAAGATAGGAAGAGGCGACAAGGCCATGGAGTACTATAATTCCCTTTGCCCTTACTATCAGAATGATAAAATAGAGATAAGACAGGCTGAGCCTTACTCATACTGTCAGTTTATCTCAGGCGTAGACCACTCCACATACGGTCGCGCACATCATCCTTTCATGACAGGTTCAGGCGGATGGTCATATTTCTCAGCTACAGAGTGGATGCTTGGTATCAAGCCTCAGCTTGACAGCCTCTTAATTGATCCCTGCATTCCTGCAGACTGGAAGGAATTCTCCGTTAAGAGAGTTTGGAGAGATGCTGATTTTGACATAGAAGTAGTTAATCCCGACGGAGTAATGAAGGGTGTCAAAGAGGTATACTTAAACGGAGAGAAAGTAGATAAGATTTTGCCTCAGGCTAAGAATAGCCGAAACACTGTAAAGGTTGTTATGGGCTAGGAAAGGGTAGAAATGATTAAATTTGGAACAGGCGGCTGGAGAGCCGTCATCGGAGACGAATTTATTAAGAGCAACATTCAGCTTCTCGCCACAGCAATGGTGAAAAAGATGAAGCAGGAAGGTGTGGCTGACAAGGGTATTGTCATCGGATACGACAGACGATTCCTTTCAAAAGAGGCCATGCAGTGGTGCTCGATGGTTTTTGCCAAGGCGGGAATCAAATCCTATCTGGTTAACAAATCATCACCGACGCCGCTTATCATGTTTTACACAATGAAGCATGATTTCCCTTACGGAATGATGATTACCGCAAGCCATAACCCCTCTCTCTACAACGGTATTAAGGTGTTTACCGCAGGAGGAAGAGATGCGGACGAATACCAGACCGCTGAAATAGAGGGCTATATTGCCGAAACAGACCCTTCCGAAGTTGAAGAGATGGAATATGCAGAAGGCAAAGAGAAGGGCCTTATTACGGAGATTTACCCCCTTAATGAGTACCTTGACAATATCTTGAACAGTATTAACGTGCAGGCTATCAAAGATGCTAATTTAAAGGTTTGTATTGATCCTCTATACGGCGTCTCAGAGACTTCACTTTCGACAATTCTTTACACGAGCCGCTGTGAGGTTATCAAGATTCACGATAACCATGATACATTGTTCGGACGTAAGCTTCCGGCACCCAGCGCCGATACTCTTCGTGACCTTCAGAATAAGGTTTTGGACACGGAGAGTAACATCGGACTGGCCACAGACGGAGATGCCGACAGAATCGGTGTTATCGATGATACAGGAAGATTCCTTCACCCCAATGACATTCTCGTACTGCTTTATTACTACCTGGTAAAGTTCAAAGGATGGAAAGGACCTGTGGTAAGAAACATTGCCACAACCCATATGCTTGACAAGGTGGCTGAGAAGTTTGGGGAGAAGTGCTACGAAGTTCCTGTAGGCTTTAAACATATTTCAGCCAAGATGAACGAGGTTGACGCGGTTATCGGCGGAGAATCCTCAGGCGGACTTACAGTAAGAGGCCACATTAAGGGCAAGGACGGCGTTTACGCCGCAGCACTCCTTGTTGAGATGATAGCCGTAACCGGAAAGAATATCTCAGAGATTTACAGAGATATCGAGAAGGAATGCGGCCAGATATTCATGGAGGAGAGAAGCTACAAGTTCAGTGCCGACAAGAAGGCAGAGATCTTTAAGACTCTCATGGAGGACAAGAAGCTTCCTGAACTTCCTTACATTATCGACCATGTTTCCTACCTTGACGGCTGTAAGGTATACTTCAGAAACGGTGGCTGGGTAGTAGCAAGATTCTCAGGTACGGAGCCTTTGCTTCGAATCTTTTGTGAGATGGGTTCAGCCAAGGAAGCTGCCACAGTGTCTGAGCTATTTGAAGAGTATTTGAATTTGAAATAAGGTAAACCGGCAGGTGCAGAAGTGGAAAACTTCTGCACCTTTGGTGTACAATAAAAGGTATGAAAAACCCCTTCAAGAAAAGAAACAGAAAGTTAATATACAGTATGTCCATGATGGTGGTTTTCTGCTGGCTGATTCCGCTTCTTATTTTTATGGCGGTAATGGTTATGATGGTAACGAGACGCCTTAATTCTCAGATTGAGAATACCATCGTGACTACATCAGATAAGGCAATGGAAATATGTCTGCTTCAGCTTGATGATGTTTCCACGGCCTCCAAGAATGCGTCTTATTCCACGGTTATTGAGGACGCATACAAGAAGTACAGATTAAATAACAGCCGTTCTGAACTCTATAATTCTGTCAAATCATATTTGGATACAAACTACAAGAATAATCCTTCCATTAAGGATGTTTTTCTTGTGTTTCTTGATGATCCCGACAACATTTATTACACATATTCGAACTCACACCCTTTAACCAGGCTGGATGTCAGTGATTTCTCCGGGAAATATGAGGAGGATGTGCTTAAACAGGCGTCGGAATACGGTACCGGTGCTCATCTGATTCTTAGCAGTAATCGTGTATTCATGATAAGAAACATGCTGGATCAGAACTTTGAAACCTATGGAGTTCTGGTTTTCGAGCTGGATGAAGATGTCCTTTTCGAGTCCTTAAACAGCATCTGGGGCGCAATCGGTTACAGGGTTTATATCGATGATTCCCCCATTATTTTCGACGGCTCTCTTGGAAATTCGGAAATCAGGAATTTCCCCGCAATATACGGTAATGCCTGCTACGAAAATGCAGTATATTTCAAAAACAACGACAACTACTACGTGTATAAGAATATAAAACTTGATAATGAAAAAATCAGCCTTCTCGTCAAACTGGCCAAAAACGCCATTTTCGACGAGATGTCGGTGGTAAGAACCCTGGAGTTTTCCATGGTTGCAGTGATGATTGTTCTCTTTGGAATGCTGTTTATATTCCTAAGATCAAACGTTACAAAGCCTGTCAGGACCATAGAGGCTGGGGCAAGAGAGATTACCCAGGGAAACTATGGACATCAGATTTCCGGCACCGGCGGAGGCCAGGAATTTGCCAGCCTTGAGAATTCCTTTAACGCCATGTCCGCAGAATTAAAGCACCAGTTCGAAACAATTTATCTGGAGGAACTGGAGTTAAAAGATGCCCAGATTATGGCACTTCAGAGCCAGATTAATCCCCATTTCCTAAACAACACCCTGGAGATTATCAACTGGGAGAGCAGAATGAATGGAAACATTAAGGTTTCCAGCATGATTGAAGCTTTGTCCGTCATGCTTAATGCCACCATGAACAGGCGTAAACAAAGGATGATTGCCCTGTCCGAGGAATTAAGCTACGTGGATGCCTACCTTCACATAATCAAGCAAAGGTTCGGCACAAGGCTTCAGATTAAACAGGAAATTGACCACTCACTCCTGTCTGTGGAGGTGCCCAAGCTTATTATTCAGCCCATAATCGAGAATGCGGTTGAACACGGTATGGACAAGAGAAACCAGGGCGTAGTTGAGCTCAAGGTCTACAGAGTGGATAAGAAGCTTTACATAGATGTTATAAACAACGGAAAAATGTCTGATGAGGACAGAGAGCGAATAGATTATCTTTTGGGCGAAGAAGTCGACGAAGATAAGGAAAGAAGCGTAAGCCTCGGCATAAGAAACGTAAACCGTCGAATCAAGATTATTTACGGCGAGGAATACGGACTTTCCATTTACAGCAACGAAGAGGGAAATACGGTAAGCTCCATAGTTTTGTCCACGGATTTCACTGAGGAACCCAGATATGAAAAGGAAACTGATATCGATAATTAGTTTAATAGCCATGGTAACACTTCTTTGCGGATGCCAGATAATTGAGCCCGCCAAGAAGCAGGCTCCTGTGGCCAAAAAGGTGACATTAAACGTTACCACCACCTGGTCAGGGAGAAATATTGCGTCTCAGAACTATCAGAAGTTTGTTTCTGCTTTTTCCAAATCCACGGGAATCGACATAGTAGATTCGTCGGAAACTGCGGATGAGGCCTTCAAGCAAAGAATAATTGCGGACTTCCAGGTAGGTGATGAGCCTGATGCCATGTATTTCTTTACAGGAAATGATGCCGATGCCTTAATTAAGGCAGGCAAGGTTGTTTCCGTTAATGAGATAAGGGAGATTTATCCGGATTTTGCAAACAATATAGAGGATGAGGCCTTCCAGGTTTCTGAATATGATGGTAAAATCTACAGCGTTCCCACCTATGGCTACTGGGAAGCAATGTACGTCAATTTCGATGTTTGCAAGGCAGCAGGAGTGGAGGTCCCGGACGAGAACACCACCTGGGACGAGTTTATGGATATCTGCGAGAAGATTAAGAAGGCCGGATATATTCCCATAAGCGCCTCCATTGCCAGTGAGCCACATTATCTTTTCGAATACTTTATATATAATAATTCCGTTAACGGAAGCCAGGGGGAACTGCCAAAGGAAGTTGGGGATGATGCCTACAAGGCTTGGGAAGCGGGCCTTACTCAGTTCAGGGACGTATATCAGGCCGGATATTTCTCGCCGGATGCACTGTTTTGTGATGATGCCACCTGCTTTAACAGATTCCTAAACAACGAGGCGGCTTTCTGCATAAGTGGGTCATGGATGATTCCTACAATTCTGGCGGAGAAATCCAGTAAGGCAACAGGCTATGGCGTAACCTTTGTTCCGGGTACTGACGCAAGAAAGAATACGGAAATGATAGGCGGCTTCTCATCCGGCTGGTACATTTCAAAGAAGGCCTGGGATGACCCCGGCAAACGGGATGCTGCAGTCAAATTCGTTGAATATATGACCAAGAATTCAATTATAGAAAGCTTTGCTACAATAACTTTGGGGGCCACATCCTTAAAGGGAAAGGCCCAGTATATCGACACAACTTATTCAACTATCCAAAAGTCGGCTGCCAGCATGCTTGAGAAGAAGACAGGGCTTGTTCCGGCAGTGCAGGATAAGGTGGATGCCACAGTTCGTTCCCCTTTAATGGATTCGATTCAGGATATTGTTTCCGGAAAAACACCCGTAAAGAGGGTTCTTGACAAATTCATTGAGAGTGAAAAGAGGATAAATTAATGTATAAGGTTATTATCGTAGATGATGAGCATATAATTGTTGAAGGTCTGTCCAAGGGAATCGATTGGGCCAAGTATAACTGTGAGGTGGTAGGCACCGCAGGAAGCGGTGAGGAGGGCATGGAGCTCATAAGAGAGCTTTCCCCCGACATCCTCTTTACGGACATCTGTATGGGCGAAATGGATGGCCTTACAATGGTTGCGGGAATAAGATCCGAGTTTCCCAATCTTCAGGTGACGATTCTTACAGGCTACCGAGACTTTGAGTATGCTCAAAGGGCCATAAGACTTGGGGCTTCCAGGTTCCTTTTAAAGCCTTCAAAGATGGAAGAGTTAATAGAGGCAATTGGCGGCATGACAGCCAAGCTTGACCTGATTAAACCGGGGGGTGCTCCGGATGAGGGCGATGAGGAAACCGACGCAGCAGCATCCAGCTATGTGGTTACCAGAGCTTTAAACTACATGGAGAAGAATTACAAAGAGAAGCTTCGTCTTGTGGATGTGGCGGAGAAGTGTTTTGTGAGCCAGTGGCATTTAAGCAAACTTCTAAATAAGTATGAGGGGATTGGCTTTTCCGATGCCTTAAACAGGATTCGTGTGAAGAAGGCTGAGGAGCTTTTGATGGATCCGACCTTGAGAGTAAGCGACATAGCCGAAATGGTAGGATTCATAGATATGGCTCATTTCTCCAGAGTGTTTAAGAAGTGGGCAGGGTGTTCCGCAAATGAATATAGAAATAAGCAAAAATAAAGTGCAGCCCATTGGGCTGCACATTTTTTTATAGGTTCTGTTTCATGTCGGCGATTACCCAGTTTCCGTTCTCTAAAACGTAGTAGTAACGCTGGTTGGTAACGTCGACTCTGTCTTCTCCCGTACGTGTCAGGTGGAGGTTCTTCTCGAAGTAAACATCTACGTAGAAGAAGCTGTCTG
>JAEEGJ010012256.1_pt1 | contig 21302 bp, 16 predicted proteins | sample 8958761 | NCBI WGS metagenome assembly JAEEGJ01 (sample SAMN16246546, study PRJNA631951) | gut metagenome | biome: gut microbiome; feature: rumen; material: RS-attached | host: Bos | place: Iran: Karaj | collected 2018-10
TGATAAGGGCGACTTTGAGATTTACCGCAACCGTACCGTTGTTCCTGATGGTGAGGTTAAGGATTCAAACCTGGAGATCAGCCTTTCTGAGGCCCGACAGGTAGAGGATGACTATGAGGTAGGTGAGGAAGTGAGCCAGTTGGTTAAGTTCTCCGACTTTGGCCGTCGTGCTATCCTTACCCTACGTCAGACGCTGGCCAGCCGTATTCTGGAGCTTGAGCACGATTCTCTGTACAATCAGTACAAGGACCGCGTAGGTGAGGTTATCACCGCTGAAGTTTATCAGAGTTGGAAGAAAGAGACCCTCCTTCTGGATGATGAGGGCAACGAGCTATTGCTGCCCCGTTCAGAGCAGATTCCCAGCGACTTCTTCCGTAAGGGCGAGAATGCACGTGCCGTTATCTCACGCGTGGAGAATCCCAACGGCAATCCACGTATTATCCTTAGTCGTACCGATCCTATGTTTGTTCAGCGCATGCTGGAGGCTGAGGTTCCTGAGATTCAAGACGGTCTTATCACCATCCATAAGGTAGCCCGTATTCCTGGTGAGCGTGCCAAGATTGCCGTTGAGAGCTACGATGACCGTATCGACCCCGTAGGAGCATGCGTTGGTGTGAAGGGTAGTCGTGTGCACGGCATCGTTCGTGAACTGCACGGTGAGAACATCGATGTAGTCACATGGTCAGCCAACACACAGATTCTTATCATTCGTGCTTTGGGGCCTGCCCGTGTGAACAGTGTTGTCCTTAATGAGGAAGAACACAAGGCTGAGGTTTACCTGGATCCAGATCAGGTTTCACTGGCTATCGGTAAGGGCGGACTTAACATTAAGTTGGCAAGTATGCTCACAGGTTACACCATCGATGTGTTCCGCGAACTTGACAGTGCTGACGATGACGATGTAAGCCTGGATGAGTTTACAGATGATATTGAGCCTTGGATTATTGAAGAGTTCAAGAAAATAGGCTACTCTACTGCACGCGACGTTTTGGCAGAGAGTCGTGAAACGCTCATCCAGCGTACCGACCTCGAGGAAGAGACCATTGACGAAGTGCTTAATATCCTTGCGGCAGAGTTTGAATAATAACGTTACGTTAACGATAACGATAACCAAAAAGAAAACTTACAAACTCAAAAACATAAACGAATGAGCGTAAGATTAAATAAGGTAACTAAAGAATTCAATATAGGTCTTCAGACGGCCGTTGAGTTCCTGCAAAAGAAGGGCTTCTCAGAAGTTGAGGCCAACCCCAACTATAAGATTTCCGATGAGCAGTTTAACCTCTTGCAGCAGGAATTCAGCACTGATAAGAGCCTGCGTACTGAGGCTAAGGTGCTTATTCAACAGCGTCAGGGACAGAGCAAAGAGCGGAAGAAGACCGCTCCCGTTGTAGAGGAGTATGTGGAGGAGAAACCTCGTATTCAGGGTCCCAAGATTCTGGGACAAATTGACTTGGAAGGCAAGAAGCCTCAGCCTAAGCGTGAAGAGGTTACTCAAGAGGTTCAAGAAGTTCAAGAGGTTCAAGAAGTTCAAGAAGTTCAAGAGGTTCAAGAAGTTCAAGAGGTTCCTGCATCTCCAGAAAATCTGGAAACTGCAGAATCTCAGGAAGAACCTGAAACTCAGGAAACGCCGGAAGAACCGGGAAGTTCTGAAGAACCCGAGGCAGAAGAAGAGATGCCTGCACCCAAGAAGAAGGAGAGGAAAGAAATTGGAATCGAGGAGAACGGTGTTTTCCGTCTGGCTCCTGCTCCACAGCCCGGTCCAGGCCTTACCGTTAAGGGAAAAATCGACCTTGACAGCCTGAACCAGAGCACTCGTCCTAAAAAGAAAAGCAAGGAAGAGAAGCGTCGTGAACGCGATGAGAAGCGTGCCCAGCAGCAGCAACAGCAGCAGCAGGCTCAGGGCGCGCGCAAGAAGCGTCTGCGCACCAGTAAGGAGCGTGTGGATGTCAACGATGTGGCCAATCAGCCTCAGAACTTCCAGAAGAACAAGAACAATAACAACCAGGGGCAGCAGAATGGTGGTGGCAAGAAGAAGAATAAGCAGAAGCAGCAAGCCTTCCTGCAACCCGAGGTAAGCGAAGAAGAGGTAGCAAAGCAGGTGCGCGAGACACTGGCCCGCCTTACCAACAAGAACAACAAGATGGGCAAGGGCGCCAAGTACCGTCGTGAGAAGCGCGATGCCATCCGTCAGGGAATGGAGGAGCAGCTCGAGAACCAGGCAGCAGAAAGCAAGGTGCTGAAGCTGACCGAATTCGTGACGGCCAACGAGTTGGCTACCATGATGAATGTGCCCGTCACACAGGTTATCGGTACCTGTATGCAGATCGGTATCATGGTCAGCATCAACCAGCGTATGGATGCCGAGACCATCAACCTGGTGGCTGAGGAGTTCGGCTTCACTACTGAATATGTAAGTGCCGAGGTTAGCGAGGCTGTAACAGAGGTGGAGGATGCTGAGGAAGATCTGGTTCCACGCGCTCCTATTGTAACCGTCATGGGTCATGTTGACCACGGTAAGACCTCTTTGCTGGACTATATCCGTAAGACCAACGTTATTGCCGGTGAGGCCGGTGGTATTACCCAGCACATCGGTGCCTATAACGTGACATTGCCAGACGGTCGTCATGTGACCTTCCTGGATACTCCTGGTCACGAGGCCTTTACCGCTATGCGTGCCCGTGGTGCTCAGGTAACGGATATTGCCATTATCATTGTAGCTGCTGATGACGACATCATGCCTCAGACAAAGGAGGCTATTGCCCATGCTACAGCTGCCAATGTTCCCATAGTATTTGCAATCAACAAGATAGATAAGCCAGGTGCTAACCCCGATAAGATTAAGGAGGGCTTGGCTAACATGAACTTCCTGGTAGAAGACTGGGGTGGTAAGTACCAGAGTCAGGACATCAGTGCCAAGCAGGGTATCGGTGTAGAGGACCTTTTGGAGAAAGTGCTCCTCGAAGCTGAGATGCTCGACCTGAAGGCTAACCCCAACCGTAAGGCTACAGGTTCTATCATCGAGAGTTCACTGGATAAGGGTCGTGGCTATGTAGCTACTGTGCTGCTGAGCAACGGAACCTTGCATGTAGGTGATATCGTACTGGCTGGTACCAACTACGGTCGTGTAAAGGCTATGTTGGACGAGCGTGGTCGCCGTGTAGAGAAGATTGGTCCTGCTCAAGCAGCTACCATCTTGGGTCTGAACGGTGCTCCTCAAGCTGGTGATACCTTCCATGTGATGGATACCGACCAGGAGGCTCGTGAGATTGCCACCAAGCGTGAGCAGTTGGCTCGTGAACAGGGTCTGCGTACTATGAAGCGTTTCGACCTTACAGAGTTGGGCCGTCGTATTGCTTTGGGCGACTTCAAGGAGCTCAACCTGATTGTCAAGGGCGACGTGGACGGTTCTATCGAGGCTTTGAGCGATTCACTGATCAAGCTTTCTACAGAGAAGATTCAGGTGAACGTAATCTACAAGGCTGTAGGTCAGATCAGCGAGAGCGATGTCAATATGGCCGCTGCTGCAGAGAACTGCTTCATTGTTGGTTTCCAGGTTCGTCCCAGTGCCGCTGCCCGTAAGTTGGCAGAGCAGATGGGCGTAGACATCCGTCTGTACAGCGTTATCTACGATGCTATCGAGGAGGTAACGGATGCTATGGAGGGTATGTTGAGTCCTGAAATCAAGGAAGAGGTTACTGCTCAGGTTGAGGTTCGTCAGGTATATCACATCAGCAAGGTTGGTGTCGTAGCCGGTGCCTACGTTATAGAGGGTAAGGTAAACCGTACCAACAAGGCGCGCGTTATCCGCGATGGTATTGTGGTTCACACAGGTGCCATCAACGCCCTGAAGCGTTTCAAGGACGATGTGAAGGAGGTAACAACCAACTTCGAGTGCGGTATCTCATTGGTTAACTATAACGACCTTCGTGAAGGTGATATCTTAGAGACCTTCCAGGAGATAGAAATTAAGGCTAAGCTCTAATGTGGATTGAGATTGCTTGTGCCTGTGCACTCCTGTATGGGCTGATAAGCGGATGGAAGAACGGTCTTTTCGAGGAACTCGTCTCTGCAGGCGGCTTCCTCATTGGACTGGGTGTTGCTTATATATACTTCAAGACCGTTGGATGTAACCTCTGGACTTTTATCTTCATCACCATAGGTACTCCCTTGGTGTTGGGATTATTGGCTACGTTTTTCACCAAGGTTTTGGATCATGTTCCTCTTGCCGGGTTTTTGAACCGCCTCTTGGGTGCTTTGCTGGGTTGCTTCAAATGGGCTCTTGCGGTAGGTCTTGTCCTGCTCTTACTTGGCAAGTTTGATCCTGTTAAGCAGTATCTTTCATCAGTGTTCCACTTTATATATTCTATATTAGTATGAAGAACGGTTTTGTGCGTGAGGTAGCGGAGAAGAAGTATGAGTACGGCTTCACTACCGACGTGGAAACCGAGGTGATTGATAAAGGTCTCTCGGAAGATGTGGTGCGCCTTATCTCCGAAAAGAAAGGTGAGCCCGATTGGTTGTTGGAGTTTCGCCTGAAAGCCTATCGCCATTGGCTGACAATGGAGGAGCCTACATGGGGACACCTGAAGATGCCTGAGATAGATTATCAGGCAATCAGCTACTATGCTGATCCCACCAAAAAGGGGCAAGGGACAGGGGGCAAGGAGCAAGAGATTGACCCCGAGTTGATGAAGACCTTTGATAAGTTAGGCATCCCTTTGGAAGAGCGTATGGCGCTGGCAGGAACAGCTGTGGATGCTGTTATGGACAGTGTGAGCGTGAAGACTACCTTCCGCGAGAAACTCAGCGAGAAAGGTATTATCTTCTGTTCCATCAGCGAGGCAGTAAAGGAACATCCCGATTTGGTACGTGAATACCTGGGTAGTGTAGTGCCTTACAAAGACAATTTCTTTGCGGCACTGAACAGTGCGGTCTTCTCAGACGGAAGTTTTGTCTATATTCCCAAGGGTGTTCGTTGCCCTATGGAATTGAGCACTTATTTCCGCATCAATGCCAGAGGAACGGGACAGTTTGAGCGTACCCTTATTGTATGTGATGATGATGCCTACGTTAGCTATCTGGAGGGCTGTACGGCTCCTATGCGCGACGAGAACCAGTTGCATGCAGCCATCGTAGAGATTGTTGTGAAGGAAAATGCCGAAGTGAAGTACAGTACTGTACAGAACTGGTATCCAGGCGACAAGGACGGTAAGGGCGGTGTGCTGAATCTGGTGACAAAGCGTGGTCATCTGAGGGGACGTAACAGTCGCCTTTCTTGGACGCAGGTGGAGACCGGTAGTGCCATCACCTGGAAGTATCCCAGTTGTGTGCTGAGTGGAGAGGGTTCTCAGGCCGAGTTCTATAGTGTGGCTGTTACCAACAACTACCAGCAGGCTGATACAGGTACCAAGATGATTCACATTGGCAAGAACACCAAGAGCACCATCATCAGTAAGGGTATTAGTGCCGGTAAGAGTCAGAATGCTTATCGCGGGTTGGTGAAAGTGGCCAGTACGGCTGATAATGCGCGTAACTATAGCAGCTGCGACTCGCTTTTGCTGGGTAGCAAATGCGGAGCACATACCTTCCCCTATATGGATGTACATAATGATACAGCAGTGGTAGAACACGAGGCTACTACTAGCAAGATCAGTGAAGACCAGCTCTTCTACTGCAATCAGCGAGGTATCAATACCGAGGAGGCTGTGAGCCTTATCGTGAACGGATATGCCAAAGAGGTAATCAATAAATTGCCCATGGAGTTCGCCGTAGAGGCACAGAAACTGTTAGGTGTAAGTCTGGAGGGAAGCGTAGGTTGATAAGTGAAGAATGAAGAATGAAGAGTGAAGAATGAATAGTTTGCTACTGCAATGCTCAATGTTCAATGCTCAATGTTCAATGAAATAAAATGCTACAGATAAATAATTTGCATGCCAGCATTAATGGCAAGGAGATATTGAAAGGTATTAACCTGACCGTCAGGGACGGTGAGGTACACGCCATAATGGGACTGAATGGTGCCGGCAAGAGTACCCTTAGCAACGTGATAGTAGGTCATCCTGCCTACGAGGTTACCAAGGGTGAGATTATCTTCAACGGTAAGGATCTGCTGGCAATGAAACCAGAGGAACGTGCCCATGAGGGTATCTTCCTTTCTTTTCAGCAGCCTGTTGAGATTCCTGGCGTCAGCATGGTCAACTTCATTCGTGCAGCCTTCAATGCCAAGCGTCAGTATCAAGGTCTGGAGCCTATGAGTGCCGGCGATTTCCTGAAGTTGATGCGTGAGAAGCGTAAGATTGTTGAGATGGACAGTCGTCTTACCAGTCGTAGCGTAAACGAAGGCTTCTCTGGTGGTGAGAAGAAACGTAACGAAATATTCCAAATGGCAATGTTGGAGCCTACTTTCAGTATTCTGGATGAGACGGATAGTGGTCTGGATGTAGATGCCCTGCGTATTGTAGCTGAGGGTTTCAATAAGTTGCGTACACCACAGACCAGTGCCATTGTTATCACTCACTACCAGCGACTGCTGGATTATCTGAAGCCCGACATCATACATGTCCTTATAGACGGTAGGATAGTGAAGACAGCAGGTCCGGAGTTGGCATTGGAGATTGAGAACCGTGGATTCGACTGGATTAAGGAAGAGGCAGGCTTGTAATTATGACAGATTCAGCAAAGCAATATACCGACTTTTACGCTCAGGCTGGCAAACTCATTGGCGAGCGTTCCTGCGAGGTGATGAATGCACAGCGTCAGGCTGCCTTGCAGACGTTTGAGGCTTTGCAGTTCCCTACCCGCAAGGTAGAGCGCTATAAGTACACCGATGTGGCTGCCGACTTTGCTCCCAACTATGGTATTGCCCTTACGCCCTTACAGGTGAAGAATCTTCCCTTCTGCCACCGTATCAGCGAGGCTCCCATAGATATTACGCCTTATTATAATCAGTTGGCCGACAAGCAGGATGCTGTTGTAGCATTGAATACGTTGCTGGGTGTAGATGCGTTGGTCATTTATGTACCACGTAATACTAAGGTACAGCACCCCATACAGATAAGTAATGTACTGAAGGGTGAGCAGGATACTATGGTTAACCGTCGTATCCTTATCATAATGGAGGACTGTGCCGAGGCCGATGTTATCATTACGGACAGAGCTGTTGACCAGACACACTTCCTGACTAATCAGGTGGTGGAGGTCTTTGCCGGTGATGGTAGCCATCTGAACCTTTACGAGGTAGAGGAGACACATCTGCTCTGTACCCGTTACTCCAGTGTCTTTATCCGTCAGGGTAGAGACAGTCAGGTGCGTCACACCAGCTTTACACTCTTCAATGGTCATACACGCAACCGCCTGGATGTTGCCCTGCAAGGCGAAGGTTCTGAGGTGGTGTTGAACGGCTGCGTGATAGCCGACAAGATGCAGCGTGTAGACAACAATACCCTTATAGATCATCAGGTGAGCCATTGCCAGAGCAATGAGCTCTATAAATATGTACTCGACGATAATGCCGTAGGTGCTTTTGCAGGCAGGATTCTGGTACGCGAAGGTGCCCAGAAGACTATCAGCAACGAGACAAATGCCAACCTGTGCGCCACCTCTTCGGCCCGTATGTACACCCAGCCCATGCTGGAGATTTATGCCGATGACGTGAAGTGCAGTCATGGTAGCACCGTGGGCCAGATCAGCGATGCCGCTCTCTTCTATATGCGTCAGCGTGGTATCCCTGAGCAGGAGGCAAGGCTGTTGCTGAAGTCGGCTTTCATTACGGAGGTAATAGAGGCTATCCCCCTGGAAGCTCTCAAAGACAGACTGCATCTGTTGGTGGACAAACGCCTCAGAGGTGAACTCAGTAAGTGCGAAGGATGCAAACTCTGTAAATAATTCATAATTATGATGCGAAACGATTTCCCTATCCTCACCAAGACCATCTACGGGAAGTATCCGTTGGTTTATCTGGATAATGCGGCTACTACGCAGAAGCCGCGCCTGGTGGTTGAGGCCATGACGGAGGAATACTATAATGTGAATGCCAACGTACACAGGGGTGTTCATTTCCTCTCTCAGCAGGCTACTGAGTTGCATGAAGGCAGTAGGGAGACCGTAAGAAAGTTCCTGAATGCCCGTAGCACAGCTGAGATTGTCTTTACACGTGGTACTACCGAGAGTATCAACTTGGTGGCACAGTGTTTCTCGGATGCTTGCATGAAGGAGGGCGACGAGGTGATTGTCAGCGAGATGGAGCATCACTCAAACATCGTTTCCTGGCAATTGCAGCAGCGCAAAGGCATCAAGTTGCGTGTGATTCCCATCACAGATGACGGGAAACTACGGATGGATGAATACGAAAAGCTCTTCAATGAGCGAACCAAGATAGTCAGCGTAACCCACGTCAGCAACGTCTTGGGTACCATCAATCCGGTAAAGGAAATCATTCGCATAGCTCATGAGCATGGCGTTCCCGTGCTGATAGACGGTGCACAGAGCACACCACACATGAAGGTGGATGTGCAGAAGCTGGATTGCGATTTCTTTGCTTTCAGCGGACACAAGATATACGGCCCTACTGGTATTGGCGTTCTGTACGGCAAAGAGGAGTGGCTGGAGAAACTGCCTCCCTACATGGGTGGTGGCGAGATGATAAAGAATGTGTCTTTCGAGCGTACAACCTTCAATGAACTTCCCTTTAAGTTCGAGGCCGGAACGCCTGATTATGTGGCAAGCACGGGTTTGGCAAGGGCTTTGGATTATGTCAGTGCCATCGGCATGGATGTCATAGAGGCTCACGAGCGTGACCTTACGCAGTACGCCATGCGGCAGATGGATGCGATAGAGGGTATGCACATCTTCGGCCCCAAGGAAATTGAACAGCACGATGCCGTCATTAGTTTCCAGGTGGGGAATATTCATCACCTGGATATGGGCACTCTGTTGGATAGATTGGGCATCGCCGTCCGCACTGGTCATCATTGTGCCGAGCCGTTGATGCACCGTTTGGGCATAGAGGGTACTTGTCGTGCCAGCTTTGCCCTGTACAATACCCGTGAAGAAGTGGATGCCTTAGTGGCTGGTATAAAAAGAGTTAGGCAGATGTTTTAGAAAAGCCTACCCCGGCCCTCCCCAAGGGAGGGAGAAAAAACGATGTTAGAAGCGTATTATAAAAAAGGTGTGATTGAGGCTGGCTGCGATGAGGCTGGTCGTGGTTGTCTGGCAGGCCCTGTGTTTGCCGCAGCTGTAATCTTGCCTTCTGACTATCAGAACGAGATACTGAACGATTCCAAACAACTTACCGAGAAGAAGCGCTACCAGCTACGTGAAGTGATAGAGCGCGAGGCACTGGCTTGGGCAGTAGGCATTGTGGATAACCACGAGATAGATCAGATAAACATTCTAAATGCCAGTATCCTGGCTATGCACAGGGCGCTTGACCAGTTGAAGCTGCGACCCCAGAACATCATCGTGGATGGTAATCGCTGGAAACCCTATAAAGATGTGCCAGCAACTACCATTGTGAAGGGCGACGGCAAGTACCTTTCCATAGCGGCTGCCAGCATTTTGGCCAAGACCTACAGGGACGACTTCATGCTGCGCATCCACGAGGAGTTCCCTCAGTATCATTGGGACAAGAACAAAGGCTATCCTGCCAAGGTTCACCGCGAGGCTATCCGTCAGTTCGGCACTACGCCCTACCATCGTATGAGCTTCAACCTCTTGGGAAACACACAACAACTGGAATTCGATTTTAACTAAGATATTTCTATAATCACATAGATAAGTAAAAACATGAGACTAACCTTACATTTTATTCTACTATGTTTCGCACTGACCCTGACAGTGAGTTGTACAAAACCCGACCATAGCGAGGAGGTGAAAGAACTGCAAAAGGAATTGCAGGCAGAATTATTCACGACCCCTGAACATGCATTATTGCGAGTAGATAGTGCCGAGCAGGTGGGCCTGGTTTCGAAAGAAGCAGCCAACTTCCTCAGAGCTACTTTATATTCACAAATGGGAAAACCGCGATTGGCTATTTTCTACGGTGAGCAAATCATGCATCATCCAGAACTGGCTGATGAAGGCTATAGCTATTATTCAACTGTTCTCTGGCTCTGCAAAGAACTGAAAAGACATGCCGAATGGGGAAAGGCACTCCAACTGGCCGACGAGGTGAAAGGTTACGTAGAAAAGGGCGGCGTAGAGGAACAGACAGCCTTGCGGGTAAAAAGCAGTTTGCTCGTAATCAAAGGTGATTGTGAGAAGGATATGGGGCATATTGAGGAGGCTGAGCGCTATTATCTGGAGGGCCTCAACTTGCTAATGGACAGCGTAACGACCCCTAAAGATTACTGGGTCATTGATGGTCTGGCCATAGCCGTTGTAGAGACAACGGAGTTCTATCTGGAGTTGGGCAAACCCCAAAAGGCGCTGCCCTTGATAGCAAAAGGGGACACCGCTATAGCCCGCATGAAACGCTGTCCTGACATGCCGGAGCAAGTTTACAACACTCGCCGCAACAACAACATCATCGTTCAGGCGCTGAACTATGCCGCTAATGGTTTCTATGAAAAGGCTGAGGCGCTCTATCAGGAGCATCGTCAAATCCCAGACATGTCTACATACGACTTGGTAGCCGAAGCCCGCTATCTGACCATGGTCGGTCGCTACGATGAGGCCATTCGCATGTTCCGCAAGACAGACTCTCTCTATTTGGCCAAAGGTAACGACATCACCAGCAGATATATCCAGAACTTCATGATGAGTCATTATCGGGCGTTGGAAAAGGCAGGACGCAATGAGGATGCCATTGCTTATGGCAACTATATGCGCCATTTGACTGATTCCATCCACTTGCAGGAAAGGAAGGTTGACGTGGAGCAGCAGGAGGAAATCCACCAAAAGGAACAGGAAATCATCACTAGTCGCCAGTCGCTCACTATTCATCGCATCATCCTCATTGCAGCCTTCCTTATCTGTCTACTCATCGTCTATTTCCTATGGCGCTCCCATATATATAATAAGGTATTGCTTGCGAAGAACCGCCGTCTGTTGGCCGAGATTGAGCAACGTGAGCGGGAACAGCAGCAAGCCATAGAGCAGTTGCAGGCTGAACCGGAGGAAACGCTTACTGCCGGTCAGCAACTCTTCCGCCGTATCTGCGACCTCATGGAGTCGCCCGACCACATCTACACCAATGCAGATCTCGACCGCAGCCGCTTGGCTCAGCTCCTTGGCACTAATGAGCACTACGTTACCGATGCCATCAGTGCCTGCACTAATGGCAAGAGCGTAAACGGATTCCTCAACGGCTACCGCCTACGCTATGCCGCCCACCTCTTGGCCACCACAAAGGACTCCGTTGCTCTGATTGCTGAGCTATCCGGCTTCTCGCGCAGTTCCTTTTTCCGTATCTTTAGCGATTCCTATGGAATGTCTCCCTCAGATTACCGTCATGTGGCAAGGAAATAGAAAAAATGCCCCATTTTATCGACATATTTTAACCTGACAGTCTCATATCAGGCTTTATTTTTCTTGTCTTGAGACTGCGAAAAAGTAGATTTTCTCGAAATGAGACTTTGTTTTCCTACCATGAGACTATTGTTTTTTTAAGTCGCTATATTTTTGCAACAGAATCAAACAATTAGTCGTATGGATACAACACTCATCATTACCGTTGCTTTAGCCGCTGCCCTTATCGTCGTAGTGCTAGTGCTTGTGGCCGTCATCATCTACCAGAGGTGGCGCATCGGTGACCAGAATGTCTTTCTTGAGCGTTTTATCCGCCAGAATGAGGAACTACGTCAGAAGATGCGGAAAGCTGGAATCCTATAATAAATAATAAGGTGTAACAACAAGTATTTCAAGAACATGAAAAATCCGATTAAGAGAGAGCAGAGCAAACTTGTTTGCTATGCCGAACGTAAGAATTTTCGCCTGAATGGCAAAAGAATCTTAACCATCGTGGCACTGATGTGCGCCGTGACATTCCAGATGGATGCGCAGGACAATGTTGAACAAGCTTTGAAGCAAGCAGAGCAGAAAGTGAAACTGGCCGATAAGAACCCAAAGAACGGCAAGATGCAGTACGAGGCTGCTATGGCGTTCATCAATAATGAACTAGGCGAGCAGAAGGATTTCGACCGTGCCCTAACCTACGCCAACCGTGCCCTGAAGATTGCCCGTGAGCATCCTGCCCCCCAAGATACGTTGCAGGGACTCACTTGTATGGGACTCGGTATGATTTATATGGGAAAAGGGGAGTATGAGAATGCCACCGACTTCATGGAGATGGCGATGGATGCCTTCGAGGTGGAATTGGGACGTAACGATCCCGTGACCAACGGTACCAAGCTTGCCTATGGCGTAATGATGATGGGTCCGCAGCCCGTCCGTGGCTTCACCAAGATTCAGGAGGCTATGTTCGACAACAGCTTCGCCCCGAAAGACAAACGCATAGAGAATATGGAGGAGGCTAATATTGTGCTTGAAACGGCGTTGGAATTACTTATCGCCGACCAGACCAAACGCTTCCGCTATGCTCTGCCTTTTATTACCATTGACGGCAAGAGGTACTTCATTGTGCAGACGGCTGACTGGAATATGGAACGTCCGCTCGTAGGATGGCAAGTACAGAGCCTTTTGCGCAGCGACGAGGAGCATGAAACCTTCAAAGGCGACGAAACCATTATCTGCGACGATAACCTCCAGTTCACGGTTCTGTCCGACGAGGAGAAGGAAAAACGGCAGATGACGTTCAATTTCAGGCATAGGATATTGAACCCGCGTCATTTGGAGAGTGATGAAGGCGATGCCCGCATTTGGTTCCTTACCCCCGCTGCCTACAATAACCTCCTTGCCAAATACCGCGACTACAAGAAGAACAAATAAAAAAGCTATAACAATGAAAAAGATTTTTATGACACTTGCGGCTTTCCTATGCTGCACAATGGCAATACATGCGCAGTTGCTTTACAGAATCAGTGGTAACAGACTGACGGAACCGTCCTACATCTTGGGTACCTGTCACACCGCCGACGTTTCGTTTGTTGATTCTATCCCAGGTCTTCTTAAAACCATGAAAGCCACAAAGCAGGTTTACGGGGAGACAGACATGAATGCGAAATCAGAACCCACTACTGATGAACTCGACAAATTCATTTTGCTGCCCAAGGGCATGACACTCGATTCCCTGCTTTCTGCCGACGATATGAAGCGCCTCACTGCTTTCATGATTGACAGTTGCAAAATGGATTCCGACAAGGTGGAGTTATACTTCGACCTGAAACCGTTCCCTCTTGCCATCTATCTCAGTCTCAAGTGTGATGGCTTTGATAAGACAAAAACATCTGACAGTGGTTTATGTTTCGATGATTATTTCCAGAAGGAGGCTCTTGCGCAGGGCAAGGAGATTGGCGGACTGGAAACTGCGAACCTTCAGTATAAGCTGATTTGCGAACATTTCTCATTGAATCGCCAAAAAGAGCTGCTGATGTGCATGGTGAACAACCATAAACGTCCAGAAGAGAAAGGCGGCACACTGAAAACCTATTATTGTCAGGACCTTGATGCTATATGGAGGGAGTTTAACGACAACATTGACGAGGATTGCGGCTATACGTCACAAGAAACGGTCGAGATGTTAGGAGTCCGTAATCTCGCCTGGATGAAGAAAATCCCCTCAGTGATGAACCAGAAACCAACCCTTTTCGTTGTCGGTGTTCTCCATCTCCCCGGCTCCGCCGGTGTCCTCAACCTCCTCCGTAAGGCCGGCTATACCGTAGAGGCGGTAACTCAGTAATAAAGTAACTTTAGGAAATTGAATAACAAGATAAAAATAAACGAGTATGAAAAAGATTCTAATGGCTGTAGCAGCCATAACGCTGATGATGACAATGACGGTGCTGACATCGTGTACCGACAACAGCGAGTACAATCCCGTGGTGGTGACCGACGACAAACCGTTCACCTACGACCAGTACATCGACACGTCGGTTCGTCCTGGCGATGACTTCTTCAGGTATCAGTATGGCATGTGGCTTGCAGACAACCAACAACCATCGTTGGTACAAATGGTGATGCAGAAATTGAATAATATAGAGATGGAAGTGATTGCCAACTCCAACGACGCCGTTGTATCAAGCATCCGCCAGTTGGTAGCCGCCAGCGAATCCGACGATTCGGCCGACATGGCATTGCTTAAAGAACGCATACAGTATCTGGCAGGCATCACCACTCAGGACGAGTTGTTGGCAGCCTTTAAGCAACTGCACCAATGGGGATACAGCCCGGTGGTACGTCTGGTATGCTATGGCAAGGAAAGAGTGATAAGCCCCTTCCTCACCTCCGAATTGCCATCTGTACTCCTGACTGATATTTTCAATGGTAAAAATGAAGATATGTTAACCACTACTGTTCAGGTCATCTGTAGTAAACTCGACAAATTTGGAATCAGTGAGGAGCGCATTGCTGAAATCGCCGAAAACGCCCTGACGATTGAGAAGATGGAGATGAAAATCTACGAGAACATCTTCAACCGAATGGCCGACCCCAAAGTGTTGCACAAACGTGCCAGAACCCGTGGCACAGCTTCATCTGCCTGCAAGCAGGTTTGTGAATTGATGGACATTGGCGATTTGGCCGACAAAATGTTGGATTCCGACGATCAGAATATAGCTAAAGTTACCGAGCAACTCATGAACCTCTTATTGGAAGGCAGCGAGCAGAGTATTGCACAGATGCGCGACTACATGATAGCCTATGTGTTCGGGATGGATGTGATTTACATGCCCAAGGTGATAAAACTGAGTAGTTCAGATAAGGTGAAATATGCCATGAGAAATGCAAAATACTACATATCCCGACTTCAGGTGGAGCACATCGGAAAGCAGAATATCTTTAGGGAGAAGTGCGCTGAGATGATGGAAGACTTCCGCAGCATCCTCCGTGAGCGCATCGAGCACCTCGACTGGATGAGCACTGCCACTAAACAGGCCGCGCAGAAGAAATTGGAAAACATGATATTTTTCATCGGTTATCCTGACCAATGGAATGAAGAGTTCACTCCTGTAGTAGAAGGTAACACGCTGCTGGAGGCTGTAGGAAACCTGCGCCGTGGACAGGTAGATGCCTTCCGCAAGATGGTGGGCAAAGATATTACCACAGCCGGTTGGGATTTCTGGTATAATATATATTCATTCACTACCTATAATGCTTCGTACGACCCCAATTGCAATCAACTCATCATTCCGCCATCATTCCTCATGGCTCCCGTCTTCGATGCCACACAGAACGAGGCCACACTTTACGGTACGGCTTGCGTCTTCGGTCACGAGATGTGTCACGGTTTCGATTCCCGTGGCTCACAGTTTGATGAGGTAGGAACTGAGCGCAACTGGTGGGCACCCGATGACGAGGCCGCCTTCAAGGAGAAACAGCAACAGCTTGTCAGACTTTGGGGAGATTTGGAGCAGTATCCCGGACAGCCTGCCAATGGCGTGATGACACTATGCGAGAATATGGCAGACTATGGTGGAACGACACTGGCTCTTGAGGCCTATAGCCGACGCTTGCGTAAGCAGGGCTTCACCGGTCGTTACTTCGACGAACAGATCAAGAAGTTCTGGCTTTCCCGTGGCATGCCCGTCTTTGTCGCAGAAGCTGAACGTAGTTTAGAAACACTGGAGAACGCTCTTTATAACGACATACACTCGGCCGGACACAATCGTGTAAATGGTATTGTACGCCTCTTTGACGACTGGTATCGCCTCTACGACGTGCAACCGACGGACAGGCTCTATCTCAAGCCCGAGGACCGCGTGATGATTTGGTAACGAATAGGATTGATAAATAAAAAGGTTATTATGAAAAGGATTTTGATGACGCTCGCAGCCGTCCTTTGCTGCGCAATGACAATGACAGTATTCACCGCTTGTGGCGATGACAAAGACGACAACAACACGCCGGAAATAGGGGAAATCAAGGGTATCGCTGCCCGTTATCTCTTCAGCGTGGATGAGCAGATGGCGCAACTGTGCGACTATACGATGACCTACTACGGCATCAACGGTCAACTGACGACTGAGCAGGCCACCTGGACAATTAAAAACGGTACGGCCACATGGATAAAGGACGTGAGCAACACCCAGCTCCCCGCCACCTTCGGTTTGAAGGTCAGTGTGAAGGTGAAGGAGGGCGCGCAGCTCGAAGGCGTCCGTATCAGCAACATCTATCCCATCAGCAATCTGCTCTACGTCGAGGGTATCACAACCAAAGCCGAGAAAGCCTGGGGTAAGACCGTTGATTTCACCGGCTCTGCCTCCACCCACGCCAGCACCAGCGGCGAGAAACTGCCCGCATACACCGAGGCGTGGGAGCATCACGGTGGTGTGCTGAATAAGACCTGCACCTTCGACAAGGACGGAAACCAGATCAGCACCGGCAACATAGAATAATAAATTTAAAAACACGGACAATGAAAAAGACTATCCTCCTTTTCTTTATTTTGCTTATGCAGTTGACTGCATGGGCACAGTTGGGTAACGGACACTTCTTCAAGACGCTGCGAAGTGAGAATCTGACGGAAGAGAGCGCCGTGGAGCGCTTCGGCCAATGGTTCGCGTTGCCTCAGGAAACCGAATGGCGCAGGGTGGACGAGCGCACCGACAGGCTGGGCATGACCCGCGTGGAGTACCGCCAGTACGTGAGCGGTGTGGAGGTGGAGCACTCGCAAGTGTTGCTGCATATCTTGGACGGCCGTGTGCAGACCGCCAACGGCACCGTGATGGAGGTTCGGCAGGCACCCGCCAAGATTCGCCGCCGCGCGCCGATATATCGCGACGGCACGCCCACCGACCTGCTGGGTCGGACGCTATATCTGGTAAGCACTAAGTATGGCTACCGCTATGCTACGAAAGCCCTCTCAACTGATGGAAGCGAATGGATATACGCTGATGCGGACACGGGTGAGGTGCTGAAGCGCATCCCCACACGCTACAACCTGACGGCGGAACCCGTGAAGGTGACGGGCAGCAGCTTCTACAGCGGCGAGGTGCAGATGGATGCCTCCTACGACAGCAAGAGCAAAACCTACCTGCTCTGGGACCAGAAGCGAGGCATTCACACCATGATTGGTGCCACCATCCCCTCGTTTCAGCAGATGATGGGAGCGCATTCCATGACAACGAACTTTCCCGATTTTGCAGCAACACTGCCAGTCCCAGAGGACGAGATGACAGAAGAGATGTGGAAAGAATGGTATGAAACTGCACAAATTGACTTGAGAAACGTCAGCATGACGAACTACATCGCTCGCAATGCCGTCTATGCCAGCAGCGCCAAATCGAAATTCGACAGCTACGTCTTGAACACCATCACCATCGACAGGTTGGCCTCCAAGGACGACGAGGGAAACCTGACGGAAATCGTGCCTACGGAGGATAATCCGCTCGTCCTCTTCACCGAGATTCTGTATTACCATACCGACGGACTGATAGAGCAGGTCGAGAAAACCATTACAGGCTTCCCCTTTACGCTCGACCTGAGGGGATTTAATGACGAGATTCCCGCTGCCGGCATCGATATCTTGTTTTATACCGTTGTAGAAGACGAGACCACTGAAGAGGAGGGCGATTCGATAACGAGATACCTGACGTACGTCACCCTCAATCCCGACGGTAGCGGCCGCAGGGCGTGGGACTATGACAATGTGAAGGCTTCTGTCACCTACGAGAGGGGACCGTGGTCGGCTGCCGACATCCACTGGGGCATGCAGCACACCTACGACTTCTACCTGAACACCTTTGGCCGCAACAGTTACGACGGCAAAGGAGCGCCCATCTACAACCTGTTCTATATGCCCGACGGAAACTCCTCGTCAGATTACGTCCTTGACACGAGCGTGAACAACGCCTGCGCCATCCAGTGTGGCACGTCCCAAATGGTCTATGGCATGGGCAGTCGCGAAGGGGGACTGGGCAGTATGTACCCCGTAGTGGAACTGAGCGTCATGGCCCACGAGTTCACCCACATGGTGACCAACGCCACTGCCGAACTGGTCTATCAGGGAGAGTCCGGCGCCCTGAATGAGTCGTTCTCCGACCTGCTGGGCATCAGCGTCAAGAAGTACGTGCAGGGCATCGATGCCCCATGGACCATCGGTGAAGGCATGATGGAATACTCCTCAAACTTGCGCTCCATGTCGTTCCCCAAGACAAGCATGGACGGCATAGCTCCCTGTCCCGACACTTATAAAGGAAAGTTCTGGTTGGATACCGAGAGTGAACTCGACAATGGCGGCGTACACAGTAACAGCGGCGTTCAGAACAAGTGGTACTACCTGCTCACCGACGGTGACTCGGGCACCAACGACAATGGTTACAGCTATCAGGTGGATGGCATCGGACTGGAGAAGTCGCAGCAGATAGCCTACCGCACCCTGACGGAGTATGCCACCGAGGAGTCGCAGTATGCCGATATCCGCCTCGCCTCCCTCCAGGCCGCCGCCGACCTCTTCGGCGAAAATGCCGCTGAGGTGGTGGCTGTTGATGAGGCTTGGAAGGCTGTAGGCGTAGGCGGTGGCGGAGGTCTGACCGACATCCGTGACATTGAGCAGGCAGCACGTCCCTCAACAGCTCCCTCCGTCTATGACCTCTCTGGCCGCAAGGTGCAGAACCCGCAAAAGGGCATCTACATCATTAATGGAAAGAAGACAATCATCAATTAAAACAAATATACCCCCCCCAATCGGTTATTAGAAATGCTGCAACTAAAATCTCTAATGACCGATTGGGGGATATACAATTTAACTGAATATATAATGAAAAAGATTCTGATGACGCTTGCAGCCGTCTTTTGCTGCATGAATTTCGCCTTTGGTCAAGAGGGAAGGAATCAAGTGTATAGAATTACCTTGGGCAATGTGCAGTATGCGCATCACAACGAGAAAATGTCGGCTGGCGAGGCTGTTGGAAAGGTGCTGACCGGTGTACTGACTGGGCAGACCTCGGTGCAGGCCACAAAGTATGAAGAGGATGTGAAGAATGCCATTATCAAGGGACTGTCTGCCGCTTACCGTTTCCGCTACGATGATTCGCTCACTCCACTCAGCCAGGACATCCGGGAGGGTAGCCTCATCGTCGATGTCAACATCACCAACATCCAGGCAAAGTCGAGCACACACACATGGAAGGATACAAAGGGCAAGATTCAGGTTTCTACCTATTATACGGGTGTGGCAGAGGCAGTGCTTGCTCTGAAGGACATGAAGACAGGGGATGTGATAATAAACCAGACGGTGAAAGGCCAAGGCACTACCAGCTCTAATTTCTCGACCACCGATCAGGCTGTCCGTGATGCGCTCAACCGCCTGTCGAACCGCGTCACCATCTGCTTGAACCAGTACAAACCTTTACGGGCCAATATCATTGAGGGCTCCACTGCCAAGAAGGATAAGCAGAAGGAGGTTTATATCGACTTAGGCAGTAACGAGGGTGCCTTTGAGGGATTGCACATGGGGGTATATCTCGTCAAGACCGTCGCAGGACGTGAGGCAAAGTTACAAATAGGAAAGCTGAAAATTGAGGCTGTGGAGGGCGATGATATCAGCCGTTGCAAGGTACAGAGCGGGGGTAAGGACATCAAGGCTGCCATCGACGAGGGCGAGCAGTTGCAGGTAATCTCCATCGACAAATAACAGTATCATTAAAGAAGTTTGATCATAAAGATTCGCAGCCTCTGTTGGTGTAGTTTGATGAGAAGTGAGGGGCAGGGGCGAATGAAGGATTGTCTGATTTCGACAAAAAAACTTGACAAGGCGTTCGAGGCTATCATTTAGACCTTCAAGAACGATTGCCCAATTGTTCATGAACGATTTCAAAACGTTCATGAACAATTTCAATATTGTTGGTGAAGAACGAGGGTAAACTTCATGAACGTATAGGTGTTGATTTTGGAAATATTTTTACAGATTGTACTCAGTTCTTCGTAATTTTGACCATTGCCTCGAAATTGCTTATATTCGGATTTTTTCCAATGAATTTGGATAATCTCTCACTTATTTGTAATTTTGGCTGTCGCCGAAATTACTTGCGTTCGGATTTTCTCAAATAAATTTGGAAATTCTCTCACTTAATCGTAATTTTGCACCCTGAAAAAGAAACAACTATCAAATAACAAGGAAAATATGGCTAAAAAAGCACTTTTGATGATCCTGGACGGCTGGGGCATCGGTAATAAAGGTAAGGGTGATGTTATCTTTAACACTCCTACTCCTTACATGGATTATTTGCAGAAAAACTATCCCAACAGCCACTTGCTGGCATGTGGCGAGAACGTAGGTTTGCCCGACGGCCAGATGGGTAACTCTGAGGTTGGTCACCTGAATATCGGTGCCGGTCGTATCGTTTATCAGGACTTGGTAAAGATTAACCGTGCCTGCGCTGACGGCAGCATCCTGAAGAACCCTGAGATTGTAAATGCCTACGAGTATGCTCAGCTGAACGGCAAGAACGTTCACTTGATGGGTCTGACCAGCAACGGTGGTGTACACTCTTCACTGGATCACCTGTTCAAACTGATTGAGATTGGCAAGGAATACAACGTACAGAATACCTTCGTTCACTGCTTTATGGACGGTCGTGATACCGACCCCAAGAGCGGTAAGGGCTTCATTGAGCAGGTTACTGCCAAGTGTGCCGAGGTAGGCAACGCTGCTATTGCCAGCATTGTAGGTCGTTTCTATGCTATGGACCGTGACAAGCGTTGGGAGCGTGTAAAGACTGCTTATGACCTGTTGGTTAGTGCCGAGGGTAAGCAGGCTACAGATATGGTTGCTGCTATGCAGGACAGCTATGATGAGGGTGTAACAGACGAGTTCATCCTGCCCATCAACAACAGCAAGGTTGACGGTACCATCAAGGAGGGTGACGTGGTTATTTTCTTCAACTACCGCAACGACCGTGCCAAGGAGTTGACCATCGTTCTGACTCAGCAGGATATGCCTGAGCAGGGTATGAAGACCATCCCCGGTCTGCAGTACTATTGTATGACTCCATACGATGCAAGCTTCAAGGGCGTACACATTCTCTTCCCCAAGGAGAATGTTACCAACACATTGGGCGAATACATCGCATCTAAGGGCTTGAAGCAGCTGCATACAGCCGAGACTGAGAAGTATGCACATGTAACTTTCTTCTTCAACGGCGGTCGTGAGGCTCCCTACGAAGGTGAGGAGCGCATCCTGGTTGCCAGTCCCAAGGTTGCAACCTATGACTTGAAGCCTGAGATGAGTGCCTTCGAGGTAAAGG
>JAEEGJ010012261.1_pt1 | contig 21294 bp, 13 predicted proteins | sample 8958761 | NCBI WGS metagenome assembly JAEEGJ01 (sample SAMN16246546, study PRJNA631951) | gut metagenome | biome: gut microbiome; feature: rumen; material: RS-attached | host: Bos | place: Iran: Karaj | collected 2018-10
GCCACTTCCTGTGGCAGCTCCAGCTGCAGCTGCCCGTCATTCCTTCTGTTATTCTTCTCGTCCATAGTTACAACATTTATAATCGTGACGCAAAGGTAAGCAATGTTTTCTGAATTTGCAAGTAATTTGCAAAAAACTAATCCCCTCGCGTACATTATAATAAAACATCGAGAGAAAAAATCGATGAATATTTGGAACTTTCGAGTTTTCTTCCTATCTTTGCAGGCGAAACAAATTGAGAATAATATGGTACAAGCCAAAAATTACAAAAACAAAGAGGAGGTCATTGCCGATTTCAGAAAGGCATTTGCACGAAAGAGAGAATGGCTTAAAGAGGCTGAGAAGGAACTGCTGAATATGCCTTCAAGGCGGAAACCTTCGATCGTATAATCAATTAAAAGGAATCTGAACTATGAACACATTAAATCTGATACGACTACCCCGATTTGGACAAAATCCTCACGACATTTGAGGAAACCATCAGATACTTTACTGACAAGCCCTGATTACCTATCAGCTTCCCTAGGGCTGACGGTCAGCTTCCCAAGGGATGGCGGTTGGGGCGGCTACGATTGGCGGTTAGGGCGGCTACGGTTGTGGAGGGTTGCGAGAGGGTGTTATTGATTTATTTTTTACATCTCAACAAGGGATTGGGAATTCGGAGATTGGGATGGTTAGAGGTAAAATTTGCGCGATAGTTAGGGCGCATAAATTCCCTGGTTTGGGAACGATTGTTGGATAGGCAGGGCGCGGAACACTACTATTTTATCGAAGGATGGCAGTTAACTAAAAATACTTACATCTTATTCCACAATAAGCAGGGGTTAATTCGGAGAAATCGTGTCTTGGCTGGCGAGAGGGTGAGGGCTTGTGACAATTGTGACAGTTATTTTTCGAAGAAAAACTTGTTTAGAAAGTATAACTATATATATAATATATATATTATATATATAGTTAAGCAAAATTCGATTAGTTTTTTAATTGTCACAACTGTCACGGTGTGTGTGGAGGGCATCGAAAAAGACAACGGCTAAAATTTGGTTATTCCCCAGAAATGCACTACCTTTGCAGCACATATATATAATAAGGTATCAGATGAAAAAAGAGATAACGGTCGAATACATGCACGACTTGCTGAAGAAGAGCGTGTTCAAGAACGTCGACCTGAGCAAGGTCGAGGGGATGAGTGATGATGAGCGTCGCAAGTTCACCGTAGCCGAGGCAGACGACCTGCTGGGTCAGCGGGAATATGGCGACTCGATGTACTGGTATGTAGGGCAGTTCCTGCACGATGACGGAATGCGCCGCCTGGATAATCCCCTCTATCAGGAAGAGGGTGCCCTGGCCAAATGGTACATTGAGCTGGCAGACCTCGGCTACGCCCTGATTTTCCACTTACCCTCAGACCTCGACTACTTGGAGCCTGGGCTGGGGCAGCATCCATACGATTTCGAGCTGGACTATACGCTGGGCAACGAGCGCCTGACGAAGTGGCTCCACGATACGCCCTACCGACGCCTGGCGGTGATGACTGCCCGCATCATGCTCGACTTGGAGTATGAGCGCGTGGTGGCCCACTTCGATGCAGTTCAGGATTACTATGCTGAGCACTGCACCACAGATTTCGGCGGTTACCTGAAACAGGACGCGAAGTGCGACAAGTACGTCGACGAAGTGCTCCACTGCATCCAGACCGTTAGCGACCATCAGCAGCAGGGGCGCGCTCTGGGGCTCAGCGACGACGAGATGCGCGTGGTGGATGCCCTCTGGGGATGGATGCCTCACGACTACGACAAGGATTGCGTGGAGGCAGCGCGCGACATCTGCCAGGCAGTGGAGGCCAGCCTGCCTGCACCGACGGTGATCCGCAGCCGCAACGGATTCATCGCCTACAAGAAGCCCGTCATGAAGCAGCTTGAGGCCATCGCCAAGAAGCACGACGTAGACATCAACCTCACGGACGAATACAACATCACGATGGGCTATCTGACGGAATGGCTCTATGCGAAATACTCAAGAGGGCTGATTGATAACGACGACGACCTGATAGGATAGAGAGGCCATGAGTTTCAGCAATATCAATACACTGAGCAGTCAGCGCAGCTACGAGCGACTGCAGATGGAAGCTGACCGACTGTTCGATATCGGCTGGCTCATCCGTCGACTGACATGGGAGATCCATGAGCGCTTCACCAGCGACGAGCAGCGGCCTTGGCAGCAGTTCTTCCGCGACCTCCGTTCAGACCACGAGCTCTGGTTCGCCTGGGAGATGCTCCACGCTCACACCCAGTCGCTCCGCAAGATCATCGACTGGCAGCAGCTGTTCCCCGATCGCAACCAGCTCGTAAGCCAGCTACAGGAGGAGCGCGAACAGCAGATCAGGGAGTTCTCGCGACTGATGATATCGAAGCGATGGGACACGCTGAAAGACGACGACACCTCGTGGCGGAAGTTCGCCAAGGTGATGTTCAGCCTGAAGGAGAGTACCCAGACTACCGAGCAGTTCTTCGAACTGACAGACTACATCTACATGCTTACACTCGTCATTCTGGGCAAGGAGAGCCCCTACTTCACCGATGCGGCCGATGGCTGCTCACCCTCGGCAGACTCCTCGGATACAGGCGAAGCTCTCTACCCTGGCACCATCGAAGTGAGGGCTGAGCTGAAACTGTTTCTCAAAGAGCCTTGGTTCGACAAGTTCTGTGTCGACAAGAAGCGGTACCACAAGGAGTGGCGCGATGCATTCGTCAACGACATGCTTGAGTCGGAGGCAGGCAGGAAGGTTATCGACGACTGCATGAGCACAAGAAACCAGAAGGCCAAGGGTGCCATCATCGGCTGTCTGAAGAAGGCTGGAGTGTTCAGCGAAAAGACGAGCAACCTGTCGATAGCTGCATTCATCCTCCAGGGGCAGCATGACACCAACCTGACGGATAAAGAAATCATGAAGAAGAACAAGACGCTTTCGAGCTACATAGGAAATTACGCCAAGCCTGAGTACAGCAGTCTGCGCTACTGGGTGCTCGAATGGGTTGCTAAAAAGCAGGCTGAAGAATAGTGGCGTTCGATTACGATTCGATTGGAATTCGATTGAATCCCCCAAGCGTTCGATTGGCAGAAACAGTCAGTCGAACGTTTATTTTTTTGTGCCCTTAAAGCAAACTGGACAAACACAAAATCTATCTTGTAACCATTTGATAATCAGAGCTCTATTGGCTTGTTTACAAAATTTAACAGGAATAAATGCGGGAAAATTTGTGGTGCTTGAATAGAGTACTACCTTTGCACCGCAATACCTCTCGTGATCACCCAGGTTCGAGTCGGAAATGGCCTGGGATGTGACTTAGCCGACATAACTGAAATTTTTCAATATTAGACCTATTTATTATTAATGAATTTAATTACAATTGTAAATGGCCACAAGACGGCCCGCAAAATTATCAACCGCGAGGAATACCTCGCACTGCGCAACTCGCAAGCCAACCTCACCAGTCTGGCACTCGCTCGTATGGGCAATGAGGAAGCCAAGAAGCAGCTTGTGCAGTTCGCCTACAATGATCTGATGCCCGACGGCAAGGTGGCAGGCTGCTGCCATCCGTCGGATTACTTCTTCTACGATGTCGACTGCTACGACTCAGCCAAGTCGGAGGAGGCAAAGGAGAATATTCTCTCGATGAAGGATGCCATCGGCCTGCTGATGCTCGAACGCTCGGCTGGTGGCGGATGGCATCTGGTATGCAAGCGCGAAAGGGGCAAGACGATTCTCGAGAACCAAGTACGCATCTCGTGCCTGCTGAGGATGGAGATGGACGCGAATTGTCACGACCTCGGCCGCGTGGTGTTCTCAACCAGTGGCGACGCCTACGACCTGCCCTATCTCGACGACCAGCTCTTTGAGACCTCGATGACGGTTGAGGAGAGCGCTGAGGAGTATGAGATACTAAAGGTACGCATGCGCGAGGGACTCGAAGAGGTTCCCTCTGGCGCCAAGAGCGACAACAAGCACTACAAGCCCTGGGAGGAAGCTGGCGAGGCAAAGACCACAGCCACAGCTGATTCATCGCAAACGACGCCACAGCCGACATCCTCAGAGGCACCGAAGGTCAGGGACTATCCGAAGACGTATCACGGCCACACGTTCGAGGAGATCATCCAGAAGTACTGGGAGCTGAACAATCACGGCTTTGAGCCAACGGTTGGCGACCGCGATGCGAAGACCTACGAGCTGGCCTATGCCCTGCGACACATCTGCGCCAACAACTTCGACTGGCTCGACCAGGTAATCCCCTGCTACGATGGATTCCCCCTGGAGGAGAAGCGCGCCAAGATCCGCAGTGCCCTGAAGAGTACCTACGAGGGGATGCCTCGCTCGCTGACCAACGTACTTGCTGCGCTGGAGGGAGAGAATGAGGCAGACCGAAAGACGAACACGTCGAAGAAAGACGACTTCTACTTCAATGCGCCTCAGCCACCCGTGATGCCCGAGAAGCTGCCAAGGCTGATACGCCTGCTCACCTCTAAGGTGCCTGCTGCCTATAAGCCCGCTGTGGCCTGTGGAGTGTTCCCCTCACTGGGTGCCCACCTCTATCAGACCACCTTCAAATACACGGACAATGTGGAGCACGAAGCGACACTGATGGACTGTCTCGTAGCCGACTCGGGCAGCGGTAAGGGGTGCATCGACCAGCCCATCAACCACATCATGGCCGATATCCGCGAGCGCGATGCCGTGAACATGCAGCGCGAGGCTGACTGGAAGGACGACATCAACTCGAAGGGTGCCAACAAGGACAAGGCCAAGCGCCCCGAAGGCCTTATCATTCAGGAGATTACTGGCGACATGACCAATGCCGCACTCGTCATGCGAACGGACGAGGCTGAGGGACATTTCCTCTACGTGAAGGTGAACGAGATTCAGATGTTCGATGCGCTCAAGGGTAACGGCAAGGGTGGTCATCAGTATCTGGTGATGTGCCTCTCCTTCGACCCAGACAACCGTTATGGACAGACACGCGCGGGCACTCAGTCAGTAACAAAGATTGTCACCCTGCGCCTGAACTGGAACGCCAGCACCACGCCTAAGAAGGTGAAGAAGTACTTCAGGTCAGTCTGCACCGATGGCCCCGTCCAGCGCATCAGCTTAAGTACAATTCCACAGCGCGAGATCGGTGCCGAGCAGCTGGTCTTCGGCAATTACGACGACAAGTTCGACACAGAGCTGAAGCCATTCATCCTGAACCTCTGTGCAGCCCGAGGGCGCATCGACTGCCCTCAGGCGTTCAAGTTGGCCAAGCAGTTGCAGAAGGAGTGCCAGGATCTGGCCGTACTCTCCCAGAGCCGCGTGTTCGACGACCTCTCTCACCGTGCCTGCGTCATTGCCTGGCTGAAAGCCTGTGTGCTCTTCGTGGCCAACGGTTACAAGTGGGAAAAGAACATCGAGGACTTCGTTCGCTGGTCACTTCAGAACGACCTGTGGTGTAAGATGAACTACTTCGGAGCGATGATAGCAGCCGACTCAGCTGACACCTATGAAATGAAGCGTGGCCCTCAGAACATGCTGCTGATGCTGCCCGATGAGTTCACGACCGACGACGTGATACGTGTGCGTAAGATGTGTGGATTATCTGAGAAGGGAACATCCGAGCAGATCCGTCAGTGGAAGTCACGTGGGTTTGTGACAGTTGTGACAGATAATTCATTCAAGAAACTGAAATACAAGACGGCTGTGTGAATTTTTCCGTCGAAAATGATACATCTTTCGAAGAAAATGTGTATATTTGCAGGCGTAATGGGAAGGAAGCTTCGGAAATGGGTGCTCGCCGCAGGGCTCTGGGCCGTGAGTTCGATCGCGGCGCAGGCCCTTCGGGCTGCAACGGGCGAAGACCTGCCCAAGCAGGGCACAGTCCGCGAGGAGCAGGGCTTCAAACTGAAGAAAGAGCACGACAGCCTGTACTGGCTCAACGACTGGAGGCTGCCCTACCCTGTGTACCAGTTCCAGACGGGCGACGTCGACGGCGACGGACGTGCGGATGCGATGGTGGGGGTGGTGAAGTCGACGCGGTTCTATCCCGAGAAGGCTCGGCGGCTGTTCATCTTCAAGCAGGTCATATCGACCGCAGCCCACTCGAAGGGGCAGGTGAAGGCGCGCCCGCTGTGGCTGGGCTCGAAACTGGGCGGCATCCTCGAGGACTTCCGCTACGTGGCGCCAGCCGAGGGCGACTCGATGGGCAGGATCCGTGCCCTGGAATCGACCACCGACTCGCTCTACGTGGTGACCGACTACAGATGGGAGAGCTTCGGCATGAAGTTCGACCACTATCTGATCAAAGGAGTAGACAAACAAACAGCAATAAAAACCTTTAGCCAATGAAGAAATTACTATTTGGGGCTTGCTTGGCAGCGATGATTTGCGCCTGCAGCCAGAAACAGAGTGTAGTGCAGATACCCCCGTCGCAGATCGACGTGGAGAAGCTGCTCGACAGTATCGACTACGACATCGACGTGAGCGGACTCTCGCTGGCCGATGTGCGCACCCTCGCCAATGCGCCTGCCGCGCAACGGGGACTGCCCTTCATGGACGCCTACATCAGAGGCATCTACTCGCGGACCACCTGGTATGACTCGCTGATGATGGTCTTCGACGACAACATGCAGGGCGTAGACCCCAAGGAGGGCGAGAGCTGGCGCGACGCCTACATGCGATCCATCAAGGAGCACGACATGCTGAAGTACAACGACGTGGAGAAGGCCTTCATCCAGCGCATGGAGGCGCGCGAGGCCGAGCTGAAGAAGCAGAACTTCGACGTAGCCGAGGGGCTGCGCGTGAACATGCAGAACCTGCTGAACCCAACGCAGCTGAAGGAATTTGACCCACAGCTGAGCCAGAAACTGGGCGAGGAGGGCTTCGCCATCGTGCCTGCCCGCAATGCGCAGCTGTTCCAGGTCTACGAGGAGAACGACTACAACGAGTTCCCCAACTTCGTGACGACCGACCTCTACCTGCAGCTGTATCACCTCTATATCGACTGCATGCTGCGCGAGATTGAGGAGCACAAGCTGCTGCCGATGATGACCAGCTTCTGCCAAGACATGTACCAGCTGCTCTACAACATGGAGAGATGGGCTGGCGATGACGAGACGGTGAAGCGCATCGCCCACCACAACGCCACCTATTATAATATCGCCCACAGGCTGTTTACGGGCAAGTACATCTTAACGCCCGATGGTGACGACGTGGCGATGGACGAGGTCAGGAAGGCGACTGACGCCGTAAACTCCCCAAGCTTCTTCATGGAGGACTACCACGAGATCCCGTTCCCCTACAGCCTGTTCCGCCCGCGAGGCCACTACACCCGCACCGAAGGCCTGCAGCGCTACTTCAGAGGCATGATGTGGCTGCAGACCGTGCCCTTCGGTATGGACAACAAGGACGAGGTGCTGGCAGCCATTCAGCAGGCCTGCGCGCTGAAGTCGGACAAGGGGGCTCAGAAGAACTACAACACGCTGAACCAGCTCATCACCTTCCTCATGGGCGATATCGACAATCTCAGTCTGCCACAGGTGATGGCCGAGGTGGAGAAGTCGGGGCTGCAGATGGAAGAGCTGATGCACAACGACGAGGCCATCGCCAAGATCACCGCTGCGCTCACCAAGCTCGGCAACAAGCAGACGCGCATCCGCCCCAAGTTTGAGAAGACAAGCCACAACAAGATCAACGTGATGCCCCAGCGCTACCAGCCCGACGCAGAGGTGCTGCAGAACATGGTGGACCTCGACGGCAAGCCCACCCAGCGCGCTACGCCGAAGGGACTCGACTTCATGGCAGCAATGGGCGTTTCGGCCGCAGAGCAGATACTGCTAGAGGAGAAGACCGACTGGAAAGCCCTGGGCGACAGTCTGAAGTCGATGAAGAAGCGCATGAGCGAGATCGACTGGAGCGAGACCATCTGCACCCAATGGATGAACACGCTGAAGGAGCTGAACACCTCGATGAAGGGCGCTAAGAACCTACCCTACTTCATGGTGAACCCCGAGTGGTCGAAGAAGGATCTGAACGCAGCCCTCGCCTCGTGGGCAGAGCTGAAACACGACGCCATCCTCTACGCCAAGCAGCCCATGGGTGCTGAGTGCGGCGGTGGCGGTCCCCCAGAGCCTATCGTGAAGGGATATGTAGAGCCCAACGTCGGCTTCTGGAAGAAAGCCATCGAGCTGCTCGAGAACACGGCCAAGCTGCTGAAGGAGCAGAACATGCTGACCAAGAAGATCGATGAGATCACGGAGCGCATGCTGGAGGAGGCGCGCTTCCTGCAGGCCGTCAGCGAGAAGGAGCTGGCAGGGCAGCAGCTGAGCGAAGAGGAGTACGATCAGTTACAGTACATCGGATCGACGTTCGAGAACATCAGCCTGGATCTGGTTCGTTCGGAGGATCAGTATCTGACGGGGTGGAGCGACGTGCAGGGAGCCGACAAGAAAGTGGCTCTCGTGGCAGATGTGTACACCGCCAACGCCGACAACAACCCCAACAAGTCGATTCTCTTCGAGGCCGTAGGCGATGCTGACGAGATCTACGTCGTGGTGGAGATCGACGGCTATCTGTACCTGACGCGTGGTGCCGTGCTGAGCTATCGCGAGTTTATCCAGCCCATCGACGAGCCCCGTCTGACGGATGAGGAATGGCAGCAGCAGCTGGAGAAGAATCCTCGCAAGGGCGTGCCCGAGTGGATGAAGCGCATCATCGTGCCGCTGAACAACATGCCTGAGCCGAATGAGGAGTATTTCTATAGCTCTGGCTGTTAGCGTTCTGTTTCATGTGTCAGCGCGCTGCGCTGATACATTAAGCATCGTGTTTACGGGCGACATCCTGCTCGACAGAGGGGTGCGCCGCGTGATCAACCATCATGGAGTCGACCATCTGTTCTCAGAGGGCATCGACTCCGTGTTTCGTTCTGCCCAAGTGGTCGTAGGCAATCTCGAATGCCCTGCCACGAAGATCGAGGCACCCGTCTTCAAGCGCTTCATCTTCAGGGCTGAGCCCGAATGGCTCGACACCCTGCGGCAGCACGGTATCACCCACCTGAACCTGGCCAACAACCACTCGATAGACCAAGGGCGCGAAGGACTTCTCGACACGCGCAGGAACATCATCGCTGCAGGGATGGTGCCCATCGGAGCAGGCGAGAACATGCTGCAGGCCTCAGAGCCCGTGCTGCTGGCCTCAGAGCCTCGGCGCGTGTGGCTGGTGCCCTCGCTGCGCCTCGCCCTCGAGAACTATGCCTATCTTGTGGACAAGCCCTGCGTGAGTCAGGAGCCGATGGACTCGCTGCTGGAGCGCGTGCATCGCATCAGGAAGGCCGACTCGACAGCCGTCATCATCGTCTCGCTTCATTGGGGCGGCGAACATACGCAGAAGCCCGTGACCCGCCAGCGCTCAGAAGCCCACATGCTGATACTGGCAGGAGCCGACGCGCTGATCTGCCATCACACCCACACGCTGCAGACCATCGAGACATTCAAGGGGAAGCCCATCTACTACAGCATCGGGAACTTCATCTTCGACCCCACGAAGCCCATGAACAGAGAGGCCTGTATCGTACGCCTACGAGTGACGGAAGACAGCGTTGAGACGGAAACCATACCCATAGAAATCCGCAATTGCACACCATATTTATTAAAATAATCGGCGGTTGATGCGATTTTTCGCAGAATTGTTGTAAATTTGCACCGTCATTAGATAGCTTGATGAAGAAATCTCTCAAGTGGATTGGGATTGCGGTGATCACACCCATTCTGCTGTTCATCATACTCGCCGTGCTGCTATACCTGCCGCCCATCCAGAACTGGGCGGTGCAGAAGGTCGTTGCCGTCGCCTCAGAGAAGACAGGCATGGAGATTACGGTGGAGCACGTCAACCTGGAGTTTCCGCTCGATCTGGGCATCGAAGGCTTCAGGATGCTGCATCCCAACGACTCTCTGCCAAATGTGACAGACACCATCGCAGACGTCAGGAAGCTGGTGGTGGACGTGCAGCTGCTGCCCCTGCTGAGGAAACAGGTAATCATCGACGAACTCTCGCTGCATCAGGCGAAGGTCAACACCAACGGTTTCATTAGCGACGTGCGCATCAAAGGCGACCTCGACGAACTGTGGCTATACTCAAAAGGTATCGACCTCGACCAGGAACTGGCTGAGGTGAACGGTGCACGACTGAAAGATGCCAACATCGACATCAACCTCACAGACACCGCTGCCGTCGACACCACCAAATCGACGCTGAAGTGGCTGATCAATGCCGACAGCCTCAGCTTCAGCAACAGCAACCTGAAACTGCACCTGCCAGGCGACACGATGAACATAGAGGCCTACATGGGGCAGGCTGTAGCGCGCGAGGCCGTCATCGACATCGGGCAGAGCATCTACAAGGCCAAGAGCATCGACTGGCATCACGGGCGATTCAGATATGACAACAGATTCGAACCAGAGACTGACGGCTTCGACTATAACCACATCGCCCTGAACGACGTCAGACTGGGTGTCGACGCCTTCAGGTTCAGTCCTGACGGCATCACGCTCTTCGTGCGCAAGACCAATTTCAAGGAGAAGAGCGGCATCGAGGTCAACGAGTTCACGGGCGGACTGACACTCGACTCTGCCTATAACCACATAAGGCTACCGCTGATGACACTCAAGACAGCCGACTCGAACATCATGACGGAGGCCGACATCGACTTCGATGCCTTCGACGAGAAGAATCCAGGCAAGATGAAGCTGCGCCTCTTCGCACAGTTAGGCAAGCAGGATCTGGAGAAGTTTACGGGCAGGCTGCCCCAGAAGTTCATGGAGCACTTCCCCAACCGTCCGCTGAACATCAGAGGCTCCGTCAACGGCAATATGAAGCACCTGGAGCTGACAGGCCTCAACATCGATCTGGCCACAGCCGTACACGCCTCGCTGAACGGAACTGCACAGAACGTGACAGACCTCAGCAAGATGACAGCCGACATCAAGGTGGAAGGTCAGACCAAGAACCTGAACTTCATGATAGCCCTGATCGATCCTAAGATGAGCGGCATCTACCGCATACCAGACGGTGTGGACATCAACGGCAGACTGAGAGCCAACGGCACGCACTACGATCTCGACATGAACCTGAAAGAAGGTGGCGGCAACGTGAAGATGAAGGCCAGCACCCTCATCCCGCTCAGCCCTAAGGGAGAGTTCGTGACAGAGCGGATGACCTACAACGCAGACATCAGCATCAACCAGCTGAACCTGCACCACTTCCTGCCCAAAGACTCGATCTACACCCTCTCTGCCGACATCAAGGCCAACGGGCACGGTACAGACTTCTTCTCCAGCCAGAGCCGCCTCGATGCAGACGCTAACGTACGCCTGCTGAAATACGGCTATATGAACCTCGACAACCTTACTGCAAAGGCGACACTCGAGAACGGGCGCGCCCAAGCCAGCATCACAGGTCACAACGAGATCTTCGACGGGAACATGGGAGTAGACATGCTGCTCAGCACGAAGAAGATAGAAGGCACCGTGAGCGCCGACCTGAAGAAGGCCGACCTCTACCAGATGCGCCTGCTCGACAAGCACCTGACCATAGGCACTCACGGCAGTCTGAAGATAGCATCGGACATGAACCAGACCCACTACGTCAGCGGTCGCCTCAACGAGGTGTATGTGAAGGATCTCAGGAAGACCTACAATCCTGGCGACGTGGGCATACTCCTGAAGTTGAACACAGACACCACCGTCGTGAGAGCCCAGAGCGGCGACTTCATCCTGAAGCTCGACGCCCAGGGAGGCTACGAGAAGGTGATCAGCCAGGCAGGCATCCTCTCCGACTCCATCATGGCGCAGTTCGATCAGAAGATCATCAACCAGCCTGCCATCAAGGCCCTGCTCCCCGTGATGAAGCTCCATCTGGAGAGCAAGCGCGAGAACCCCGTAGCCAATTTCCTCAGAGCCATCGGCATCGACTTCAAGGAGATGGCGCTCGACCTGAACACCTCGCCAGAGACAGGTATCAACGGCACCAGCCACGTCTACTCGCTGAACTACGACAGCACCCGCATAGACACCATGCGCCTGAACCTGACACAGAAGGGCGAGCGACTGTCCTATCAGGGACAGGTGCGCAACAACAAGCGGAATCCGCAGTTCGTCTTCAATGCCCTCATCGACGGGCATATCCACCAGCACGGCGCGCTGGCAGGACTGCGCTACTATGACGCCAAGGGCAGGATGGGCGTGCGGCTGGGAGCCACCATAGAAATGGAACAGGAAGGATTGCGCCTCAGGATGATGCCCGAGCGCCCCACCATCGGCTATAAGGAGTTCAACCTCAACAAGGACAACTATCTCTTCATCGGCAAAGACAAGAAGATACAGGCGAAAGTCGACCTGATATCCGACGACAAGACGGGTGTGAAGATCTATACCGAGAATCAGGACTCGACGATGCTGCAAGACCTGACGCTGAGCCTGCACCGCATCAATCTGGGCGAAGTGACCTCCGTACTGCCTTATATCCCGAAGATGACAGGCAGTCTGAATGGCGACTTCCACATCCTGGAGGATCAGAACGAGAAATTCTCCGTCGTATCAGATATGGCAGTCGACAAGATGACCTACGAGAAATCACCCATCGGCAACATCAGCACCGAGCTGGTGTATCTGATGAAGGAAGACGACACCCACGCCATCGAAGCCCGCCTGATGCTCGACGAGAAGGAATTCGGACTGCTCAGCGGCAGCTATCAGAACAAGGGTGAGGGAGCACTCGATGCCGTCTTCAAGATGACCCGCATGCCACTCTCCATCGTCAATGGTTTCGTGCCCGATCAGATCGTAGGTCTTGAGGGGTACGGCGAAGGCGAGCTGACCGTCAAGGGCAGCACCCTTCATCCAGATGTCGACGGTGAGATCTTCGTCGATTCTGCCTATCTCGTCAGCATTCCCTACAGCGTCCGCATGCGCTTCGACAACGACCCCATCCGCGTCGTAGGCTCCCACCTGCTGCTCGAGAACTTCGGACTCTATGCCTATAACGAGGAGCCGCTGAACATCATGGGCGACGTAGACTTCTCGAATACCGACCGCATCGCCATCGACATGCGTATGCGAGCACGCAACCTGATGCTCATCAACTCGAAGCAGGAGCTCAAGAGCATCGCCTACGGCAAAGCTTACGTGAACTTCTTAGCCCGCCTGCAGGGACCGCTGGAAGAGATGAACATACGAGGCCGACTCGACGTATTAGGCAACACCGACATGACCTACATCCTGCTCGACTCGCCCCTCTCCACAGACAACCACATGAATGAGCTGGTGACATTCACAGACTTCAACGACTCCACGCAGACCGTTATCTCGCGACCTGCGCCAAAGGGTGTTAGTGCCAACCTGAATATCAATATATCACAGGGCGCCCACATCGTCTGCAACCTCAATGCGAACCAAACCAACTACATCGACCTGATGGGTGGCGGCGACCTCCGTCTGAAATACGACTCTGAGGGTCTCAACCTCTTAGGCCGCTACACGCTGAACAGCGGAGAGATGAAATACTCGCTCCCAGTGATCCCGCTGAAGACGTTCACCATCAAGGACGGCAGCTATGTGGAATTTACGGGCGACCCCATGAATCCTAAACTGAACATCACAGCCACCGAACAGGTGAAGGCGCCTATCACTGGCGACGGAGGACAGAACCGAAACGTGCTCTTCAACTGTGGTGTATCCATCACCCAGACCCTCAAGAATATGGGTGTGCAGTTCACCATCGAGGCCCCAGAGGACAACACCATCAACGGAGAGCTTGCCACCATGTCGCCTGAAGAGCGAGGCAAGCTGGCCGTAGGTATGCTCACCACAGGTATGTATCTGGCCGACGGCAATACAGGCAGCTTCACGATGAACTCCGCCCTCAGTTCGTTCCTGCAGAGCGAGATCAACAGCATCGCAGGCTCAGCCCTGAAGACCATCGACGTCAGCGTGGGTATCGACAACACCACCGATGCCTCAGGAACGATGCACACCGACTACTCCTTCAAGTTCTCGAAGCGCTTCTTCGACAACCGTCTGAAGATACAGATTGGCGGCAGGGTGTCGACAGGCAGCACATACGCAGAGGGACAGAAGAACTCCTTCTTCGACAATGTGTCGATGGAGTATCGCCTGAACAAAGACGCCACACAGTATATCAAGCTCTTCTATACGCAGAATTCCTACGACTGGCTCGACGGCTATACGAGCGAATACGGAGCAGGCTTCATCTGGCGTCGCAAGCTGAGCAACTTCTGGGACATCTTCCGTTTCTGGAAGAAAGAACCGCAGCCCACGATGAGACAGCCACAACCCACCATGCGGCCATCCGCAACTCCACGCGACAGCATGGCTGTTGACACTGTAAAGGTAAAAAAGTAAAAAGGTAAAAAATATGAGAGATAATAATCATCAAGGCATATTGAGAAAGGTAAGGGCAGCAATCCTTTTACCCTCTTACCTTTTTACCTTCTTACTTTTTCTCGCCTCGTGCTCGATGACGAAAGGCATACCTGATGACGAACAGCTCTTCACGGGTCTGACGAAGATCACCTATGCCGACGAGAAGAAGGACGATCCCTACGAGGACCACCTCGCCACCACGAAGGAGGAAGTGGAGGCAGCCCTCGCCACAGAGCCCAACGGCGCGCTCTTCGGCAGTAGCTACTACACCGTACCCTGGTCGTGGCACCTCTGGGTCTACAACAAATTCTCAGGCAAGGAATCGGGCTTTGCGAAGTGGATGACCAAGAGCTTCGGCAAGCCCCCTGTGCTGATGAGTCAGGTGAATCCTGCCCTCCGTGCTTCCGTAGCGCGCTCTGTGCTTCAGAACAACGGTTACTTCCGTGCCGATGTGACCTATGAGCTGGTGCCTCAGAAGAATCCCAAGAAGAGCAAGATCGGCTACACGATCCACCTCGATTCACTCTATAGGCTCGACACCGTGTCCTACGTCAACTTCCCCGCTCCCATGCAGGCACTCATCGACTCCACCAGCGAGGAACGGCTCATCAAGCGCGATACCCCCTTCAGTCTCAACTCGCTCGACGGGGAGCGCGCACGCGTCAGCACCCTCTTCCGCAACAACGGCTACTTCTATTATAACACAGGGTATGCCTCCTATCTGGCTGACACCTTCGCCGTAGAGAACAGAGCCCAGCTCCGCTTCCAGATGGCCAACGGTCTGCCCCCAGATGCCCTCAAGAAGTGGTATATCGGCAAGATCGACGTACACTTCCGCAAGTCGATGCGCGAACAGCTCAACGACTCCATCAAGCGTCGCCATCTGACCATCCATTTCAACGGCAAGAAGCCCCCCATCCGTCCAGGCGTCATCCTCAAGGATTTGCGCCTGCGACCTCGTCAGGAGTACAGCTACGAAAAGCATCAGGAATCGGCGAGCCTCATCAACTCCAACGGACTGTTCACCAGCACCGACTTCCAGTTTACGCCCCGTCCAGATACCGATACCCTCGACTTGCGCCTGAACTGTGTGTTCGACAAGCCTTACGACTTCTATATCGAAGGTAACGCCATCGGGCGTTCGAATGGTCGTCTCGGTCCTATGGCGAAAATCGGTTTCACCAAGCGTAATGCCTTCCGTGCAGGAGAGAAGCTCGACATCAACCTTCATGGTTCCTACGAGTTTGCACTCAGGGAAGGCTCGGGCTCCAGCAACTACCAATATGGTGCCGATGTCTCACTCGAGTTTCCTCGTCTGATCATACCTTTCTACAATTCTGATCGCATCCGCCGCGACAAGAATGGGCGCCCCATCCGTCGCCGCCGTTTCTACACGGCCCCCTCTACCCTCGCCCAGGTTTCATTCGATATCGTCCGTCGCCCAGACTATTTCAAGATGCAGATCGTTTCGGGCGAGTGGACCTATCGCTGGCAGAAGACAGCCACAAGCCGCCATGAGTTCTCGCCGTTCACACTGAAATATCAGTTCAAGAGCACCGTCACGGAAAACTACCAAAAGTTGCTCGATAAGAACCCCTATCTGAATCGTACCTTGGGCGACTTCTTCATCCCGAAGATGCGCTACACCTATACTTATACCAGCCCCAAGACGCTGCGCAACCCCATCCGTTGGGAGACCACCTTCGAGGAGTCGGGCAATATCGCTTCGCTCATCGACGTTATACGAGGCAAGAACTTCAACGAGAAGGGCAAGGAACTCTTCAAGAATCCTTATGCCCAGTTCCTCAAGTTCGAGACCGACTTCACCAAGACGTGGGCTGTGGGCGACGCTTCGAGTCTCGTGGCTCACATCAATGCTGGCTACATCTTCAACTATGGCAACAGCGATATGGCACCTTACAGCGAAGAGTTCTATGTAGGCGGTGCCAACAGCATCCGAGCCTTCGCCGTACGCGACATCGGACCAGGTTCTTTCTCCGACTACGGAATCAAGGGCAAGAAGGCACGACAGAACTTTTACCTGATGCGTAATGGCGACATGAAACTGGTGACCAACCTCGAATACCGTACACCCCTCTTCGGCAACCTGAATGGAGCCGTCTTCTTCGATGCAGGTAACGTTTGGCGCATGGGTCATCTGAATTTTGAATTATCCGAAGAGGACATCGCCCAACTCAACGCCCTCGATCTGAACGAGGAACAGGAAGAAGCATTTGCAGCTTTATTATTAATCTCAGCCAACTGGTTCGACAAGATGTATTTCAAGCCCTCGCGCTTCTTCAAGGATATCGCCCTCGGCACGGGTATAGGTCTGCGCTACGATATGGGCTTCCTCGTAATCCGTCTCGACTGGGGTTTTGCCATCCATATCCCCTGCGACAATGGCATCAATCGCTATTTCTTCAATGTCGAACGCTTCAGGGATCTCCACACGCTCCACTTCGCCATCGGATATCCGTTCTGATTTTTTCTGCAGTTTAATTATTTTTATGTTTCTTCTGTTCTTCTGTCTGAAAATTTATTTGTAACTTTGCACGCAATTTAATATAACTCAAAAAAAACAAAGCTTATGAAACCAACTCTTTTTCTGCTTGCAGCAGGTATGGGAAGCCGTTATGGCGGTCTGAAACAACTTGACGGACTGGGCCCCAACGGTGAGACTATCATGGATTACAGTATCTACGACGCCATTCAGGCCGGCTTCGGCAAAATCGTATGGGTCATCCGCAAGGATTTCGAGGAGCAGTTCCGCACCCAGATCCTTTCTAAATATGAGGGGCAGGTGCCTTGTGAACTCTGCTTCCAGGCACTCGACGCACTGCCCGAGGGCTTCAGCGTACCTGAGGGTCGCCAGAAACCTTGGGGCACCAACCACGCTGTGCTCATGGGTAAGGACGTCATCAAGGAGCCTTTCTGCGTTATCAACTGTGATGACTTCTACAATCGCGATGCCTTTATGGTGATCGGCAAGTATCTGGCCAACCTCCCCGAGGGCGCCAAGAACCAGTATGCGATGGTAGGTTTCCGCGTGGGCAACACCCTCTCAGAGAACGGAACCGTAGCTCGTGGTATCTGCTCGAAGAACGAGAAGGGTCACCTGACGACCGTTGTAGAGCGCACGGAGATTGTGCGCTGTGCAGAAGACGGCTCTAACGCTGGTGCAGCCTCAGAGCCCATCCGCTATAAGGATGAGAACGGCCAGTGGGTAACCGTAGCCGACAACACCCCTGTATCCATGAACATGTGGGGCTTCACACCCGACTACTTCGAGTATTCAGAAGCCTACTTCAAGGAGTTCCTCAGCGATCCAAAGAACATGGAGAACCTGAAGGCCGAGTTCTTCATCCCGCTGATGGTGAACAAGCTCATCAACGAGGGAACAGCCACCGTCGAGGTGCTCGATACCACCAGCAAGTGGTTTGGCGTTACCTATGCAGCCGATCGCGAGGCCACCGTTGCCCGCATCCAGCAGCTCGTCGATGAGGGTGTATATCCTAATAAACTGTTTTAAATGAATATTGACATCATGAATGAAGATCAGCTGGTTCAAATGAATCAGCTGATTTCTAATGCGAATAACATTCTCATCACCTGCCACAAGAGTCCTGACGGCGATGCCATCGGGGCCACACTGGCTTGGGCAGAATATCTCACCTCTATCGGCAAGGAGCCCACGATGATTGTTCCCGATCAGTTTCCCGATTTCCTGACGTGGCTGCCTAACAGCCAGAAGATCGTGCGCTACGACAAGCATCGCGAGAAATGCGATATGCTGTTCAAGATTGCCGATCTCATCTTCTGTCTCGACTACAACACGCCGAGCCGCGTCGACGAGATGGAGCAGTCGCTCGTCAATTCTCCTGCCAATCGTGTGCTCATCGATCATCACCTGAAGCCCGAGGTGCCAGCAGTCCTCACCATCTCTCAGCCTGAGGCTTGCAGCACGTGCGAGCTGATTTTCCGCATCGTGTGGCAGATGGGCGCATTCGAGCTGCAGACAAAGCACTTTGCTGTGCCCGTCTATTGCGGTATGATGACGGATACTGGCGGCTTCCTCTACAACAGCACCCGCTGCGAGATTTACTTCATCATCAGCCAGCTGCTCACCAAGCACATCGACAAGGATCGCATCTACCGCAATGTCTACCATAACTACTCCGAAGACCGCATCCGCCTGATGGGCTATGTGCTCTACGAGAAACTGGTATACATACCCGAATACAATGCAGCCTTCTACACGCTGACCAAGGACGAGCTACGCCGCTTCCATTTCATCAAGGGCGATGCCGAGGGACTGGTGAACATCCCCCAGCAGATCAAGGGGCTGAAGCTCTCCATCTCTCTGCGCGAAGATACCGACAAGCCCAATATCATCTGGGTGAGCCTGCGCTCTGTCGACGATTTCCCCTGCAACCTGATGGCCGAGCAGTTCTTTAATGGCGGCGGACACCTGAATGCTTCTGGCGGACGCATCAACGGCACGATGCAGGATGCCATCGAAACAGTCAGAAAAGCCATCGAGGCCTTTGCCGACAGGCTTAAATAATTAAAATAAACAAAAAAACAGTGTTAATCCGCTTAATCCATGCGAAAAATAAATTCTTTTTCGTAATTTTGCAGGCAGAATGAAGAAAATACTGTTCATATTGATGACGCTCGCAGTCGTGCTTTCCAGCTGTAACGACTATGAGACCTATGGCGACAAGAAGGAGAAGGAGCGCAATGCTATTGCGAAATTCATCGCCGACTCTTCGATTGTGGTGATATCCGAAGACCAGTTCAAACAGCAGGGCATGACCACCGATGTGAAAAGAAACGAATTCGTGAAGTTCGACAAGAACGGCGTCTACATGCAGATTGTGCGCAGTGGCTGCGGTACGGGATTAGGTGCCAAAGAGAGCACGACGCTCGTCTGCCGCTATCGTGAGTTCAATATCCTCAACGATACGATACAGTCATGGAACGATACACCTCAGTTTGCAGCGAGGCCCGATATCATGAATGTCACCCGCAACAGCGGCACGTTCACGTCGTCGTTCACCAGTGGCGTCATGTATACCCTCTATGGTGGTTCTGTTCCTTCAGGCTGGATGGTGCCCCTCTCCTACATCAAGGTGGGTCGCCCGCAGTCGATTGATGAGGATTGTGCCAAGGTGCGCCTTATCGTCCCCCACACTCAGGGGCATGCCACCGCTTCCAGCAATGTGGTGCCATTCTATTACGTCATCACGTTCCAACGTCAATCATAAAAACAACATATAATATGACACTTATTAAATCCATCTCTGGTATCCGCGGTACAATAGGCGGACCAACTGGTGATACACTCAATCCCCTGGACATCGTCAAGTTCACGACGGCCTATGCCCAGTTTATTGCGAAGAATTCCAAATCCGGAAAGATTGTTGTAGGTCGCGATGGCCGCATCTCAGGCCTGATGGTGCGCAACGTCGTCGTTGGAACCCTGATGGGTATGGGCTACGACGTCATCGATATCGGCTATGCCACAACGCCGACCACTGAGCTGGCAGTCCGCATGGCAGGTGCCGATGGCGGCATCATCATCACCGCCTCGCATAACCCCCGTCAGTGGAACGCCCTGAAGTTGCTCAACAGCGAAGGGGAATTCCTCACGGCTGCCGATGGTGCAGAGGTTCTGAGCATGGCCGAGAAAGAAGACTTCAACTATGCTGAGGTCGACAAACTTGGCACCTGCACCATCGACGACAGCTATAACCAGCGCCACATCGACGCGGTGCTGGGTCTGAAACTCGTCGACCGCGAGGCTATCCGCCAGCGCAAGTTCCGCGTCTGCGTAGACACCATCAACTCTGTAGGAGGTATCATCCTGCCCGAGTTGTTCCAGCAGCTGGGTGTCGACTACGAGATTCTCAACGGCGAGTGTACAGGCGACTTTGCCCATAACCCTGAGCCTCTGGAGAAGAACCTTCATGGCATCATGGATCGCATGAAGAGCGGCGACTTCGATCTCGGTATCGTGGTCGATCCGGATGTCGACCGTCTGGCTTTCATCTGCGAGAATGGTGTGATGTTCGGCGAAGAGTACACCCTTGTCAGCGTGGCCGACTACGTACTGAGCCACACATCAGGCAACACCGTCTCTAACCTCTCCTCTACCCGCGCCCTGCGCGATGTCACCGTGAAGCACGGAGGCCAGTACACAGCAGCAGCTGTAGGCGAGGTCAATGTCACCACGAAGATGAAGGAAGTAGGTGCTGTGATTGGTGGCGAAGGCAACGGCGGCGTCATCTATCCAGAGAGCCACTATGGTCGCGACGCCCTCGTAGGTATCGCCCTCTTCCTGTCGAGTCTCGCCCAGAAGGGCTGCACCGTCAGCGAACTGCGCTCTACCTTCCCTGACTATCAGATTGCCAAGAACCGCATCGACCTTACCCCCGATACCGATGTCGACGCCATCCTCGTGAAGGTCAAGGAGATGTTTGCCAACGACAATTCAGCTACCGTCAACGATATCGACGGTGTGAAGATCGACTTCCCCGATCGTTGGGTTCACCTGCGTAAGTCCAACACCGAGCCTATCATTCGCGTCTACAGCGAAGCGCCGACGATGGAGCTGGCCGACGACCTGGGCAAGCAGCTCATGCAGGTTGTCTACGATATGCAGTAAATAAAATAAAGATAAGAGAAATGTAAGTGGGTGTCAAAAATGATATGACCCCGAAAAGTTGGACATTAAATTAAACATTAATTATTCAACTCTCTATAGTAGTGAGCTCGGTATTGTACCGGGCTCATTCCTTTTAATCTCAATTTTATTCTTTTATTGTTATACCA
>JAEEGJ010012262.1_pt1 | contig 21293 bp, 20 predicted proteins | sample 8958761 | NCBI WGS metagenome assembly JAEEGJ01 (sample SAMN16246546, study PRJNA631951) | gut metagenome | biome: gut microbiome; feature: rumen; material: RS-attached | host: Bos | place: Iran: Karaj | collected 2018-10
ATGATGAAGGCGGAGGCGAAGAACAACAATCCGATGAAGGCTATTAAAATGAAAAAACCGTCACAAACGTGGCGGTTTTTCGTTAAAATAGAGACTAACATCTAACTTATTCGTGCACAATCACCAAACGTTGCGTTTTCCCGCTGCTTGTCTTGACGAAGTAGATCCCGTCTTGGTATTTGGCGGTCGGGATGACCATTTCCGATTCCTCGGAGAAGAAGGTGTCGACCTTTTGACCCATCGCGTTGTAAATGCTTATTACGCCAAGGTTTTCGCCTCGGAGGGTCACACTCTCATTGGCGGGGTTGGGGAACAAAGTCAGCGTGGTATTGATTTCATCTATGCCCACGGTTGATTCATAGATAATGTCGACTTCAAAATTGCCCGCCGAAGTGCTGATGTACATTTTTCCTTCGAATGATTCTTTTACAGGAACATCGACATAGACTTCCACGGTAGCAGACTGCCCTGCGGCTACTGACATGCCTTCGGTGACATCTTGACCATTATGCATGCATCGTAGTTCAAAGATTGGGTCGGCGGTGAAAGCATTGACAGTCACATCGTCAGCGGTCATATTGGAGATGGTCAGCAGGCCAGGTTCGTAGGTCTCACCATCGTTGTAGATGTGCATGGTTTGCGGATTGACGGTCAAGGTACCTGTACAGTCGTGAGGTTGGAGACCGTTTTGCTGCATGGCATTGACCACATCTTGTGCCGAGAAAGGATAGAGATCCAGCAGGCCCTGGATGGGGATACTACGGTCGGGCATGATGAGGACGAGCGTGGGACAGGCATTGATGCCATAGAGTTCGAAGACTTCGTTGCCGCCGCCATCCCTTCCGACGGTAGGAAATTCAACACCATATTCGTTGGCCCATTGCTGACAGACGGCATCGCTGTCGATGTAAGAGATTTCGATGTAAAACACATCGTGTAAATTGCAGCCCATTTGGGTATAGGACCCCGTGATGTAAGGCGAAATCACCTGGCATTGACCGCATGTATAGAAGAAGAAGTCGATGAAAACGGCCTGGCCTCGGTCAAGGATTTCAAAGAGGTTGTAGGTCTGTCCGTGGCAGTCGGTGACGGTGAAGTCGACGGCTTCGGTAAGGTTGGTCTGTTGTGCGCGAAGACCTGCGCCAAAGAGCAGGAACGCGAGGAGGATGTAGAGTTTTTTCATGGTTTGTAATTGTTCAAGGTTAAACTTCAATTTCTACATTGGCTGTAAGCCATCAGCCGTCAGCTATTAACTTGGTAGCATTTTTGCTGATAGCTGACGGCTATATTTGTAAACTAAAAAAACGCATTATTATTGTTTGGAAACCAGCTTCACGCTTTCACCATTTTCAGTCGTCACGCGTACCATATAAACACCAGTTTGATATTGGTTCATGTCAAGAGTGGTCATGTTTCCATTAGCATCGCTATCGTAAACCACTTGACCAAGAGCGTTCAGCACGGTGATGTGATTTATACCTGATGCAAGGATATTCACATTGCCCGTAGTGGGGTTGGGATATACGGAGACGGATTCGTTGTTTTCGCCAATCCAATCGTAACCGTCAACATAAACCCATGTCAGCCAGCTATATGCCTCGCTGCTGACAGAAGCCATGTCCATCCAGCCATACCCATCGATACCAATCCAACGGCTGTTGGGGTTGCCCACATCGGCGACGGCTGGAGCGGGATATTGAATGGAACCGTCATGGTGGAAAGTCAGCCAAATGTTTTGCATACCATCGATTTCGACAGGAGTATCGAGCCTGAAGGTGACCACGCCGCCGGCAATGCCTGTGATTTCGAATTCTTGAGTGGAAACTAACGTTTCCGGAGCAGTCTCACCGCCAATGTAGATATTGATGGTGTAATGAGTGGCAAATTGTTCCTCACCTGCATCGAAAAATCCGAACTGGGTAATGGAGCAGCCCTTATACTCTTTCATCAACTCTGCGGGTAACATGTAGCCCCAATTGAAAGGCATCCCGATACCAATCATGCTTGGTGACGAATAATCACCGACATAGGAGAACCAAGAGCCCTCTGAAGGCAATAGGTCTTGCGGAATCTCAATATTGTTCATTTCGATGGCTTTCAATTGGATCTCGCCACGGTTTTGTGCCTGTGTCATGCCGATTAAGGCAAAAATGCACATCAGAAAAAGGAGTACGTTTTTTTTCATACGAATAAAGTTTTGATGAATGGTTATTTATTGATGATAATGTCTTCGCGAATGTGTGTGATGATGGTGTTGCATTCTTCTTGGTCGTCATAGAAGAAGAGCCATATTGTGCGATTGTCGTAGTCGGCGGCGGTGATGTAGCCGATGTGACCATGGCTTTGGGCATTGTCCATGATGCGGTCGCCTTGCTCTTTTTGCTGTTGCAGAAAGCCGTAGGTCGCTGAGCCTTCGGCTCCTGAACTTGTCGAAGGAATTGAAGCGTCACCATTCTCCTCACTCGTATTTGCTTGAATCTTTTCCTCTATCAATCCGACGACGATGGCGCGTGAAACGGTCATGATATAATCATCGTAAGTATTGTCGGAGGCTTCATGTTCTATCTCGCCTTGGCCGATGATGATGGCGGTGTTAGGTAGCAGCGAGTCGGGAGTTTGGAAACTGTTCATGATTTCACGGATCTTATCGGCGACGATGAGGGTGTATTTTTCGATGTCTTCTTCTGGTATCTGGCTGAGGTCGGTCAAGGTGTCGAGGATGGCATCATCCAAAAAATCGGCTTCGATGCCGACACCTACAGAAACAAATTTGTCGTCGCTTGGACAATTCAATTCAGCGGTGTCGTAAGGCATCAAGCCGAAATCTTGTTTCAGCGTTTCCCAATCAGCTTCTTCGCTGGCTTGTAGCATCAAGGCATCGATGCATTTCCCGTTGATAGTGAGGTCGCCGAGATAGGCCACGGTTAGGTCCTCATTATCGGCATACTTGCAATACAACTCCAATGCTGCTTTTTCACATGCTTTTGTCTCGGGGGCTTCAGTCCTCTCTTTGCAGGCTGACAGCCCTATGGCAAGGAATACTGCGAGATATATGAAGAAGTTTTTCATCGTTTTTGAGTTTTGTTATTTGATGACTTCATTGGCCGAGAGCATCACTTCTAGTGCCGAACAGCCATTGTTGCAGAGGAACCGGACGGTCTGCCCCTCCACCTTGACTTCCTTGGCCTCGGGCAATGAGCTATTTGTTTCATCTTGGCGATTCAGGCCGATAGCAGCCACTCCAATGGCGATGCAAGCAGCAGCGGCATAAGGAATCCAGCGGTTGCGACGATGGGAGGGGAAGGGGATGACATTCACCTCTGGCATATCATGGTTTTCTCTTGCCTTCTTGGTCCAACGCAAAAGAGTCTCGTCGTCAGGCATTGCCTTTTTGGCCTGCTCCTGCCACTGCTGGCGACGTTTCCATTGGGTCTTGAAATCGTCGCGTTTGGAGTTGTTTGTTTCCTTTTTTATCTCATTGTCTTTCATTGTGATATGGTGTTTTCTCTTTCGTACATCTGTTTGAGTTTTTGTTTGATGCGCACGATGCGCATGGCCACAGCCCCAACCGAATTACCTGTCATGTCAGCGATTTCCTTGTAGGAAAAGCCGTCCAAGAAGGCGCGAATGATGGTGCCGCTTTCTTCGGGAAGTGTGTCAATAAGTTGTTGCAGTTGCTGATAACTCTCGTTGCTCGGTTCATCGTCCTTATCATCCACACTGACGGTCTCGATGGGCTCCGTTTGCGGACTTTTGACATCTTTGCGTCGTAGCATCAGCATTGTGTTGGTCGCCACGCGCCATACCCAAGTTTTTTCCGAACTACGCCCTTCGAAAGTTCCGAAGCTTCGCCATAGGCTAACCAACACTTCCTGCATGCAGTCTTCTGTCTTCCAAGCTTTTCCGACATTGTAATCGGAACAGATATGCCAAATCATTGCCTTATGTCGAAGCACAAGGGCGTTGAAGTCAGCTTGGGTTGTTTCGGCATTGCTTGTTACGGTTCCGTATGATTCGGAAGACTCCATTCTTTCTGCGTGTCTTTTTCCAGTTTAGGTGCAAAGGTTATCTGAAAAATAACGCGACGTTGTTTTTTTTCAAAAAAAATGACGATGCGTTGTTATATTATTCTCTTTTTATGCAACTAAATAATAACGAGAAATGTTTTTTCTATTGTGTATTCAGGACTATTAAAGCTATCACTTAATATTCAACAATTTAAAAAGAATCAAGTATGAAACGAACAGCTATCTTTTCAGTTTTAGCCATGGCACTCATGTTGTTTTGCCAAAATGTTTTTGCCTATGATTACTATGTCAATGGCATCTATTACCGCAAAGTCACCCAACAACTTCCAGGAGGAGGCTGCGGCGAAACCATTCTTATCGTAGTCAACGACGACTATCCAAACACCTATTCGGGCGATGTCGTCGTTCCCGAATCAGAGACCATCAACGGGGAATCATACAGAGTAACCTATATCGGAAGTGAAGCTTTCTACGGTTGCGAAAACCTGACCAGTGTCACTCTGCCCAATACCATTGTGAACATCGGTTTTCATTCGTTTGCAGAGTGCCCTCTTTTGGAATACCTTGAGATCCCTGCCGGTATGCGGCAAATCAACTCGAATGCTTTCAGTTCCTGTGAAGAGCTTGATTACATCTTCATTCATGCCACGGAGCCTTTCTTTCTTTGGGATGATGCCTTTGCCGATATCAACGACCATGTGCATATCATAGTACCTTGCAACTGTATAGAAGCTTTTGAAGCATCCGAGGAATGGGAAGGTATTCAACTTTATGACGACTGTGGACATGTGGGCGTCGGGGAAACCGAAACGGTCATTCTGAGTGTTTACCCCAATCCCGCTTCGGAAACCCTCACCATCGAGGCTGATGGCCTTGTGACTATTATCGATGAAATGGGTCGCGTCGTAAGAACCCTGTTTGTGAAGAGGAAAGAAACCATCAGTTTGGAAGGTTTTTCAAGTGGTTTTTACTTCGTTAAAGCTGGAGATGTAGTGAAAAAGCTTTTTGTAGAGTAAAAAGTTTAACTTGTTTTCGAGAAAACAATTCCGGATGCTTTTTTGTATTCGGAATTTTTGTTTCAGTATGAATCTTTTTAGATAAAAACTCCTATCTTTGCGGCATAAATCTTTGCGCATATGATTTCTTTTTTCCAACCTGATAATCAATGTGTTATCGCTGTTGATTCTAAATCCGAACTTTCAGGGGAAACCATTTCCAAACTCACATGGCTTTTCGGTAATGCCGAAAGAATCGAAAAAGACACGGTGAAAGGCCATTTCATCGGACCGCGTCGTGAGATGATTACGCCTTGGAGCACCAACGCTGTCGAGATTACTCAAAACATGGGTATCAAGGGCATCATCCGCATTGAGGAGTTCCATAAGGTGGACTCGAAAAAGGCACCTTACGACCCGATGCTGCAAAACCGATACGAGAACCTCGACCAAAAGGTGTTCTCTGTCGACCGCAAGCCTGAGCCGCTGAAATACATCAACGACATTGAGGCCTACAACCAGCAGGAAGGTTTAGCCCTGAGCGCAGAGGAAATGGATTATCTTAAAGGCATATCCGCAAAGATCGGGCGCAAACTGACTGACAGTGAGGTGTATGGCTTCGCGCAAGTCAACTCCGAACACTGTCGCCACAAGATTTTCAATGGTACCTTCGTCATCGATGGCAAGCAGATGCCCAACACACTGTTTGCCCTCATCAAGAAGACTTCGAAGATGAATCCCAACCGACTCGTGTCGGCTTATAAGGACAATGTGGCTTTCATTCTTGGCCCCAAAGTGGAACAGTTTGCACCTGCCGAGCCCAACAAACCCTCTGCTTTCCAAATTAAGCCCATTGATACGGTGATTTCGCTGAAAGCCGAGACGCATAACTTCCCGACCACCGTGGAGCCGTTCAACGGCGCAGCCACGGGTAGCGGCGGCGAGATCCGCGACCGTCTGGCTGGAGGTCAAGGCAGCTTGCCGTTGGCAGGTACTGCTGTATACATGACCTCTTATCCCCGCACGGAGCAAGGCCGTGAGTGGGAGAAAGACATCGAACCGCGCAAGTGGCTCTATCAGACCCCTGAAGAAATACTCATCAAGGCCTCCAACGGGGCCTCCGACTTCGGCAACAAGTTTGGCCAGCCCCTCATCAACGGTAGCTTGCTGACCTTTGAACATAGCGAGAAAGAGACATTAGGCTACGATAAGGTCATCATGTTGGCCGGCGGCATCGGTTTTGCCAAAGTGAAGGATGCCAAGAAGTTGGAACCCGAGGAAGGTGATGTTATCATCGTCCTTGGCGGCGACAACTACCGCATCGGTATGGGCGGCGGTGCCGTGTCGAGTGTTGATACCGGTCAATACAGCAATGCCATTGAATTGAATGCCGTGCAGCGCGCCAACCCTGAGATGCAGAAGCGTGTGAGTAACGTGATTCGTGCCATGGCCGAGAGCGACCATAACCCCATTCGCAGCATCCACGACCACGGCGCAGGTGGCCACCTCAACTGCCTCTCCGAACTCATCGAAGACGCAGGTGGCGTGGTGTATGTCGATAATCTGCCTATCGGCGACCCGACGCTTTCCGACAAGGAAATCATCGGCAACGAGTCGCAGGAGCGTATGGGTTTGCTGGTCAACAAGAAGGACAAGGATATCATCAAGGAGACCGCTGAGCGTGAGCGTGCCCCTTATTACGAAGTGGGCGAGGTGACGGGCGATGAACGTCTGCGTTTCGTCCGCAAGAAAGGCAAGGCTCCCATTGACTTGGCTATTTCCGACTTCTTCGGTAGTGCGCCTAAGACGGTGCTTATCGATAAGACCAAGCCTTATCATTTCAAGAAAATCAGCTATACCAAACGCGATATACACAAATACCTCAACAACGTGCTGCAAATGGAAGCCGTGGCCTGCAAGGACTGGCTCACCAACAAGGTGGACCGCTCTGTGACGGGTCGCGTGGCACAGCAGCAATGTGTGGGCGAGGTGCAACTGCCTTTGAGTAACCTTGGCGTCAGTGCCTTGGACTACAACGGCAAACGCGGCATCGCCACAGCCTTGGGTCACGCCCCGATAGCGGGCCTCATCGACCCTGCTGCCGCTTCGCGCCTCTCTGTTTCTGAGGCTTTGACCAACATTCTCTGGGCACCGATTGAAGGCAATCTCGAAGGTGTCTCATTGAGCGCCAACTGGATGTGGCCTGCCAAACAAGAAGGCGAGACCTCCCGACTTTACGAAGCCGTGAAAGCTTTGAGCGACTACTGTGTGGCCTTGGGCATCAACGTGCCAACGGGTAAGGACAGCCTCTCCATGACGCAGAAATATCCTGATGGTGAAAAGGTCGTTGCTCCTGGAACGGTCATCGTTTCTGCCGCAGGCGAGGTGTCGAACATCCGTCAAGTCATCTGTCCCGTGATGAAGACCGACGAAAACACAGAGCTTCTTTACATCGATTTCTCGAAAGACGGCTTTGAACTCGGTGGTAGCAGCTTCGCCCAAAGCATTGGTGCTATCGGTCAAGCTACTCCCGATGTGAAGAGTGTCAACTACTTCAAGAAGTGTTTCAACGCCATCCAGAAACTCATAGAGCACAACTTGATTTTGGCGGGTCACGATGTTTCGGCAGGCGGCTTGATTACCACGCTGTTGGAGATGAACTTCGCCAACACGACTTACGGTATGAACCTCGACTTGAGCGCTTTCGACAAGGAAGACCTGATGGCCGTGCTGTTCTGCGAGAAGCCCTCAGTGGTCCTCCAAGTCTCCAACGACGGCATCGCCAACCGCATGTTGCGCGAGCTGGGCATTGGTTTCAAGATGATCGGTAAGCCCATGGCCAAACGTCAAATCAATATTGCTCATAGCGACCACAACTATATCTTCGACATCGATGCGCTGCGAGACACTTGGTTCAAGTCGTCGTACCTGCTCGACCGCAAGCAGAGCGGTCCGCGCAAGGCTATGGAACGCTTCATGAACTACAAGAAACAGTACCTGCACTACAGTTTCGGTCGTGGCTTCACTGGCACGGCGGCCAGCCTTGGTATTGATATGCACCGTCGTAAGCCCACGGGCATCAACGCGGCCATCATTCGTGAGAAAGGCTGCCAGTGCGACCGTGAGATGGCTTACGCCCTTTATCTCGCTGGCTTCGATGTGAAGGATGTCACCATGACTGACCTCGCCACAGGCCGCGAAGACCTCACGGATGTGAACATGATTGCTTTTGTAGGTGGTTTCTCTAACTCCGATGTTCTGGGTTCGGCCAAAGGCTGGGCAGGAGCCTTCCTTTACAACAAGAAGGCTAAGAAAGCCCTTGACGACTTCTATGCCCGCGAGGACACACTAAGCCTCGGCGTATGCAACGGCTGTCAGCTGATGATGGAACTCGGCCTGCTCTATCCCGACCACGAGGAGCACCCTGTGATGATGCACAACGACTCGCACAAGTTCGAGTCGGGCTTCCTCAATGTGGAGATTGCCCAGAACGAGAGCGTGATGCTCAAGTCACTGTCTGGTCGACGCCTCGGTGTGTGGATTGCCCACGGCGAGGGCCGTTTCTATTTCCCCTGTTACCGCGACAAGTACAAGATTGTGATGTCATACGGTCAGGACGAGTATCCAGGCAACCCCAACGGCAGCGACTGGTCTACTGCTGGCATCTGCTCCAACGATGGGCGACATCTCGCCATGATGCCCCACCTCGAAAGAGCCTTCCTACCTTGGCAGTGGGCCTTCTATCCTGATGAGCGCAAGAACGATGAAGTCTCGCCTTGGATGGAGGCGTTTGTGAATGCTCGCAAGTGGGTGGAGGAGAATAGGAAGTAAAGTATTTAGGTATTTGGGGAACAAATCTCACATAAATCTGAAATAAGGATTTAGTGAGAAGGGTGTAATTTTGCACCTATGTTCAACATCAAAGAACTTCGAGATTACTATAAAAACATACAAACCATGCTACAAAAAGGAACGAAAGCCCCGTATTTTGAGGGCAAAGACGAGAACGGCAACCTCGTCAAATTGAGCGATTTTGCCGGAAAGAAATTGGTACTCTATTTCTATCCTAAGGACAGCACACCGGGTTGCACTGCCGAAGCCTGTGACTTGCGCGACAACTACGAGCGCTTCCTCGCTTTGGGCTATAACGTGTTGGGTGTCAGCCGCGACAGTGCCGCCTCGCACCAACGTTTCATCGCCAAATACAACCTGCCTTTCCACCTCATCGCCGACACTGATTTGACCATCCTGAAAGCCTATGAGGCTTGGGGCGAGAAGAAGATGTATGGCAAAGTGACTGAAGGCACATTGCGCACTACCTACGTTATTGATGAAGAGGGCGTTATTATCGATGCTATCGGTAAGGTGGATACTAAGAATCATACAGCGCAGATATTGTAAGCTGAATGTCTGAACTGAAAACCATATTGTCCGGCCGAATCAGTGGAGGCGATGCCCGAGCCTTGGCTGATGGTGACTTCAAGGAGGAACTGTTTCAGTTGCTCTTCGATGACGACAAGCGTACTTCCAACAATGCCGCTTGGGTGCTGACGCATTTACCCAAGACGGAGGATGCCTGGCTGAATGAACGGCAAAACGTCCTTATCGATGAAGCCATGCGTACCAACAGCACCACCAAGCGTCGTCTCATTATGAATCTCTTGGATAGAACGTCTTTCGACCCTGAGAACATCCGTACCGATTTCCTTGACTTCTGTTTCAACACCATGCTTTCCGATGAACCCATCGGGGTGAAGTCGTTAGCAATCAAACTAACTTACGCACAAAGCGTCCACTATCCCGAGCTGCTGGAAGAGTTCAACACCGCGCTTCAGATGATGGAACCCGAGGTGCTGCCGGCTGCGTTGAAGCATCTCAGAGGCAAAATGCTGAAAAAATGATCCATTACGAGTTCCTGAGCACTGAACTTGTCGAAGTGTCGAAGGACCCACCGTTAACCTTAAATGAACAACTATACCATGAACACGCAATTCACTATCCGTCCTGCAAAGCCCGAAGAGGCGGGCCTTGTCCTTGAATTCATCAAGAAACTTGCCGTTTACGAGAAATGCGCCGATGAAGTCGTGGCCGACGAAGCCACTATTTACCATTCCCTTTTTGTGGAGCATTCCGCCGAGGTGGTCTTTGCCGAAGAAGATGGCGCAGTCGTCGGCTTTGCTTTGTTTTTCCATAATTTCTCCACCTTTGTCGGACGTAAGGGCTTGTATCTTGAAGACCTGTTCATCCTTCCCGAGAAACGCGGTCGTGGTTATGGCAAAGCCCTGCTGAAATACCTCGCCAAGATTGCCGTGGAGCGTAACTGCGGCCGCATGGAGTGGATCTGCCTCGACTGGAATAAATCCGCGTTGACGGTTTATCGCAGCATCGGTGCCGTGCCGATGGACGAATGGACCGTGCAACGCTTGGACGAAGCGGCCTTGCGCAAATTCGCATCGGAGGAAGAATGATGAACGTATTCCGCTATCTAACACCTGAAGGTTTCGACGACCTGCTGCTGTATACCGACGGCGAGGTGCTAACTGGTCTGTTGTTTGCAGGTTCGTTTAATGAACACAAACAATTATCAACTGCTGTAGAGACACAACATTTTACGTCTCAACCCACCATAATCCGTGATACCTGCCGCTGGTTAGACATCTATTTTTCCGGTCGTCAACCTGATTTCACGCCTGCCTACCGTATGGAAGGCCTAACGCCTTTCCGTAAGGCGGTCTTGGATGTCGTTAGCGAAATCCCTTTCGGACAGACCATAACCTACGGAGAAATAGCAAAACGCATTGTAGAGACGTTTCCCGAAACGTCTCCAAAACCCCGAAAAATGTCTGCGCAGGCGGTTGGTGGTGCGGTAGGTTGGAATCCCATCTGCCTCATCGTACCCTGCCATCGGGTGATGGGTGCCAAAGGCATCCTCACGGGCTATGGCGGAGGCATACCCAATAAAATCGCTTTGCTTAAACTAGAAGGAAGTCTGATGATTTAGTTCTTCGGTGCCCCTCCACCAAAATCATCGTATATAATATTCTCAAGTGCCACGCCCAAATTGTCCAGCATATTGACTACAGCGGTGCTCATTGGGCCAGGGCCGCACATGTAGTATTCGATGTCTTCAGGGGCACGATGGTCTTTTAGATAGGTGTCGTACATCACATTGTGCACGAAACCAGGCGTGTAAGGCACGCCTGCCGCATCGGCGGCGGGGTCGGGACGGTCCAAGGCCAAGTGGAAGTGGAAATTGGGGAAGTCTTTCTCCAGTTGACGGAAGTCGTCGAGATAGAATACCTCGTTCAGGGCACGGGCACCATAGAAATAATGCATCTCACGGTCTCTGACATTCAAGGTGCGGGTCAGGTGCATGATTTGCGCGCGCAAAGGTGCCATGCCTGCACCACCGCCGACCCAAATCATTTCGGGCAATTGTGTAGGGCTGTCACACTGTGGCAGCCGTACATTATTGGCCGAATGATCTTTAACATGGAACTCGCCATAAGGCCCCGACATCAGCACCTTGTCGCCAGGTTTCAGCGAGAAGATATACGACGAGGCAATGCCTGGGTTGACATTCATGAATCCTGATTTGTCAGCCTTGAAAGGCGGTGTGGCGATACGTACCGTCAGCATGAAGACGTCACCCTCGGCGGGATAGTTGGCCATGGAATAGGCACGCACCGTTGGCTCGGTGTTGACGCAACGTAGGTCGAACATCTTGAACTTTTCCCATGAGGGAAGATACTCAGCACCAATCAGTTCCTTGTCAAAGTCGGAGTATTTAATGTCGAACTTCGGTATCTTGATTTGGGCGTAGGAGCCAGGGATGAAGTCCATGTGCTCGCCCTCGGGCAGCTGCACCTTGAACTCCTTGATGAAGGTGGCCACATTGCGGTTGCTGACCACTGTACACTCGTATTCCTTGACATTCAGAATCGACTGTGGCACCACGATTTTCAGGTTCTCCTTCACCTTTACCTGACAGCCCAAACGCCAGTTGTCTTGGATCTGCTTGCGCGTAAAGAAACCGACTTCGGTGGGCAGGATGGTGCCGCCACCTTCCACTACACGACATTTGCATTGCCCACACGAGCCTTTGCCGCCGCAAGCAGAGGGTAAATACACCTTCTGCTCGGCAAGCGTGTTGATGAGCGTATTGCCTACGGGCACGGTCAGTTCCTTGTCATCGTTGATGGTGATTTTCACCTCGCCCTTGGGCATGAGTTTGTTGCGTACCAAGAGCAGCAGGGCAACGAGCAGAAGCACGATGCCTAGGAAAACTGCGATGCTTAATATGAAGGTTGAAGTGAGGTTCACTTGTGTCGAAAATGATTTGCAAAAATAGGCTTATTTCCGTTTCAGTCAAGAAGAATTGCTAACTTTGCAACAAATTAAACACTTACTGCCATGAAACTCTCAAAAGACCAAAAGAACATTTTGCTCAGCACAATAATTTACATTGTCTTAGCGATTGGATTCAACGCCTTGCTGGTTGTTTTTGGAAAGAAGACTTGGGATGATGTCTGGCCTATCCTATTGGGAATGCTTATTGGCGCTGTCGTTTTGGATTTGCTCCTCATCATTGGCTCTAGAATCCCGAGTAAGAAAGACGAAGACAAGGAATAAAATCAGAGTTTTATTCCCATAAACGCCATAAAGGCGATACCCATTAAACCCGTGATAATAAACGAGATTCCTACACCTTGAAGAGCTTTGGGAATCTTGGAATAGCGAAGTTTTTCACGGATGGCGGCGATAGCCACGATAGCCAATAGCCAGCCTATGCCTGAGCCGAGACCGAACACGGCCGCTTCGCCCACATTGCTGAAGGCGCGCTCCTGCATGAAGAGCGAGCAACCCAAGATGGCGCAGTTCACTGCAATCAGTGGGAGGAAGATGCCCAAAGCGGAATACAGCGAGGGCGTGAAGGTCTCGATAATCATCTCTAAGATCTGCACGATGGCGGCGATGATGGCGATGAAGAGGATATAGGTCAAGAAACTCAAGTCGACGGTGGCGAATCTTGGACTAATCCACGCCAACGCACCAGGTGAAAGCAGATATTTGTTAATCAAGTAATTGACAGGAACGGTAACCACCAACACGAAAGTAACGGCCAAACCTAAGCCTGCACTTGTTTTCACCGTCTTCGAAACAGCAAGATAAGAGCACATACCCAAGAAGTATGCGAAAATCATGTTGTCGACGAAGACCGATTTGATGAACAGGTTGAAGTATTCCATGGCCGCTTAGTTTTGGTTGTTTTCCTGCATTTCGGGGTTACGTGTGCGTTGAATCCAGATGATGATGCCCACCACGATGAGTGCCATCGGCGGGAGAATCATCAAGCCATTATTTTGATAACCAGCCTCATAGAATGATTGCGGGATGACTTGATAACCCAACAGCGTTCCCGAGCCAAACAACTCACGGAAGAACGCCACGATGATGAGTATCAAGCTATATCCCAGTCCGTTGCCCAAGCCATCCAAGAACGATTCGCCTGGTCCATGTGAGAGTGCGAAGGCCTCCAAGCGCCCCATGATGATGCAGTTGGTGATGATAAGACCCACATACACTGAAAGTTGCTTGCTAACTTCGTAGGCGAATGCCTTCAAGAACTGGTCAATCAAGATGACTAAAGTGGCCACTACCACGAGTTGCACGATGATACGTATTCGCGAGGGGATGCCCTTACGCAGCAATGAGATGATGAGGTTGGAGAGGGCGGTCACGATTGTCACAGAGGTGCCCATCACCAAAGCAGGCTTGAGTTGGGCGGTCACTGCCAAGCAAGAGCAGATACCCAACACTAGCACAGTGATGGGGTTGGTCTTACGCAGGGGTTCTATGACGAGTTTCTTCAGGTTGGGCATGGTCAGACTACAGTTTTGAGTATTCTTGGATAATCCATCGTTTCAGAATCGGGTCTTGGATTTGGATGTCTTTCCCCGTCACATCTATGAGGTCGCGTTTCTTCAAGGCATCTTTTAGGATTCGGATGTTCCCGCTAGTACCCAAATTATAGCGTTGTAATGTGTCGGAAGCAGAGAAGTTTTTCACCCCATCGCTGACTGCGCATAGGAAACTACGTTGTTTCTCGGTAAGTATGTCCATTAGGTTGACAAATTGCAAGTTCAGCGAGTTTAACATGGCTTGAAGCGCCTCGTCAATGGTGGTTTCAGAACAGACATCTGAAGTGCGTAGCCATGTGTATTGGGCGAGTTGTTGCACATAATAAGGATGATTTTCCACTTGTTCCGCAAGGTATCCGGCAAGGTCAGGCGTGATGGATTTCCCCGTGTCCTTAAACCTGCCGACAAGGTATTTTTTCCATTCCTCGTTGGAGATTTTTGGGAGAAACATCATGTCGCCGAAGCGGTAGAATGGGCTGTTGTATTCCCCGAAAATGTGCAGCATCATGTGCTTTTTGCTGCCATAAAGAATATATGCCACGTCGGAGTGCGTTTGCCAATGGCTACGAAGTGCCTTTTGGAATTTCAAAGTGTTGGCATATTCTCCAATTTGTTGGAATTCATCGATGCAAACGACCACTTTTTTCTTCTTCTTTGTCGCAATTTGTTGAGGCAAATCCAAAATGTCTTCTTCAATGGGGGTGCTCTTTACATCGACACCCAATGCGATTTCATATTGACTTGACGGGTCGGAAATGGTTAGTTTTGGCAACAGTTTGGAAATGAATTCCTTGGCGTTCAAAAGCAGTGATTCTGCCGAAGTAGAGATTTCCTCCATGGTTTTCTTTGCGAAAAGACTGTAAAACTCTTGTGGCGTTTCGCATTTGAAAATGTTCATTCTCACGAACAGGATGTCTTTTTGTTCCGCCTTGACCGCTTTGATGGCTTTCGCGACCAAAGAGGACTTCCCCCAACGACGAGGCGAGATAATGGCGGTGTTGGTAAGCGACAAAAAGTTGCTCATCAAACGGGCAGTTTCGTCCATCCTGTCAGTGAAATCAGCGTCTTCAACAATCTTTCCGTAAGCAAAGGGTATGTTCATCTTTTGAAATTTTCTGCAAATGTAATAAAATTATATGATATAAAATTATATGATATAAAATTATTTCGTTTTTTCTGCTTCTGCAAATTTCTTCAAATATGCCGAATAATTTCCCAATGTTCTGTCAATCATTTCTTTAACGCCGTTTGAGGTCTTGGTGGCACCTGTGATGGCATCAAACTCTATTGGTACCAAGTTGCCATTGTCCATGATTTGCTTTCTGGCAAACTGACCTTGGAACTTCTCTGAGGTGATTTCGCCTCCCAAGCCAGGGGTTTCCGACTTGTGGCTGAAAGTGGCACCTACCACCGTCTTGCCATCGGAGGCGATAGCGAGGTAGCCCCAGATGGGACCCCAAAGTCCGTTGCCCTGCATAGGGATGACGCTGGTCTTTCGGTCGATGACGAACACGGGCAGGCCTTCATCGTTTTCGGTGGGATTTCCGTTCTCGTCTAACATGAACTCCGATGTGCAGTGTTTCTCAAAGAGCAGTGCCGCATTCTTGGTGCTGACATCGGGGATGCCCGCCGCCGTAAGGATGTTGATACGTTTCTCGTTTTTCTCGTTGCGGTTTTGGAAAGGCTGTAGCCACAGCGCCGTTACCGCAAGTAACACCGCTACGATGACGATTAAGATAGTGGCGTACAAGAAGATATATCGGTTGCTGTTAATGTCTTTTTTCATGGTTTGGCGGTTTTTTGTTTGACAAGAGCGCGTTTTTGGCGCATTCTGATGTTACGTGCCACGACGCAGTGGTCGATGAGTGGTGCGAAGCAGTTCATGAGCAAGATGCTAAGCATCATGCCCTCAGGATAGGCGGGGTTGATGACGCGAAGCATTACGGCGAAGATGCCGATGAGCAGACCATATATCCATTTGCCTATGTTGGTCTGCGCCGCCGAGACAGGGTCGGTGGCCATGAAGACCGCACCGAACATGAAGCCGCCCATCATGTAGTGGTAGTAGAACGGTAATTGCAAATAGGTGTTGCCGCCAATGGCATTGAACAATAAGCCCATCAGGCCGCCGCCAACGACGACAGAGAGCATGATACGCCAACTGGCAATACCCGTTAGCAATAATATTATGGCACCCAACAATATGGCAATCACCGATGTTTCGCAGGTAGACCCAGGTATCGTTCCGATAAACATGTCCAAGGCAGATGTCGAAGGCTGTATTCCTGACGCTAGTTCCGCTAGAGGTGTGGCGCTCGTGATGGCATCCGTACCCCAAAGGTTGGCGGCAATCCAAACGCCGTCACCTGACATCCTCGTAGGATAGGCAAAGAAGAGGAAAGCGCGCGCCACCAAGGCGGGGTTGAGAAAGTTCATGCCCGTGCCGCCGAAGACCTCCTTGCCGATGATGACGGCAAAAGCGGTAGCGAGGGCGAGTTGCCACAAGGGCGTGGTGACGGGCACAATCATCGGGATGAGGAATCCCGTGACCAAAAAACCTTCGTTTACCTCGTGATGACGTATTTGTGCGAAGGTGAATTCTATGCCGAGGCCCACGATATACGAGACCGCTAGCATGGGTAGCATCCTTAGGAAACCAAACCAAAGGCAATACCACCAACTGGCAGCAGTGCCCAAGGCGTATGGCCAATCCGTTGCGTGGAGCGAGGTCTGATAGCCGATGTTCCACATGCCGAAGAGCATGGCAGGCGCAAGGGCGATGACGACCGTGATCATGGCGCGTTTCAGGTCGACGGCATCGCGCACATGGCATCCGCGCTTAGTGACCCGATTGGGCGTAAAGGCAAAGGTCTCGAAGGCTTCAAAAGTGCTCTGAAGCCATGCGAATTTGCCGCCCTCTACAAAGTTCGGCTTAATCTTGTCAATAAAACGACGCAAATTATTGAACATCACACGGCCTCCTTTCTCAGTTTCTCCAATGCCTCGCGGATGATAGCTTGGATGTCGGTTTTTGAAGTGTCAATAAACTCGCAAAGTGCGAAGTCTTCAGGCTCAACTTCATAGATGCCAAGGTTTTCCATCAGCTCAATGTCGCCGACGATGCAGGCCTTGATGAGTTGTGTCGGGTAGATATTAAAGGGGAAGACCCGCTCGAAGTTGCCCGTGAAGACCAAGGGACGCTCGTCGCCGTGAGTGTTGGTGTCGAATTTCCAAAGGTTCTCGAAGCGTGGCAAACTGATGCCCATAGGCTTGAAGGTGCTCTTCGGCATGAAACCGCTGAGGAAAGTCCGCGAGAAGCTGAACTTCCTGAAGCCCGGCATCAACCAACCCATGAAGTCGTAGTAGTCGCCTTCGGGTAGGATGCTCACGAGGTCGTCATATGCACCAAGGAAACCATTGGCAGCGATTTGTGTGCCGCTCAAGATGTCACCCGAGATAACACGGTTTTCCTTTGCGGCATCGTTGGCATCTATCTTGGGATAATTATTGTTAAGTATTTGCGCCTTAGTGATTTCAACCAGACAAGCCCCATCCTTGACGCGATAATAATGTGGGTTTTTGATGTTGGGTCCGACTACGGCGATGACCTTCTCAGGATTGTAAACGCCTGTCGCAACCAGTTCGCCCAATACGGCAACATCTTGGATGTTCATCGTCCAAACGACCTCTCCTTTATTAATTGGGTCAATGTGGGCGATTTGTGTGCCGATGTTTCCCGCGGGATGTGGACCATTGATGTAGTGAATTGATAATTGAGAATTGATAATTGAGAATTGCTTCGCAAGCTGTTGGTTAGGCTTGAAACAGACATGTACCTTGCCATCAGTGAGTTGAGTCAAGGCTTCGAGCCCTTTTTTCAGCCATTCCTCCTTGCCTTGCATGACGAAATCATAATCAGGTGCCAGAGGTGCGCTACAGAAGGCGCTGACGAAGATGGCCTTGGGCTTATCATCGGGGTTGGCCACCGTTCCAAAAGGCCGTTGGCGCAGCATGGTCCAAAGGCCACATTGTAACATGGCTGCCTTGATGTCGTCAGCAGTCGTAGTTGTCGCGGATTTGTAATCCGCGACAGTCGAACCCGCGGATTTAAAATCCGCCTCAACCACCACCTCCATCAACTTTCGTTTCTCACCTCTCACAATGGCTTTCACCTGTCCACTGACGGGCGAAGTGAAACGGATGCGCTCGTCGCTTTTGTCGCAAAACAGAGCGTCACCTACGGCTACAACATCGCCTTCCTCAACCAACAATCGTGTTGTGAGTCCCACAAAATCAGTGGGTTTCACGGCGTAGGTTGAGATGCTCCTTGCATCGGTGAGGCGTTGTTCAGCCACTCCGCCGATAGGGAGGTCAAGGCCTTTTCGTATGGTGATGGTGTCCGACATAATTCGCGAGGCAAAAATAGCAAAAAGTTGTGTGTGTGCCGAATTATTGTTAGTTTTGTCGCCAATAACTTAAAAACTTATCGCCATGAAAAAACTCCTTACCCTTGCTGTCCTGTTGACGGCCGCGATGGCTGCTTTTGCCCAGCCTAATCATTATATCACTTTCAATGGCACTGACCAATACATGGTTATTCCACATCACGAGGATTTCAATATTGCTGCAGACCAAAGCTTTACTTTCACGGGATGGGTGCGCAATGAGACCTATACCAGCTACCCGCGATATGTGTGTAAACGAGACATGGCGGTGACGGGTGCAGGTAGCGAACGCTCTGGTTATGAGTTCTTTGGCACAGGTAGTGCAGGTCAGTCGTTGGGCCTCAACACGCCTACTGCGACTTCAGGACACGCTTTGTCGGTGTATACAGGTGTCACCGTGCCGGCAGGGGAGTGGATGCACTTTGCCCTTGTGGTGGACCGCACCAACAACGAGATTCGTATTTATCACAACGGCCAGACCAACAGCAGTTGGATGGCGGCAGTAGGCAACTGGGCTGTCACCAACACGCACAACTTGTTTATCGGGGCGGGCAACAGCGGTGGACAACCTGCCAACTACTGCAACGGTTCGTTCGGCAATGTTCGCTTTTATGACATGGCATTGAATGCCAATGAGATAGATATTGATTTGAATAATAGTGAGTTAGGTAATCTTAACCAGACTATGCAGGACAATCTGCTTGCCGCATACGACTTTTCCACTGCCAACATCAGTAACAATCAACTCGCAGACCTCTCGGGGCATGGTCACGATGCGCAGATGGTCAATTTCAATTTCGGTGGTGCCGAAATCTTGAACGTCACCTTGACCCAAGACACGCGCAAGACAGGTCGTTGCAATGCCAACGATGTGCTGCTCAAAGCGGCGGTTTCCTTTGGCGGCGACAATGCCGTGGTGGCTTTGCAATCCTTGGCATTGAATCTTGAAGGGACAACGGATTTGAATGATATAAAGGAAGTTAAGGTGTATTCCACGGGTACGGTCAATGCTTTTGACGAACGTCATCCTCAGAATGCCACATTACTCGGCAGCGTTGAACCTGCTTCGGGCGAGTTGAATTGTAACTTGGAAGGCAATCTCTTTACAGGTACCAACTATCTTTGGATCGTGGCGCATGTGTCCAATAATGCTACCGAAGGTAACGTGATTGATGCTTCGTTGAAGTCGATTACGACCACCGAAGAGACTTATGAACTCACCAATCCCTCGCCAACGGGTAGCCGTGAAATCATCCTTGCCCATACCTTATTATTGCAGCCAGGTGATTATAACTCAACGAATTATCGTATTCCTGCCGTCATCACGGCGAAGGATGGCAGCATCGTAGTGGCCACCGACAAGCGCAAATACAACGAAGGCGACCTGCCCGAGGACATCGACATTGTCTGCAACCGCAGCACCGATGGCGGTCACACTTGGAGCGAGCCTTACACCATCGCCTTGGGCACTGGTGTCAACCATGGCTTTGGTGACTGCGCTTTGGCATGGAGCAACGACGACAACGGCCTCATCGCAGGCTTTGTAGGCGGTCCTGGGCTGTGGTATTCCACCCCATCGAATCCAATCCGCACCTATATCTGTAAGAGTTATGATAACGGTCAGACTTGGACGGAACCCGAAGACATCACCGACTTCATCTTTGGCGACAACTGCATCATCCCTGAACAACGCACATGGCGCGCCTCGTTCTTCGGTTCGGGCAATGGCTTACGCACCTCCACGGGCCGTATCATGTTTGTGGCTGCCATCCGTGAGAATACGGCACAGGTGCTTTACAACCATGCCGTTTATTCCGACGACAACGGCCAGACCTGGCATGTGTCGGGTCGTGCTTCCACCTCGGGCGATGAGGCCAAAGTCTCGGAGCTGGTTGACGGCCGCATCCTGATGAGTATTCGCCACGCAGGCAACCGCTGGTACAACATCTCCGAGGACGGTGGCGAGACTTGGCAGCCCACCACCTCCACTTGGTATGACATCACTGCGCCTGCCTGCAACGGCGATATGATTCGTTACACCTCCGAAAACCAAGGCCACGACAAGAACCGACTGCTGCATTCGGTTCCTTACGGCAACTCGCGCACCGATGTGACTGTTTATGTGAGTTACGATGAAGGTGAGAGTTGGCCAGTGAGTAAGTGCATCGTGCCTTATAGTTCGGCTTATTCCTCACTCTGCATCTTGCCCGATGGCACCATTGGACTTTATGTCGAAGAAGCCTACGCTGGAGCCTCGGGCTATTCGACGGTGTTCTACAACTTCAGCCTTGAATGGCTCACCGATGGTAACGACACTTTTGACCCGACGGGAGTGGCTGAGAATCAAATTCCAACGGAAACCTTGAAGGTTTATCCTGTGCCTGCAACATCTTTTGTCACAATTGAAGCGGAAGGGATGAAGACCATCAATGTTTACAATGCTTTGGGACAGCTTGTCAAGTCGGTTTCTGCCGATGGGACTTCGGAAGTCTGCTTGGATGTTTCAGAGTGGGCTTCTGGAGTGTATTTGGTTGAGGTTATGGATACTAACGGCATGAAGAAAAGCGGCAGATTGGTCAGATGACGATTTGAATTGCAGTTTCAAAGTTTTTCCCTACCTTTGCAGCCCGAATCAAAAGCCTGATTTGTATTTGCAAATAATTGAAAATCAAATAAAATAATGAGTTTAAACATTTCAAAATTGAGAAACATCGGTATCGCTGCGCATATCGATGCTGGTAAGACTACGGTTTCGGAACGCATCCTGTTCTTCACGGGCGTCAACCGTAAGGTGGGTGAAACGCATGATGGACAAGCCACCATGGACTTTATGAAACAAGAGCAGGAGCGCGGGATCACCATCGCTTCGTCAGCCATCACTGCCCATTGGAACGGCTATCAGAT
>JAEEGJ010012265.1_pt1 | contig 21293 bp, 24 predicted proteins | sample 8958761 | NCBI WGS metagenome assembly JAEEGJ01 (sample SAMN16246546, study PRJNA631951) | gut metagenome | biome: gut microbiome; feature: rumen; material: RS-attached | host: Bos | place: Iran: Karaj | collected 2018-10
TTCATCGTTCTGGTATGAAAAATCGTCTGCACATATAGTGAGAATTTTTCCGGGAATAACTTCTTTTTGCGCCTGCTCGGCACATTTTTTGAAATCTTCGTACACGTCCAGAGTGGTGCTTAAATGTACCGGATGACGATTTTCATTGTTCATTCGATTCATGTATCGCTTGTACATTATTTCCACGTTTCCGCGGATTATCAGTGTGAGCACCTCATAGCCGGCTTCCCGGGCCAGAGTGTGAAGCCTTTCCAATTCGGAAGTGTGGAAATTTGACTCAAGAATAAGATCCTTATTTAAATCTGCCATCTGAGAGAAAAAGAAAGTCATCAGTTCCACGGCGGCATGGGACAGCTTCAGGTTTTCTTCTCTGCCGGAAAATCCGATTGTATCCCCAAGGATTTCTTTGATGCTATCCTTGGAAAGACGGGCAACATTGTATCTTTGGGATAAGATATTGGCGAAGGTGGATTTACCTGCGGCCAAATCTCCCATGACTAGCAATAGTTTTCTCATGAAAATACTCCGTTTGGTATAAAAAGTCAACCGTTTTTAAGTTTGATTATAATCCTTTATGGCAAAGTTTTGAATAGCTTATGGTATAATTGCGATGTGGAAGAATATTAAGACTCGGATATGGAGAAAGGTATAAGGTATGGCAAAATATTATCTCATCAGGCACGGTGAAGCGGATTATGAAGGACTTTCGGACAAAGGTTTCTTTGGCTTTGGACGGGATTTTGCGCCACTTTCCGAACTTGGAATAGCGCAGGCCGAGGAAACGGCCCGGGACGAAAGGCTAAGGAACGCGGATATAATAGTTTCGTCGCCATACACCAGAGCTTTGCAGACCGCTGCCATCATTTCAAGGGAAACAGGATTAAAGATTAAGGTTGAAACCGACTTACATGAGTGGATTCCGGACAAAAGAAACCAATACGCCACCACGGAAGAAGCGATAGCCCTTTATGAGGAGTTTACGGCCAATCACGGTGAGTACCCCAAAGACCGGGAATGCTCATGGGAAACCATGAGTGAGATGGAAGAAAGAATGAGAAGAGTTAAAGACAAATATGCAGGTTACGATAAAGTGATTTTTGTAAGTCACAGCATGGCTCTCAGCGCTTTAAAGCCTGTCGGAAGCATGAGACCGGCGGAAATCGTGGAAATGGATTAAAAAAAGTCCCCCATCGTATGATGAGGGACTTTATAAATATCGGCTTTACTCACGAATTAACCGCAAACATCACCGCTTCTCGGGTCTGCACATATAACTCCTGAGACAAAGTGTCATATTCTCGGCTAAGGCCTTTTTTGTGAGCCATGTATGGCGGAGAATCGTTCCAGGAACCCATGCCGCCGAATACATCAGCTTTGGAGGATGCCAGAAACATTCGAAGCTTCTCGGGTTCAAGTGCGGGAATTGTATCAGACATCCACTCCGGCAGCGAGGGTTCGTCGCTTCCGGCCAAAATGTTATATGCCTCAAGAAATGTATTTTTAAATCCTTCGCATTTAATCTTCCCGGCAAGCTCCGCAATATCCTTCAAGACTTTCTTAAATTCCTCAATCCGGCTTTTAAACGTCGGAACGCCCCTCGGCGCATTCTCCCAAATCTGTTCGGTATAGGTTATCGTCCATTTTCCTTTGGGTTTGTCAAATTCCCAGAGGGGAGTCCAGTAGGTTACCAAGTTATCGGGGAAGATTGTGATAATGCTCTGTCTTTCCGCATTGGCAAAACCTGCGTGCTCGCGGTTGTTTCCTGCCACATCAATCAAAAGAAAAATGTGCTTAAGCTTTCTTTCGCCCAAAGCCTTAGCCCATTCTTCGGCAGAGGATATTGTGTCGCCGTAAGCGGACTTGTAAATGATTGAGTCTTCTGCATTGCTTAGAGGAAAATGCGCGACAGAACCTGAATTAAGAGAAGTGCGGACGTAAGACACCAGTCTTGCTAATTGAAATAATGTACCGTTCATATTGTCACCCCCACATGTATCAATCGGTACAATCATAATATCATCGCCATCCCCAATAGGCAATTGCGCTTTTTTATGGAAAATCCGAACTATAAAATGATATTTAACCGCCCCGTAGTATGATAAGTTTGTGAGTGAGAAAAAGAATGAGAATGGAACAGAACCAATTTACGAAAGAAAACCGATGAAGAATAAAAAGACACTTGTCATTGACGAAAAAACGCCCCTGTTAGTGCTGGCGGGCCCCATGTTTCTTGAACTGCTCTTAAATACCATGCTCCACAACGTGGATACGATAATGTTAAGCCACTACAATGAGTATGCGGTAGGAGCGGTGGGCAATGCCAACACCATAATGTTCATGATGAACATTCTTTTTAATGTCATAGCTACCGCCACCAGCGTAGTCGTGGCTCAGTATCTGGGGGCCAAAGAAAAAGACAGGATGAATATGATTTACACCCTGGCAATAGCGGTGAACTTTGTCATCGGTCTTACCCTAAGCATACTTTTCTGCTCGGCCAATCCCTTTATCATGAATTTTCTGCATGTATCGCCGGAGATGAGACCTCATTCCATGATTTACATCTATATCGTGGGCGGTTCCGGATTTGTAACGGCGGTATTTAATGTAATGCTGCAGATTCTCAGATGTAACGGTTATACCAAGATAGGTATGTGGGTTACGTTTGCCATCAATATTATCAATATCGTGGGCAACTACCTGTTCCTGTATGGAGGATTGTCTTCCCTGAATATGGGCGTTGCGGGCGTGGCTATTTCCACGGTTGCGGCAAGAGTGATTGCGGTGACGGCGCTTATTATATTCTTCTATGTTATGAAGATAGGCCGGCTTTCCCTTCGCTACTTAAAACCTTTCCCCGGCAAGCTTTTGCTTAAAATGGTTAAAATCGGCCTTCCTTCCGCGGGAGAGAGCCTTACCTACAATCTTTACCAGACGACACTGCTTTCTTTTGTCAATGCAATGGGCAATGACGCGGTTAATGCAAGAGCGTATTGTACCACGCTGATTTCTTTTGCAATGATATTCTCCAATGCATGTGCCATGTCCACGCAGATTATTACGGGTCATCTGGTGGGAGCGGACAAATCGGACCTTGCGTACAAGAGAGTGTTTAAGACCCTCAGGGTATCCATGCCCATTACAATTGCTCTGGCGACTATCAATGCGCTGCTATGCAGGTATTCGCTCCGACTGTTTACGGACAATATGAATATTATCGCTCTCGGGCAGATGATTATGATAGTGGATATTTTTGTGGAGGCCGGACGCTGCCTCAATATGACCTTTGTAAGCAGCCTTAAGGCGGCGGGAGCCTACATATTCCCGCTGGTGGCAGGCATCATTTCAAACTGGGGCCTCGGCCTTACCACAGGATATACGGTGGGCGTGCTCCTTGGCTTCGGCGTAGCGGGAATCTTTGTGGGAACCGCAACGGACGAATGCATCCGAGGGCTTATAGTGATGTATTACTGGTATAAAAAGAAGTGGTACGGAAAGTCCGTGGTGGACAAAAAATAGACGGTAGCTTATGCAAAAGGATTAATTCTTACAAAAATGTAAGTTTTAAGGCAAGAATGTAAGGAAAAGAAATTTTCTTTATTCTTGCCTTTTTCTATACTGTATTTGCAAATAAATGCGAAGTTTGGGAGACTGCAAAATGAGAAAAATGTTAGAGTTAAAGGATTTACACAAAACATACTGCACCAAACGTTCAAACGTGAAGTATGAAGCTTTGAAGGGAATTTCTTTTGATGCCTGCGAAGGCGACTTCATTGCAATCATGGGAGAATCGGGTTCGGGAAAGACTACGACGCTTAATATTATAGCGTCGCTTGATACCGCTACTTCCGGAGAAGTGATTATCGGGGGAAGCGACATTTCCAAGATGGACAACAAAGAAATCTGCAGATTCAGAAGAGAAAAGCTGGGATTTGTGTTCCAGGACTTTAATCTGCTTAATTATTTCACCGTTAAGGACAATATTGCTTTTCCCCTTGTGCTTCTTAACAAGAGCAAGAAAGAGATTAACGAAAGAGTGAAGGACCTTGCGGAAAAAACAGGAATCACCAAGCTCTTAAACAAATACCCCTATGAGATTTCGGGTGGCGAAAAGCAGAGAACGGCTGTGGCAAGAGCTCTTGTATGTAAGCCCACTCTGGTGCTTGCTGATGAGCCTACGGGAGCCCTTGACTCCAAGAATTCGGATCAGTTAATGGATTTATTTAAGACCTTCAATGACCTTGGTCAGACCATCATCATGGTAACTCACAGCGTTAAGTCTGCCTCCAAGGCAAAACGTGTTTTGTTCCTAAAGGACGGAGTCATAGGAACTACCCTTGATAAGAACGAAAAGAGCGATGAAGCCTTTGAAGAAGAAATCGCAAACTTTTTGTATAACGTAAGAAAGTAAGGTGGGCGGATGAAACAGACATTTTGGGCTAAAATCGCCTTTAAAAACATTCTGGAAAACAAAAAGTTCCATCTTGCAAACCTGATAGTAAGCGTATTTACGATTACATCTTTTTACCTTTTTGCTTTTACAGCTACCAACAAGGGGCTTGCGGTGGTAAAAGGGTATGACAGCGTAAGGTTTATTTTGCTGGTGGCCTGCGTTTTCCTTGCAATAATTTCTTTTGCCTTTAAGATATATACAAATCGTCTTCTCTTAAAAAGAAGAAACAAGGAACTGGGACTTTATGCCGCATGGGGACTGGAACCTAAGAATATTAACAGCATTCTGTTCTTTGAGACCCTGTACATGTTTGCGGTTTATTCCGCAATAGGAATCGCGCTGGGAGTGTTCCTGCAGAAGTACATATATAAGGTGCTTTTCAGTCTTATGCATTGCGACCTTAAGTACTCCGGCGAGTTTTCGGCCACAAATATATATGTATCTTTAATAGTGTTTGCGGTTATGGATATCATTATTCTTTTTAAGAACATGATTTCCACCAACAAGAAAAAAATCATAGCCCTGCTCAAAGAAGAAGATACCGTTGAACCGGTAAAGAAGCTTCGTCTGACCGACGTTTTAAAAGGAATCCTGGGAGTGGCGCTGATAGTCGGCGCATATATCTATATAAATCGCGTGGACGACTTCATAAACAGTATAAGGACACTGGTCCTTGCAATAGCTGTATTGTTCGTGGGAAGTTTCCTTGCAATATCCAGTTTTGTGGTAATGATAGAACTGGCGCTTAAAAAGAATCAGAGTCTTTATTATAAAAACACTTTCTTTACCACCCTTGCCAAACTGGTATCAAGGACCAAGAACAATGCCCTTTCTTTGTCCGTAATAAATATACTGTTTACCTGCGTAATAGTGGGGGCTTCGTCGACAATTGCGCTGTATCTGGGAACAGAGAATCAGGCTTCGAAGGCCTACAAGACCGACGGCGAAATAAACGTAACGACGGAAGAAGCCGTTCCGGCGGTCATTGACGCTATCAAAGAGGCAGCAAAAGAAACCGGTCTTGAGGTAGAGGAGGTTCGGTACGCAAAAAGGTATGCGTTCCAGACTACCTTTGATGAGAGCACAGGTGAATTCAGCAATGAGCACGTGACCGGACGAAACCTTCCGGACATAATTGAAATGCTGACTCTTGCGGATTTTAACGAAAACGAAAACATGAGTTTATCCTTAAATGACGGGGAAGTTTTATTTATTAGCGACGAAGAAATACCTGTTGAGAGCCTTGGGGGCGTCAATGTTTACGGCAATAAATTCAAGGTTGCGCAAATCTTAAGCGGCCCCATTTTTACGGACATCGACAACATTCAGTATGCTTATAAATTTCACGTGATAGTGAAGGACGAAGCAACTCTTGTTAATATTCGTGAAAGCCTTGTGGCGCAGGGAAACACAAGAGAATTCAGCAACACCGTAATGTACAATGTTTCGGGTGGCAAAGATGAGGAAAGCCGTTTTGATGTAGCTTTAAGCGACAAGCTTAGAAATTTTGCGACAGTCGACTATATGGACAGCAATGCTACCCAAAGACAGACAAGATATGCCAGAAATGCTATTTTTCTTTTCCTGGGAGCTTTCTTAAGCATAATCTTTATCATGTATATGATTTTCATCATGTATTACAAGCAGATAGAGGAAGCACTTGATGACATCGGAAATGTGTCGATTATGAAGAAAATCGGCATGTACAAAACAGAAATCAAAAAGTGTATTTTTGCGGAAAACAGCCTTCTTTTCTTCCTGCCGGTAGTGCTGGCCTTCTGCCATGTGGCGGCCTGCTTTAACGTAATGAAAGGTGTCATGAAACTGTTCATGCTTACGGATATGGACTTTATCAGACTTTGCGTAATTCTGTTCTGCGTAGCAATATTTGTGGTTTACATGTTAATGTACTACGGAGCTTACAGGGTATACTCGGGTATAGTGTTAAAAGAAGATTAGATTAAGGGTCTTAAGTGAGACAACCCTCCGATGTTTTTATGCAGCGGAGGGTTGTTATTATTTACCGTATTTTTTCATGTATTCTTTTATTTTGTCAAAGCAGCCGTTAAGTGTGTCAAAGTTAACTGTTCCGTCTTCTGCAATGACATTTGTTTCTACCGTAAAGTCGCCGTCGTAACCAAACTCAAATATTTTCCTAAAAAAAGTATCAAAATCCACGTGACCTGCTCCCATGGGAAGGATTTTCATGTTGCTCCAGTCTTTGAAACCTCCGCCGTAGTCGTTGATGTGAAGGTGTCTGATGCGTCCTTCTTTAACAAGTTTTACGTAGGGCTCATCAAAGAGCTTCAAGGTCTGGGCGTGAAACTCGGCCATTTTGGTGTCGTAGACAAAGCCCACATCACTGTAAGCGTCGGCAACGGAATTCATGTTGGTCAGAGGGTCGTTTTGATTGCAGATTACGTTTTCAACCAAGAGGTCCATGCCTTCTTTTGCGGCAAGGTCTTTCCAGATGCCGAAGCGCATAATATTATTCTCAAGGCGCTTGTCGGAGGCTATTCCGTTCCACATATGGAGCACAATCTTGCGGGCGCCGAGGATTGAAGCGGCTTTCAGATTCAGTTTAAAGAGCTCTGTTCCTTTTTCAAACAATTCCTGCTCCTCTGAGGGCGTCATAATGTATTCTTTGTACGCTCCGTCGTCAAAAGAAGCGGTCATTCCGCAGAGATATTCGCCGAGATTTTTATTGGCATGAATTACGGGAATATACAATCCATAGGACTTAACGGTTTCCGCAATTTCTTCGATTTCGGAAACCATGTTCCTGTCTATCATAAATTCAAAGCCGTCGCAGCTAAGATTTTCTGCGAATTCTTTTAACAGTCTGTAGTTATTGTTGTTATATCTTCCTAAAACAGCACCGGAAGAGCATAGAATCTTTTTCATGAAACAACCCCGTTACCTTTTGATATAAATCGACGAATAATAAGACAATTTTCCGACAGTATAGCATATACTTGCGCGAATTACCATAGAAAGAATGTTTTCTAACCGGGGTTTATGTAGTATTATGAAATAAGTGCATAATTCAATTTTGGGAGGCTTATTTTGCTTAAAGCGATTTTTATAGACTACACTGGTACGATGGTTCAGGAAGATGAGCCTTACACGAGAGAACTTATAGCCTATTTTATGGCTCACAGCGATTTAAAGAGCCCCCGCGAGATTTTAAAGGTGGTATGGAGCAAGGTCAAAGAAATCGAGTCAGAGAGCCACGGGGATTCTTTTGAAGGTGTTGACGTAAGAACTGACAGAATACTTGAGTACTGCGGAGAGAACTGCGGGCTTCAGGGTGATTTTAAATACATGCATGAGGTTTGGAGCAAGATATGGGTTCATGCGCCTTTGTACGAGGATGTTAAGCCTTTCTTTGAGCGTGCGAAGCTGCCTATTTACGTGCTGACCAACGATGATTTGTGCTATGTGGAAGAGTCCATGCGTCTTAAGGGACTTAAGCCCGCGGGAATCATTTCGGCAGAGACGGCGAAGGCTTGCAAGCCCGACCCGGCTATCTTTAAAAGGGCCCTTGAAGTTGCGGGGGTGTCGGAGAGTGAAGTAATTCATATCGGCGATTCCGTAACGTCTGACGTGGAACCGGCCGTGAAGCTTGGTATTACCCCCATATATTTATCAAGAGGCAAGAAAGCGGAACTTCAGGGCGTGAGAGTCATAGGCTCTCTTGACGAGCTGGAAGTTTGAACGCTTGCGGAGTGATTTATTTATGGCAAAAAACAATTCACTTATAAAAGCATTAAAAGCCGTGCACTTTATGTCGGGAGGGACCGGCACGGAGGCTGAACTTAAGAGGCATCGAAAACTTGCCGACATGGCGGGCAAGCTTGCCACCCCCAAGGGTGACGTGGAGCGGCGCAAATTCAAACTTGAGAAAATGCGCTGTGAAGAGATTGTGCCTTTTTTTGCTCATAATCCCCATTACGTGATTCTGTACTGTCACGGCGGCGGATATGTAAGCGGCGGCCTGGATTACGCGGGAAACCTTGCGGTGAAGCTTGCTTTGGCTACGGGCTTTACCACATATTCTTTTGCATACAGGCTTGCGCCCGAGCACCCTTATCCGGCGGCGAGAGAGGATGCGGATGCCATGTGGGCATATATTACCGAGAATGTAGCGGATGCTGACCATGTGCTTCTTGCGGGGGATTCCGCGGGGGCCAATATGGCGCTGTGCCTTACGCAGCGGCTTATAGCGGAAGGTAAACCTGTGCCGAGAGAACTTCTTTTGATGAGTCCCTGGGCGGATTTAACGGGAACCTCCGAGTCCTACGAGACCAACAAGGACATCGACCCCATACTTAACCGGGAATTCGTCATGGATTCGGCCAAAGAATACGTGGGTGACGGAGACCTGGCCGACCCTGCATTCAGCCCGCTGTTCGGAAGCTTTGAGAACTTCCCTCACGTGTATATTATGGCAGGACAGAACGGTATTCTTTTGGACGACAGTATCAAGCTTAAACAGAAAATCGATGAGGCGGGAGGAACCGCCGTTTTGGATATAGAAGAGAAAGGATGGCATGTCTACCAGCAAATGCCCGTTCCCATGGCAAAAGAAGCCATGAAGCGGCTTGCGGAGCATGTATCTCAGGAAATTTATGGAAAGTGCTAACTGGTATAAAATTGACAATGTAGCGAAGGTGTTCCTGGCCACCATGGGCAAGCGCGCCACAAGAGCAATGCGCGTAAGCTGCACCCTCAAGGAGGACGTGGACCCCGAACTTTTACAGGAAGCGGTATTGTCCGCCATTGAAGACCGCCCGCAGATGCAGGTGAGGATTCGCCGCGGCGTTTTCTGGCATTATATGGAGGATACCAATCTTTTGCCCGAAGTCAGGGAAGAGGACGACCGTATCTGCCCCATTCTTTATACGCCCAAGAAGACTATGCTTCACTACAAAGTGACTTACTTCGGCAAAAGAATCAACCTCGACATTTCCCACGTGCTCACCGACGGAACGGGAGCAGTGGAGTTTTTGAATATTATTGTTTTGGACTATCTTAAGCGCAAATATCCCGGGGAGCTTACGGATGTTACCATCCATTCCGGCGCCTCTCACGGAGACTTAAATCAGGACAGCTACAGACAGTTCTTTGGCAGCAAAAATCTGTCAAGAAGCTCCGACAAGAGAGTGGCTTACCATCCAGGCGGACTTAAGCTTCCCTATCATCAGCTTCAGTTTTTCGAGATTGGACTGCCCACATCCCAGGTGCTTCCCAGAGCCAAGGAATTAAAGGTTTCTTTGACCAGCTACCTCGGTGCCCTCTGGATGCTCGCCATCCGCGACGAGATTCCGCCCCGCAAAAGAAACATGCCCGTAACAATATCACTGCCGGTTAACCTAAGGAACTATTACCCTTCCAAAACCGCCAGAAACTTCTTTAACAGCGTGAATGTTACACATGTTTTTGACAGCGATATTACACTTGAGGAACTTGCGACAGAGTTTGATGCAACCTTTAAGAGCCAGCTCACTGAAGAGCACGTCAAAAAGCAGATGGACGTTTTCGAAACCATGGAGTACGTGGCTCCCGTAAGAGTGGTGCCCCTTGCCCTCAAGCAGCTTGTAGTGCGCCATTTTGCCAAGAAAGCCAACAAGAAGGTGTCCATGACCTTCTCCAACATGGGCGTGCAGAAGCCCCCGGCAGAAGTGGCCGAGAAGGTTGACAATTACAGCGGTTTCTGCAGCACCAACACTATTTTTTCCACAATGTTCAGCTATCAGGACAAGCTCACTCTCGGAGTGGCTTACGCATATATAAACACCGGTGTCGTTAAGAATTTCGTACGCCATCTCTCCGAATCCGGAGTAGACATTACGGTGAGCGCAACGGAGGTGATCAAATGAGACGATGCCCCTATTGTAAGGTTGAAATAACCGGAGACCTTTATAAATGTCCCTTATGTCAGAGCAAACTCATGGGAACCGAAGAACCCCTTGTTTTTCCGAGACTTGAGACGCAAAAGAAACGTTCCATTTTTTACAAGCTTCAGCTGTTCCTCGTATGGGTACTGCTGATAGTGGGAGTGGGCCTTGATTTCATGGTAGGCTTACGCTTGCCCTCCCATCCGACTCTTCACTGGAGCCTGCTTCTTGCCATGTGGCTGGTTGCCTTTGAATTCGGAATTATGCGTCAGTTCAAGCCCGGAACCGGTCCCGCCGGCAAGGTAACCAATCTTGTGCTGATTACCCTTGCATTGTGGAGCGTGACGGCTTATTTCTTTGGCTTTCTAAACGTTACACTTAAGATTGTGGTGCCCAGCGCTCTTGCTGCCACCATCATAGCCAATTTCGTGTTGGCGCTTATCGACAAACACGGCAATGACATGGCATATCTCTTGTCAGGCGTGACCCTCGGCGCTGTGCCGGGCATAATTTTATTCTTTGTAATGGATTCCATGCCCATCGCCTGGTCTGTATGCCTGATGCTTAGCATCATTCTTTTGGTAGGTGCCATAATATTCCGCGGAAAAGCGGTAGTGGCGGAACTTCAGAGAAGATTTCATGTGTAAATCGGAGAGGATTGGACGGTATCCAATCCTTTTCTCTGTAAAATAAAAATGGGGGCCTTAACAATGATTACACTTCAGAAAGTAACAAAAGAAAACCTGGACGATGTTCTTTCGCTGACAGTGGATGAGAGCCAGAAGACCTTTGTGTCTTCCAATGCGGAGTCGCTGGCTCAGGCGTATGTATATTCGGAGACGGCATATCCTTTTGCGGTGTATGACGACGAGACCGTTGTGGGCTTTATTATGATGGGTTATTATGAGGCAAAAGAATATTACACTCTCTGGAAGTTCATGATTGATAAAAGACATCAGAATAAGGGCTACGGACGGAAAGCACTCGAACTCGGAATACAGTTTATAAAGGACAAGTTCGATGCAAAAGAAGTCTATACGGGAGTGGTGCCCGGCAATGACGTGGCCAAGAATCTGTACAAATCAATTGGGTTTAAAGACACCGGCCTCGTTGAGCTGGGAATGGAAGAGATGAGACTGGTACTGTAATCGGAGAGACGGGTTATGACGACGAGAAATATAGTGGTAGTTCCATATGACAGTAACTGGAAGCAGCAGTTTGAAGCCATTCGGGCGGAAATACAGGATGCTCTGGGAGAGCTTGCGCTTTACATAGAACACGTAGGCAGCACTTCGGTGGAAGGCCTTTCGGCCAAGCCTATTATCGACATTGATGTTGTGATAGAAGATGAGTCCAAGCTTCAAGAGGTTATAGAGAAACTTGCGGGGATAGGCTACGAGCACGAAGGTAACCTTGGGATAGTCGGTCGTGAAGCTTTCGGCTATACGGGCAAAGAACACCTTCAGAATCACCACCTTTATGTCTGCACCCAGGATTCTCCCGAACTTAAGAGGCATCTGGCTTTCAGGGACTACCTTCGTTCCCATGAAGAGGCCGTCAAGGAATATAGCAGGATAAAAGAAGAAGGAGCAGAACTTTATCCAAAGGACATAGACGGATATATAGGCTATAAAACCGGCTGGATAGAGAAAATATACCGGAAAATCGGTTTATAAAAAGAATGGGGTAAATAAGTATGAATGGTAAGAAAAGCTGGAACTTTTTCCGCGATTACATGGAGTATTTCCTTGTATACAGCATAATCGGATGGATATATGAATCCGTATGGTGCTGTATGATTTATCATCGCAGGGGATTTATTAACAGAGGATTTTTGTTTGGACCTTGGCTTCCTATCTACGGTGTCGGTTTCTTTATAATACTGGGCATATTTACGGCTCTGAAGGTTAAGAAACCTTTGTGGGTATTCATAGTCGGAACGATTGTGGCTACTTTGGCAGAGCTTATAGCAAGTTACATTATAGAAGCCACCATCGGTAAGCCCATGTGGGACTACACCGGTTATTTCTTGAATTTCCAAGGAAGAATCGCTCTGGTGCCGGACCTCATGTTTGGCCTTATGATATGGGCGGCAATGTGCCTGATTCAGCCTCTTATTAAGAAGCTTCAGGACAAGTTCAGAAATTCGAGGCCCCACAATATCGGCTTTATCATTATCACTGCGCTGTTTTTGATAGATTTAATCAGCAGAATATGGCTGGGCAGTAATTACAAGGGATAAAGAAAAACTTAGGGAGGCTCGATTATGCTTGAACTTACCTGGATCGGCAACATGACTTATCAGGAGGCAGCAGACCTGGCGTGTGACGTGGGCGCCAGAATAGTAATCCCGGGCCACTGGGACATGTTTGAAGGAAACACCGCCAATCCTTATGATTTTGACGGTTACATTGAGGCAAAATACGGCGAAAGAATCCGCTGCAAAGTGCCCAAGGTGGGCGAGAAGATTATACTTAAGTAAAGGGTTGTTGCCCGCAACTACTGTAGACAGGAGGAGCACCATGGAAGCGATAGAAGCCATATTAACAAGGCGCAGTACCAGAAAGTATACGGAAAAGGTTCCGGAAAGAGAACTTGTGGAGAAAGTAATCGAAGCCGGCAGATATGCGCCCAGCGGGCATAATAATCAGAGTACCCATTTTTTTGTCTTTTCGAAAAAAGAACTTCTTTCGGGCCTTGCGGAACTTGTGAAGGATGAATTCGCAAAAATGGAGGCGGATGATAACACATATGTGTCGCTTAAAGGCGCCATCAATGCTGCCAGGACAGGAAACTATGTGTTCCATTACAATGCCCCCGTTCTCATAGTTACGGCCAACAAAAAAGGCTACGGCAATGCCATGGCGGACAGTGCCTGCGCCCTAGAAAACATGATGATTGCCGCCAATGCTCTTGACCTTGGCTCCTGCTGGATTAACCAGCTCCACTGGCTGGATGAGAACCCGGAAGTTCGCAGGTTTATGAAAACCTACGGACTCAGCGATGACGAAACCATAACCGGCGGCCTCATAATCGGCTACCCCGACACCGGTCTGCCGGGCAGAACTGCACTTGAGAGAAAGGGCAATCCTGTGACGTGGGTGGAGTAGTGACCGGTTCAAAAGAATAATTCAAAAATATCAGCACCGATACATATGGAGGTACATTACGATGGGTGTAGACGTAACTATAAAAAACAGACAGTTGTTCAAAAAACCATTAAGCATAAGTGGCATTACCATGGGCAAGTATGCCTACGGGAATATGGATGATTACTGGCGAAGACAGGACGGGCTGATTCAGGGATTTAATATTCTTTACAATCCGGCAAAAATTGGAAGAGGTATCGAGTTTGAGTGGAAAAACAATTTAAAAGATGAAATTAATCTCAGAGTGAATTTTCTTTCCACCGGATATGATATCGATATGTTTTATGATGTAATCAGAAACATTATGCACGTGTGGAAAGCTAAAACAGTAGAGCGCGAGGGAGAACAATGTACTGAGGAAGACCTCATAAAATACTGTCAATCCGACAAAGAATTTAATATAAAATTTCTGTCGGAACAAAAAGAAACTATAACCGTTTTCGGTGCCGAGTTCCCTCTTGATATTGATTTTCAGGCTATAAAGGACTCTTTGGGAGATAATCTCGATGAGGGATATGCCGATTACCTTCACAAACTTCAGAGCATAGATGCGTTCTACGCGGCACCTGTTGTATACAGGCTTAATGAAAACCGGTTTTTCTGTAACTATGCTATTACATCTACTGTGGATACCATTTTCCCCAAGAAGGCGTCCGCTCCGATTTTGTTTAAAAATCCCAATACCGGTAAACAGTTAGAGTGTGATTTATTCACGGTTACACTGGTTTCCATTGAGGATAAAGGAGCTATAGGAAGAATGTCTTTTGATGATTTTGCTAAGACGGCCAATATAGCCGAATGTCCCGAATTTGACAGTAAGCACGTCCTTTTGAAAGGATTTTCCGAAAAAGAAATTCATGCTTTGGCCGCATCAGAGCATACAGATCCATTGGCAAAAGAATAAGGAGTGCTGACACATGGTAACCGACAAATACGCAACAGAACTTGAAAAAGCCATATTTAACTGGTACTACGGCGGCGAGGACGCTCCGGTGGAGTCTGTTTTTAATGCGTTTGTGGAGGGCCTTGACAATGATATGCAGGTGCTGGTTCCGTTTGAGCCTTCGGCACAGATGATGGAGATGATAGGCAACCCCGAAGAGGCGAAGGTCGGAGATACGTTTACTTCCCGGGAGGACATAGGCATCAGCTTCAGGCATCTGCCGGCAGAAGAAGATGGATATTATTACATACCGGTTTTTACTAGTCGCGAGGAAATCGATAAAGGCGCCCCCACATCCATCATTAATCAGTCCATGAAAGCTCTGATTGATGCTTTGGATAAGTGGCCCAAATGTGCGGGCTTTATATTAAATCCCTGGGACAGAAAGCTGATGCTTACGAAGAAATTGCTTCCTGTAATTTGCGCACATAAGAAGCGGTCACATATTACTTTTGTTCGGGGAAGTGTTGTGGACATGCATGTGGGGGCTATAGTGAATGCGGCCAATACAAGCCTTCTCGGCGGTGGCGGCGTTGACGGAGCCATTCATTGCGCGGCGGGTCCGGAGCTTCTCAACGAATGCAGAATGCTTAACGGCTGCAAGACCGGCGATGCAAAGATTACAAAAGCGTATAATATTACCCACGCCGACTATATTATTCATGCTGTCGGTCCGGTATACAGAGGCACGCCCGAAAATGCGACCGACCTTGCTTCTTGCTATACGAAGAGCCTTGACCTGGCTCGTGCGAACAACTGCTGCAGCATAGCTTTTCCCGGAATATCAACCGGAATCTACGGATATCCTTTGGACGAGGCAGCAGAGGTTTCTTTGAACGCAATTACCGGGTGGCTCGATGCTCATCAGGATATTGTGATGAACATATATATCTGCTGTTTCAGGGATGCGGAGAAGGATGCATATATGAGATTGTTAGACAAATAAGAAACGGGAAGAGGTTATCAGAGGTACCTCTTCCCGTTGCTTTATCTTTCGCAGAAAAATTCCACCTGTTCCCCTAAAGGTCCGAAGCAGAAGGCCATTCTGATAGGGTACTCGGGATCGGACTTAATTACGCTGTCGGTGGGCTCCTTGAATACTTCATATCCGGCTTCTTTTACCTTGCCGGCAACTTCGTCCACATCATCGGTGAGTAAGGCAAAGTGACGAATGGAACCGAGACGGTGTTCGCCGTCGGCGTTTGTAAAAATCTCAATAAAACCGTTTCCGGTATCTAGCATGAGTCCCTCAGGCCACTCACGTATGATTTTTAGCCCCAGCAAATCGATATAGAATTCTTTTACCTTTGCAAGTTCTTCCTGTGTGTTGCATTTCATGGAAATGTGATGCAGTCCTTTAATCATGTCCATAACCTCTCGTAAAAAGAATATTCTCAATCTTATTAAATTATAACGGTTCATCGCGCTGATTGAAATACTAATTTATTATGGAGTGCCGACCGAAAACTGTGGTAGTATGTAATCATCGGAGGTTACATATCTATGAAAGAATTTTACATTGACAGCGACGGAATCAAGCTTCATGCAAAACTGGACAGGCCGGATGAATCGGCGAAAGGTCCCCTTTGCATACTGATACACGGATTTACAGGACACATGGAAGAGGATCATATTATTGCGGCGCAGAAGGCCATGAATGATGCGGGCGTTTCTGTATTGAGAGTAGAAATGTATGGCCACGGCAAGAGCGAAGGTGAATTTAAAAATCATACTTTATACAAGTGGGTTACCAATGCTTTGGCAGCGGTACATTATGCTAAAACTCTTGATTTTGTCACAGACTTGTATCTGTGCGGACATTCTCAGGGCGGTCTTTTGACGATGCTGGTGGGAGGAATGTGCCCGGATGATTTCAAGGCGATTATACCCATGTCGCCTGCTTGGATGATTCCTCAGGAGGCAAGAGATGGTAATTTGCTGGGTCCTTCTTTTGACCCGCTTCATATTCCGGAGAAGATTACGTGTCCGGACTGGGAACTTTCAGGAGACTACATTCGGGTGGCACAGACCATTCATGTGGAAGACGAGATAGACAGATTCAGAGGACCGGTTTTAATCATTCACGGCGATGCGGACGAGGTGGTTCCTTACAGTTATGCGGAAGAGGCGTATAAGCTTTATAAAAAAGCCACGTTGGTGCCTGTTCACGGAGCGGACCACTGCTTCAACGGGCATTTGGGTGAGTTGAGCGAAGCTTTAAGAAAATATTTTATGAATTAACATATCAGGACCTTTATTACAGAAATGTGATTAAGGTCCACTTTTTTTCTTTTAATTCACTCAAGAATGAGTTATCATATAAACCTATTCATTCTTTTTCTGACAGGGGGTACATATGGCAAAACAAAACATCTATGACAACGACGCATTTTATGAGAACTTCAGAAGTTCGAGAGCCAAAGACTTAAACTTCAACGATGTGATTGAGACACCCATAATTACGGCGATGTTACCGAATCTTAAGGGTAAAAAGGTTCTGGATATCGGCTGCGGTATGGGTCAGCATGCTTTGCAGTATGCGCAAAAAGGGGCGGCGTCGGTACTGGGTATCGACATTTCAGAGAAGATGCTTGAATTTGCACGAGAGCACAATTCTGCGGAGAACATTACTTATAAGAGAATGGCTTTTGAGGATCTGGATGAATTTACTGAGAAGTTTGATGTGATTACCAGCTCCCTTGCTTTTGACTATGCGGAAGACTTCGGTAAGTTGATGAAGACGATTCACGGACTGCTTGAAAAAGAAGGCGTCCTGGTATTCTCCATGTCTCACCCGATTTGTACCGCTTATGACGGTGTTTATGACCGATATACCCGCACGGAGACCGGTGAGAGACTGTATGCGAACCTTCACAACTACGAGGTGGAAGGTGTAAGACACATACATTGGGTGGTGGATGATTATGAAGTGTATCACCGTACCTTTGCCACTCTGGTAAACAGTATTGCCACTGCCGGCTTTATTATTGAGGAATGTCGGGAGTCATCGGTGCCCGAAGATATAAGAATCGAGCATGCTGACCTGTTTGGCGGAGAGATTCACCAGCCCAATTTTATTTTCTTCAGATGCAGATTTAACTGACGGTTAAAAAAATAAATCAAAAGTTAATGACCATTCACTACCATTTCTTAGAGGCCGCTTATATAATGTGACTATAGACGGTACCGTGATACAAAGAAACGGAGGTTATTGAAATGAACATTAACGAAGTAATCAGAAAATACAGAAAAGAAAAAAACATGACTCAGGAGGAAATGGCCAATCGCCTGGGAGTTTCCGCTCCTGCAGTCAATAAGTGGGAAAGCGGAGCATCAATGCCGGATATTTCCCTTCTTGCTCCCATAGCAAGACTTCTCGGAGTATCCCTTGACGAACTGCTTTCTTTTAACGAAAGCCTCTCCGAGGTGGAAGAAAGAAACATCATCACCGAAGTAAACATGCTCTTAAACACTCAGCCCATAGAGGTTGGATTTAAGAAGATTACGGATACGGTCAAAGAGTATCCCAATGCAGAGAACCTTATTCTTTCGCTTGTGACCATATTCTCAGGCAGATGCATGGTCTTCGGGTTAACCGACAAAGAATACGAAGACTGGATTCACAGCACTTACAAGAATCTTCAGGGCAGCAACAGCGAGTTTGTAAGACATCGCGCGTCCGACGGTCTCTACGCATACTACATCGGCAGAAAGCGTTACGCTGAAGCCGAGGAGTGCCTTGAGTACTACATGGCAGACGATCCGGAGCGAAAAAGAAAGCTTGCCACAATCCTTTACGGCACCGGCAGGTATGAAGAGGCCTACAAGGCACTTGAAGAATTGCTGTTCTTCGATTACCAGCATGTTTCCGTAGGCCTCCACGAACTCTTTACCGTGGCCATGAAGACAGGCGACCGCGACAAAGCCGGGAAGGTCGTTGAAAAGAGCAGCGACCTCGCCAAACTCTTTGAGATGGGCGAGTACCATGAAAACGCAAACAGACTTGAGTACGCGGCTGCCATGAAGGACGCTGACGAAACCTTGAGACTCATGGATGTTTTGTTAAGCAAGACCGATACATTAATGGATTACTCAAAGTCTGATTTGTATGAGCACATGGTCTTTAATCCCATGCCGGCTACCTTTGCGGAAATGATGATAAACAACCAGCTCAAGCAGTTTCTTGAGGACGACACCTACAAATTTGTAAAAGAGTCTGCAGGATGGGAAGACTTCAAGAAAAAATGGAGCGCACAGTAATTAAACAGATAGTTCTTAAGAGGAGCCGGGTTTGCGAAGACCTGGCTCTTTCTGCTGAAAAATTAATTTTTGCTATAAACATTTCACACATTCCCACCGAAATACAATATGGATAAGGATGTCTGTTCAGGTACAAAAACTCATGGATGAGAAGAGTTTTTGTACCCTTTTTATTTATTTAAAAGAAAAAGGAGAAAACAGATATGAACACGGGAATGATTACCACAGGTGCGGTATTTTACAGCTTGTACGGGGAAGATTCAATCAAAGCCGTAAGAAGGGAGAACGGGGCCGAACTTGACAAAGCCAGAGCAGAATTCAAGGAAAGTATGGGCAAGGAATCGGACATGAAGTGCCCTTACAGTTACCTTGCAAAAGGCGGAATCGTTGAGTACAACGGTGTTATTTTTACCTGCGATTATAGAGAAAATGCGCTTTGCCTCGGTGACATGACAGACCCCAAAAAGGTTTTAAGAATCGGCCTTCCAAGCGGCGGCTCACTGAAAGTCAACGTTGACAGCATAGGAAGCCTTCAAAAGGCAGCAAGCATGTTTTCGCCGGAGGATTTAAATGCTATCCTTCGGGCTATCCATGAGTATAATCACTGCTCCAAAAAGTTAAACGAAATAGAGGACGAAGAAAACAAGTCCCCTGAGGACATTGCCGAAGAAAGCGCCGAAGAAGCTCAGACCGAAGTCTCCGAAAAAGAGCCGGAATACGCGGAAAACTCACTGGTTCAGCAGATAAGTGCTTACAAAACCGAACTCTACCATAAGCTTCTTAACGGTGAAACCGAGCCCAAAATTCAAATCGGTGCCAAAGCCATGAGTGTCAAAGAGTGGAACAACCTCATGGAAGAATTTGACAAAAAGCAAAAAGCCATTCATGATATCATAAAAGGGGAATCAGAGAATGAGCGAACAAGAGATATTATTAAACGGCAAGAGTACAGAAAAGAAGCCTAAGTGCTTCGTAAACATATGGGGCATTGTTGCGGGGGTGGCGGTATTTGTCTCCGTGCTGGTCCCTTACTTAAGCATGACTATTTTTGACGAAAAAATTGACTTAAGACTCATGGAATCTGACGGTATGATCTTAAGCATAATTATCCGGGCGACAGCAGTGCTTGGAATTCTTTTTTCCGCACTGGGTATTAACATTACCAATATCATCGCAGGACTATTGTCACTGGCAATTTGGGTTATGAATTATGCAGGAATTGTTAAATTCCTGAAAAAGGCGGAAGAAGTCGGAGAAGAGGCTGCCATACATTATGAAAAGGGCTTCTACTTTCTTTTGGCAGGCGCAATCTGCTTTATTTTTGCCGGAATTTATGGAATGGTACAAAGAAAAAGAGACCGGTCGGGTGACACAGGCAAAGAAAGGCAAAAAAGTCCCTACAGATCCCTAATAGCCATACCTATTCAGCTGGTTATAGATATTTTGGCTGTAATAGGGGCATTTTATTATGAAATGGGTTCAAGACCGGAAGGTGTTCTCGGACATCCCTCGGGCATGATAACCGTTTTTTTTGCCATGGTAATGTTTGTTATTACTGTCGTTGTGGCGGTAATTTCGCTCATAGTAATGGCTGTAAGGCTTAAGAAGAAAGAAAAAGAAGAAGCCTGAACAATAGAAAGGTAAATAATGAAATCAAACACTTTAAAAGGTCGACGCGACATGGCTAAAAACATGTATATTTTGGGCGTTGGCCTTGTTATTATTTTAGTGGCAGGCATTTGGAGCCTGGTAGCCACGATTAAATTAACCGCAAATATCAACAAAGAATATGGTGTATACATAGGAGCCGATCCGGAGAGCCTTCTTAACAGAGAGAATCTGGCGCAGACCATAGTTATCGATGCTCAGTACTATACAAAGCAGGAAATTGCGGACCTCAAGGCCGCAGGGCATACTGTTTACACGTATTTAAATATCGGGTCCGTGGAAACCTTCCGCGATTATTACAAAAAATACGAATCCATCACTCTCGGCGCCTACGAAAATTGGGAAGACGAAAGATGGGTGGACGTATCTCAAACTGCCTGGCAGGATTTTATAGCGGACAAAGCAAAAGAACTCAGAAAAAAGGGCGTAGACGGCTTCTTTGTAGACAATTGCGACGTCTATTACTACAACCATGAGAACAAGATATTCGAGGGTGTATGTGCCATTTTACGGGATTTACATTCCGGAAACGGCTATGTGATGATAAACGGCGGCGATGATTTTGTCATGGATTATTTAAGCGCCTACGGAGACCTTGACGATGTTCTGGACGGAGTCAATCAGGAGAGCATCTATACCTCAATTGACTGGGAGAATGATTCTTTTTCCGTTAATACCCATCATGACAGAGACTATTTTCTGAAATATCTCAATCTTGTTAAGAACTGCGGAAAAGACAGATACGCCATCGAATACACCACAAGCGGCCGAGTTGCCAGAAAGGCGGCTATGTTGGCCAAATCGAGGGGGTATACGGTTTATATAGCGGATTCGCTGAAACTTGAATAGATTGTGGGGGAATTCTTTGAAGTATAAATGCATGCATTTTAATTCTTCGTGTTCATACGCGGCGCTGGCCA
>JAEEGJ010012266.1_pt1 | contig 21292 bp, 19 predicted proteins | sample 8958761 | NCBI WGS metagenome assembly JAEEGJ01 (sample SAMN16246546, study PRJNA631951) | gut metagenome | biome: gut microbiome; feature: rumen; material: RS-attached | host: Bos | place: Iran: Karaj | collected 2018-10
TAAACGCGGACGTTAACGCTTTGCTGCGGTAGCCCATAGCAGAATCGAACTGCTCTTTCAAGAATGAAAATCTTGCGTCCTAGCCGATAGACGAATGGGCCGAACCTTAGCTGAACCGTGGTGCCGTGAAGGCCCCACGCGCCTAATTGCTTAGGCCTGGTTCAGCTTGTTGATGTGCTGAGCGAGCTTCGACTTGAGGTTTGCGGCCTTGTTCTTGCTGATCACGTTCTTGCCAGCAAGCTTGTCGAGCATGGCGGTCACCTTGGGCATAGCCTCGGCGGCTTCCTTGGCGTCGGTCATCTTGCGGATGTTGCGCACGGCGTTGCGCATGGTCTTGCTGTAATAACGGTTGCGAAGACGGCGGGTCTCGCTCTGACGGATTCTCTTAATAGCTGATTTATGGTTTGCCATAATTAAATATAAAACGTTGATATTTAGTTGTTAATAGTAGCCCATAGCAGAATCGAACTGCTCTTTCAAGAATGAAAATCTTGCGTCCTAGCCGATAGACGAATGGGCCGAAAAGCGGTAGTTTCCCGCAAAAGCGACCGCAAAATTAGCACTATTTTTTGAATTGACAAAATTTAACCCGCCGAAAAGCCGAAAAAGTTGCGTTTTTTGGCTTTTTATGATTTCTGATTGCCGAATAATGAGTAAATTAGCGCCATGTATGAGAAGTTAAAGGGCATTGTACTCAACACCATTCGCTACAGCGACAAGCACAATATCGTGCACATCTACACCGATGGGCGCGGACTGATGTCGTTTGCCGTGCCTCAGGGTCGCACACAGGCTGCCCGGATGCGCAACGCCCTGCTCATGCCCCTGTCGCTGATTGACCTGGAGGCAGCAGTGCGTCCCGGCCGAGATTTGGCGATGCTGCGCGAGGTGCGCCGCAACTATGCGCTGTCAACGCTCTACAGCGACCCCATGAAAAATGCCATTGCCCTGTTCATCAGTGAGCTGCTGACTCATGTCATCCAGGAACCCGAGGGCAATGACCCGCTGTTCCGCTACATCGAGCAGTCGGTGCAGTTGCTGGAGCAGATGCCCGGTCAAGTGGCCAATTTCCACATTTGTTTCCTGTTCCATTTGGGTGCCCACCTGGGCATCCAGCCCAATCTGGAGGGTTACAGCAAGGACTCTTGGTTTGACATGACCGACGGCGTGTTCGTCTCTTCGGCGGTGCGTGGACATAATCTGCTGCAGCCCCAGGAGGCGCAGGTCATCTATCTGCTGTCACGCATGACCTTCAGTAACATGGGCTTTTTCCGTTTCAACCGTGAGGAGCGCAACCGAATGCTGGATGTCATCATCGGCTACTACCGTCTGCACAATGCCTCCATCGGTACCCTGCGCTCCCCCGATATCCTCAAACAACTGTTTGTCTGAGCATAAAGGCAAGATAGGCAGGAAGGGTAAGTATAGGGCCTTTACGGCCAATATTGTAATCACCGAACTTTAATGCATGACATACATGGTAATGCTCGGGATGCTTTAAGACCGTTTTCAACGATTTGGCATTACCCCCGACGGCTTTACATTCAATGGGGCAGCATTCGCCATTATAATTGATCAGAAAGTCCAATTCAAGACTTTCACCTTTTTGATAATAATAGAGGCCTCTGCCCATTTTCCCCAGAATGTCAGCTATGAGGTTCTCAAAGATTGCTCCTTTATAAGTATATAAGTTCCCTTGCATGATGTTCCAAGCTGTCCCGTCTTCCAACATACTGATAAGGAGTCCAATGTCAGCCATATATACTTTGAACACATTTCTATTGGCTTGCCCAGCAAGTGGTAACTCGGTAATAAATGTATTATAACAGCGTCTTATAATGCCAGCGTCTTCTATCCACTGGAGTGAACCTTGGTACTGGTTAGCACGTGCTCCTTTTTTAATAATAGAATATTGAAACTTCTTATTTTCCTTTGCCAATTGTGCTGGAATGGATTCAAAGCACTCGCGTATACGAGATTTATCCGTTGGGAGTGCATATTTCAACATGTCAGCCTTATAGTTTTCAATAATTCCTCGTTGAATGGCCAGCACGTCATTCATGTTGTTGGTTTCAAAGAAAGTTGCTACTGCTTCGGGCATTCCTCCCACGACAATATAGCGGAATAACAGCTCTCTCATTCGTTGATGAATGGCTTCATTGACTGGTTCTTCTTGTTCAAAGCACTGTCTCAGATAATCAAAATGTTGTTGTTCTAAGCCATTTGCCCACAACCATTCCTCAAAATCCATGGGGTACATATTCACGATATGTTCAAACCCAACAGGAATCGATGCTAATTCTTCTTCAAGTTTCTCTTCTTTTGTCCTGTATCCATTAACGCCAAGTAATGAACCTGTACACATGACATCGTAACGGCCATCCAACTTAAAGTATTTCAGCGATGCGCGGGCACTAGGACAGTCTTGAATCTCGTCAAAGATAATACAAGTCTTATTCGGGACAAATTTTGCGTTTGGGATGGCGCTGCTCATGTTTAACGTGAGCGTGTCCACATCGAGCGCACCCTTAAAGAATAATTTGTATTCTCGATGTTCATGAAAGTCCAAATAAACGATATTCTCATAGTGCTTCTTGGCAAAATCCAGTACAGAACTTGTTTTACCACATTGTCTGCAGCCCTTAATGACGATGGGCTTTCGATGTGGATTGTTTTTCCAACGAATGAGAATATCTTCTATTTTTCTTTTGTACATCATTGATAATCAAATTGATGCGATATATTTTTGCACTTTTTGCGGCTACTTTCAAGTGCAAAGTTACATTTTTTACGGCGACTTTTAGTGGTAAAGTTACATTTTTTACGGCGACTTTTTGTTTTTTGGCGTCACAGCGGGATGATGGCCGTGTGGTCGTTGATGACCGTCTCGTGACTGGTGCCGATGTCGTTGAGGTCCTCCAGGATGCTGCGCAGCACCAGTTTGAAGGTGCCGTAGATGCGCAGATGCAGAGCGGCTTTGGTCAATGGCCGTAGGATTCCCCTGACGGTTTGGTCCACCACTTTATCCACCCCCTTGATGAGTTGATTGATGAGTTGCTGGTTGTCGCTGCCGCCCTCATTGCCCTCGGCAAAGGTGATATATGCCTGGGTGACGGGTTCCTGCAGGTGATTGAGCAGCAGTTCAGCGATAGCCTCGGGTGAGTCGGGGATATCCACAAACCGCATCACGAAGTCGTGCTTGTTGCGGTAGTTGTCGATGGCATGGGTGATTTCGGGCCAGTAACGGGTGAGCACGCCGTGTGTCATCGTAGGGATGCAACTCTTGAACACCTCACGCGCACGCTCGGCAAAGTCCGGGTCCGAGGGCAGGCTGTTCAGCGTCATGCTGCGCAGCTGCATTTTGCCGGCTGCTGTGTTGCAGGTAGCAATGCGCCACTGGCAAGGATAGCCAACGGCTGCTGCGGTGGCTACCTCGACCATGGTCCCCTCGCGGAGGTTCGTCTGGCTGATGTCGCTGATGTGAAGGTGTCCCGTGAAGATGACATGGACTCCCGCCTGCACGAGCCGCTGGCACAGTTGGCCTGCACCATCGACCATATAAGGCGCAGCCAGCGTGTCCTCCATGTGGAAGTGGGGCACCAGATGGTGGTGCATCATGGCGATAACCTTACGCCCGGCTGCCGTGGCTGCGGTGGCCTGATCTACTAACCATTGCTGGCTTGATGCCTCCAGGTTGCCGCTGGTCTTGCAGTGGTCCCGTGCGTCTCCGCGCGAGACAAAGGTGTTGAGACGGTCCATGCATGCGTCAATGGCAAGAATGGTGAGGTCGTCGGTGATGTCGCGGCAGTAACTCAGGGTATCAGGATCGCGCCGTGAGTTTTCGTCGTACCCCATGTGGCGGTAGATCTTGGCAAACTCAGGTCGTGTGATGGTGTCGGCGGGAACGGTGTTGTCGCCGTCATAAACCCTGGCATCGGGATTGTTGATGTCATGGTTGCCGGGGACAACGAGCACCTGGATGCCTGCATCCACGAGTCGCTGCAGCCGCCCTGCCACCAGTTGGTGGCTCATCTTTTCACCGTCCTTGGTCAGGTCGCCGGTGACAAGCACCAGTTGCGGCTTCTGCTCCAGGATGTCGGCCACAAGGGTGTCCAGGATTTCGAGGCTCTCGCGCAGCATCTTGCGGTCCTGGTTCAGGTATCGCTCAAATGCTGCTCCTTCGTTGACCAGCAGGTCGGGCGCCATCACGTGCAGGTCGCTGATGATGGCCATCTTGACAGTATTGTTGTTCATCGTTTTCATTATATGATTATGGGGAGGTTATTCCTGTTCTATGCCGTCTATATCAGGTAACCAGGCCGCGTCATTCCACAGCCTGATGGTATTGTCGCCCTTGTTCAGGTTAACATCGATGGTGATGTAGGGGCATCCTACTTCCTGTAGGCCGCTCTGCTGCACGGCATCGGCCTGCTGACGAATGAATGTCTCGTTGATATCGAGGGCATAGGTGTTCCACGAACTCCAGCCCATCGTAGGAGTGCGCTGGGCCAGCGACGGCAACACGATTGCCGCCAGTGCCGCCAGCATCAGCAGTTTTTTGATTGTGGTCATCATTGCTGTCAAACAATTGGTTATTGATGCCCACAAATGTAATAAAAATAATTGGGATTACAGCCTCTAGTCGTCAGTTTGTTGAAAATAACAGGGGGTCACAGTTTGATGGTGAGCCGCAGGTCATCGGTGTGAGACTCAGTGGGTGTGCCCACGGCATTGCGGTCCTCTAGGATGCTGCGCACGAGCGGGTCGAGCTTGGGGTAGACACCCGACTCAAAGAACTCCCACATGGCATCGGCCTGGCCGGGGACCACCTCTTCGATCATGGCGCGTACACCTTGTTTGCCCTGTGCAATGATGCTCTCCACATCCTTTTCCTGCTCGTTGCCCTCGACCACAGCCAGCAGGGTGCGTGACATCACTTCACTCAGGTGGCGCAGCGCCAATTGCGTCGCCTGTTGGGGTGTCTCGGGCAGATTGGCCTTGCCGCCGCCCATCTCGAGCATGGCTTTGAGTTGGTCTATGCGTCCTCCCAGTCGGTCCCATGCCTTGCCCGACAACATCGCTGCCATGCCGGGGGTGGCGTTGATGATGCGCTGACGGCCCTGCTCGCGCAGTGAGGGGCAGCCCGACGTGGAGGTGAGCCACTGGGTGCTGATGTCAAGCGTGCGCTGTTTGCGGTCGAGCGTTGCCACGCGCATTGCAAACGGATAGCAGATGGCCGATCCCGTCGCTACCTCGACGATGCTGTCGTTGCCCTCGTTATTATATAATGTGGCAGCGTCGGTCACATGGAGGTGTCCCGTGAAGATGGTGTGGATACCCGCCTGCATGAGTTGGCGCGCGATGTTTCTGTAGTCCTTGACGATGTAGTTGGTGAGCAGGCGTTCCTGCTGGTCAAAGTGGGGCACCAGGTGGTGGTGCATCATGGCGATGACGCATTTGCCCTTGCGGCGGGCCTTCTCGGCCTGTCCGATAATCCATTGCAGCGTCTCGGGCTTGATGCGTCCGCCGTTGTAGTAGTTATCGGCGCTCTCGCCACGGCTGGTGAGGGTGTTCTGCTCGTCCATGTTGCTGTCGATGCCGATGACTACCAGACCCTTGACGGGCTCACAGCAGTAACTCAGTGATGCCGGGTCGCGCTTGGACTTCTTGCCATAGCCATAGTTGCGGTACAACTGGACAAACTCGTCGCGGGTGATGGTCGGAGTCGCCACGGTTTTCTCCCCATCGAAACGGCGGGCGTACGGGTTGTTGCAGTCATGGTTGCCGGGGATAACCAGCGGCTGGATGCCCTGGGCCGCCATCATGTCGAGGTAATGAACCATGCGCTCATGGCTCAGCCGCTCACCATTGTGCGTGAGGTCACCTGCAATCAGGACCAGTGCGGGCTTGGCATCGATGATGCTGTCGGTGAGGGCACTCATGATGGCATCGCTCTGGGCCACCATCTTGCTGTCGCCGGCGTCGGCACGGTCGATGGCACTGCCGGCCGTAACCAGAGCAGGCGCCAACAGGTGGGTGTCACTGATGACGACGATGCGGTCGCTGAGCGTGTGCGCCGTGATGTTGAGCGCAATCATTGCTGATAGAGTCATTGTGATGATTAACCTTCTTACCATAATTCATTCCTCGTTTATTGCATTTATCATGCCAAGTTATTGATGGTGAAGCCGCATTGGGCAAGGTGGCGCCAATAGGAGGGGTAGGATTTGGTGACAACATCGGCGTCATGGATGATGAGACCGGGAAAACGCACCGCAGCGGGCGCAAAGGCCATCGCCATGCGGTGGTCACCGTGCGTATCGATGACGGGCGGTTCCTGTGAGATGGCATGGCGCTCGCCATACCACGAGATGGCGTCGTCACTCTCGATTTTGAGGACATAACCCAACTTGAGCAGTTCCTCGCGCAAGGCCTCGATGCGGTCACTCTCCTTGAGGTGTAGCGTGCGCACGCCTGTCATGCGGAAGGACCGCTCCAGCAGGCACAGCAACACAGCCCATGAGGGTACCAGGTCGGGGGTGGCGCTCATGTCGGCAAAACTGGAACAGCAGCAGCCGACAAAACCGCTCGTGTCAAGGGCTACTCCGTGGGCATCGAAGCGGGATGCGATACCGAGCCTGCCTGCGAGGTCCGCCAGGCGTGCGTCGCCCTGGATGCTGTCGTTGGCCAGCCCCGTGAGCGTGAGCGATGACTGCGGCAGCAGGGCGGCCAGTGCATACCATGGCGCGGCGGCACTCCAGTCGGCCTCGACGATGTAATCGTTGCCCGTGTAGCCCCTGCCGATGGTAATGAGTGTTCCGTTGATTTCCACAGTGGCACCCATGTCGCGCATCACTGCGGCGGTCATGTGGATGTAGGGCAATGAGACGATGTCACCCATGAGGCTGATGGTACCGCCACCGATAACTGGCAGAATCATCATCACTGCCGAGATAAACTGTGAACTCACTCCCCCAGGCATCTCCACGTTGCCACCGTGTATCGCTGCACCAGTTATGCGCAGTGGGGGATAGCCCTCCTCGCCCAGATACTCGATGTCGGCTCCCAGCGACCGCAAGGCATCGACCAGCGGTGCGATGGGCCGGTGGCGCATGCGCTCCACGCCGTCGAGTGTGACGGTAACGCCCTGTCGAGTGGCAAAGTAAGCCGTCAGAAACCGCATGGCCGTACCTGCAGCACCCACATTGATGTGACCTCTCTTGTCGCGTGACAGGGCATCGACCATGACCGCAGTATCGTCACACAGGGCTGGGTGCAGCACCTGCGGCTCGCCTCCGCACAGGGCGGCAATCATAAGAGCACGGTTGCTGATGCTCTTGGATGTGGGTAGCGTGATGGTAGCGTTAGCCCGCTGTGGTGCAGTGAGTTGCAGTTTCATGACGTTGTCAATCGATGGGGACGGGCTCGATGAGGTCGCGGTAGAGTTTGAGGGAGTCACTGGGCATCTTCTCGCTACCTAGCACGCGCGGCATCAGGTCGAGGGTGAACTCGTAGGGTTTGTTATTCATCATGTGCTTGGTGCCAAAGGTGTCCAAGTCGGGATTGTAGGCATACAGCAGATTCAGCACGATGCTCAGCACAAAGGCATACTTGAACATGAACAGCAGCGAGCCGCCGGCCTTGTCGATGATGCCCAGGTGCACCGTGTCGAGCGCCCCCTTGAACAAGCGCATGGCCAATCTGATGATCAGCATCACCAGCAAGAATGCAAAGGCCAGCGACACCGTCTTGACCGTGATGCTTGACAATGGCCACTCGGCCGCGCTGGGGACAATGGCCAGAAAGATGGACTGGACCAAGTCGCCGCACTTGTAGCACAGCACAATCGCGACCACCCACGAGATGAGCGATGTGAGTTGGCCCAGGAAACCCTTTTGATAGCCCAGGATGAGGCCTCCGAGCACAATCAGGATGATGAGGATGTCGATGAGTGTCATATTGCGGATTGTTTGTTGTCGGTTTGGACTGTGATGCCTGTCGGGAATAACCTTACTGTTAACTAGTTGCTGCTGGGTAGCACTATCGCATCGAGCCACCCGTCCTTGCGGTAACGGCACAGGTCAACATAGGCGTCGATGCCGGGGATGATGCCCGTCTCGCTGTATTGCCAGATGGTGTACTCGCCCTCCCAGTTGATTTCGGGCTCGGTGTTGGAATAGCGGCCGATGTAGAGGTGGTGCTTGTTGAAGTGAGGCGCCAGGTTCTTGTTGTAGAATTCCATCGTGCTGTAAATCATGGGCTGCACGCCATAGTGGTTCTCGATGAGTTGGCAGAACTTATCGATACTGTCGATGAGTTGGCTGCGGGACCACTCGCCACGCACCTCCACATCGAGCATGGGCACGAGATGCTGCAGGCGCTTGAGGGCATACTTGGAAAAGTTCTCGAATTGTTCATCGACCGACGAAGTGGGGCTCAGGTAGTGATAACTGCCCACGAGCAGTCCGTAGCGCCGTGCCTGGGTGAGGTTGTGGACGTAGTGCGGTGAACGGTAGGTAGCACCCTCCGAGGCCTTGATGTAGACAAAGCGGATGTCCTTGTCGCTGCTCACCTTGGCCCAGTCGATATAGCCCTGGTGGCTGGAGATGTCGATGCCGTCATACTTGGCCTCGGCGTTGCGGGGTGGAATGGGTGGCAGGTTGCCGTTCCTGCCGTTCTTGCCATCCTGGCATGAGCACATCAAGGCCATTGTCAACACGATGGCGGTTAACAATGGAATGCAACGATATGTTTCCAGCCGAATGTTCATTAGATCAGTTGGCGTCCTTGATAGTTGGTGTCTTGTCATCGCCGGTGTATTCCCGGCAATCAACTATTCTCACTTAACGGCTCTAGTCATTGTCGGCCGTGCTCTTGTTGGTGCGGTGGCCCTGGTTGCGTGCCGAACGGATGCTGTCGTTGCGCTGGGCCTGGCTCATCTTGGTGGTGAGGGTGCTGGCGGCCTTTTTGCTGCTCTTGGCGGCAGCCTTCTTGGCAGCCTCCTTCTTGGCGGCCTCTTCGCGGGCTTTCTGGGCTTCGGCTTTACGCTTAGCCTTGGCCTCGGTCTCCCTCTTGGCGGCTTCTTCGCGAGCCTGTTGCCTTGCCTGCTGTTTCTTCAACTGGTCAGCTTTAGCCTGGGCTTTACGCTCTTGGTCGGCTTTTTTCTTGGCATCCTCTTCGGCAAGTTTCTTTTTCCGCTCTTGCTCTTTCTTTTCCTTTTCGGCTTTCTTCTTCTCCTCTTCCTTCTGCCGCTTGGATGGTGCTGGAGCGGCCTTTGTCTTGCCGGAGTTCATGTCCACGCTGGTGGGTTTCTCCTTGCGTTCCACGGCATCCTTGACGCTGCCCCTGGGCTTTGATTTGGCTTTGCCCGGGCGGTAGATGAGGTCGTTCATGCTGTATCCCTTGTTGAAGCGGCTCAGGTCCACATTGCTCTTGATGCCGGGAATCGTCCCCTTGTCGGAATATTGCCACATGACCCAATTATAGCCGATGTTGGGAGCGGTGGCGCTATACTTGGCAATGAACAGGGGATAGTCCTTAAAGGCGCGTCCCAGATGCTTCTTGAAGAAGTTCTCGGAGGTGTAAATCATTGGCTTGCAGCCATAATAGTCCTCGAGCAGGTCGGCAAATACTTTGAGACTGTCCCTGAGCTGCTGTGAAGTCCACCTGCTGCACTCCTCGACGTCGATGAAGGGTATCAGGTCCTGTTCATCTTTGCGTGCCGTGCGGATGAAGTTCTGGAATTGTGCCGTGGCGCTGGAGCGGTTGGTGAGGTAGTGGTAACTGCCCACTTTCACACCATGCTTGCGGGCATTGCGGATGTTGTCCTCGTAGCGGTGGTCGGTGTGGTCGCAACCCTCGGTAGCCTTGATGTATACGTATTGAACCTTGGGATTCTTTTTGATTTCTTCCCAATTGATGGTGAGTTGGTATTTGGACACGTCAATGCCGTCAAAGTTCATGTCGACAGGACGAGGAGGAGCAGTCTTTTTCTCCTCTACCTTGGCCTCATCCTTTTTCTCATCGGGCTGGGCTGCGGGTTTCACATCCCGCTTGTTGTCCTGGGCAGGCTTGGCGGTCTCCTCCTGCTTGGCAGCTGGCTTGACTGTGGCCTTGACCGAGGTGTTCTTGTCGTCCTTCTTATCCTTGCCTTTGTTCTTGTCATCAGCCTTCTTGGTGTCGTTGTTCTTGTTTTGGGCCGATTTCTTGTCTTGGTCAGCTTTCTTGTCGTCCTTCTTGACGCGTTCGCGGGTAGGCTTGTTGATGTCGGTATGTTGTGGCATAGCGGCTCCCCCGCAGGGCAGGAGTGCTAAAGCCATGGTGATGAGTAGAGAGTATATTGTGGTTTTGTACATGTAGTGAAAATCCATTGCTAATTATGTTTTCGGAGTAAAGTTGGCTGCAAAGGTAAGCAAAAAACCGCGATTGGCCTTGTCAAATAATGTAAAACTTTCTCAAAAAATGCAGGGCATAGTGCGAATATTGGTAAAAATCATTATCTTTGTAGGTTATTCAAGTTCAGAACAGCAAACAACTACAAGATATATGGCAAAAAAGAGCGGATTACAATCGATGAAGCAAGAGCGTCGTGAGTATCACGACCGTGTGATTAACTTCTTTAACGAGCAGGGCGAGGCTTCGTTCAACTACAAGCAGGTATCGGCAGCAGTGGGCGCCAACACGCCTCGGCGCCGCACCCTCATCGTCGAGATTCTGGAGCAGCTGGCTGCCGACGGCTTTCTTGTTCAGGTGGGTCCCGGCAGCTACAAGGCCGTGAACCGCTCTTCGGTTGCCGAGGGCATCTTTATCCGACGCAGCAACGGCAAGAACAGCGTGGACACCGCCAGCGACGACGGCCTGCCCATCATGGTCGCCGAGCGCAACTCGATGCATGCCCTGAACGGTGACCGCGTGCTCGTGCACATCAGCGCCGCTCGCCACGGCATGGAACCCGAGGCCGAGGTCGTGAAGATTCTGGAACGCAAGGAGCAGGTGTTCGTCGGCACGTTGCAGGTGATGAAATACTTCGCCCAGCTGGCTACCGACAGCAAGTTCCTGGCCACAGACATCTTCATCCCGCTTGACCGGCTCGCTGGCGGAAAGACCGGCGACAAGGTTGTCGTCAAGATTGTCGAATGGCCCGAGGAGGCCAACTCACCCATCGGTGAGGTGGTCGACGTGCTGGGTGTGGCTGGTGAGAACAATGCCGAGATTCATGCCATCCTGGCTGAATTCGGCTTGCCCTACAAGTATCCTGAAAACGTCACCGAGGCTGCCGAGGCTCTGGATGACGGCATCACGCCTGAGGAGATTGCACGCCGCCGCGACATGCGTGACGTGACCACGTTCACCATCGACCCTGCCGATGCCAAGGACTTTGATGACGCCCTCTCTATCGAGAAACTCAAGAACGGCAACTGGGAAATCGGTGTCCACATCGCCGACGTGAGCCACTATGTGACGCCGGGTTCCATCATCGACAAGGAGGCCTATGAACGCGCCACATCGGTTTATCTGGTGGACCGCACCATCCCCATGCTGCCCGAGAAACTGTGCAACAACATCTGCTCGTTGCGTCCCGATGAGGATAAACTCACCCACTCGGTCATCCTGGAGATGGATGCCGAAGCCAAGGTGAAGAAATACAAGATCTGCCACACGGTGACGCGCAGCAACAGGCGCTTCTCCTACGAGGAGGCCCAGCACATCATCGAGACCGGCAAGGGTGACCTGGCCGAGGAACTTGCCGTACTCAACGAGATGGCCAAGAAGTTGAGGGCACGCCGCTTTGAGGAAGGTGGCTCGGTGTCGTTCAACCGCGAGGAAATCAAGTTTGACATCGACGAGACCGGCAAGCCCACAGCTGTCCACGTCCATGTGGCACAGGATGCCAACAAGCTCATCGAGGAGTTCATGCTGCTGGCCAACTGCAAGGTGGCTGAGCACATCGGCAAGGTGCCCAAGAATAGGACCGCCAAGAGTTTTGTTTACCGCATCCATGACCAGCCCGATCTCGACAAGCTGCAGAACTTCTCCGACATTGCTGCCCACTTTGGCTACAAGGTGCGCACCAAGGGCTCCGGCCGTGACATCAACCGCTCCATCAACAAGATGCTGGAGCAGGCCAAGGGCAAACCCGAGGAAGAGATGCTTGCTATCCTGGCTATCCGTTCGATGGCCAAGGCTATCTATAGCGCCACTAACATCGGCCACTACGGTCTGGCGTTTGACTACTACACCCACTTCACCTCGCCCATCCGCCGCTATCCCGATTTGACCGTTCATCGCCTGCTGGACAAATATGCCGCCGGCGAGAAGAGCGTTGATCCCGTCAAGCTCGAGGACCAATGCAAGCACATGAGTGCTCAGGAGCAACTTGCTGCCAATGCCGAGCGTGCCTCCATCAAGTACAAGGAGGTGGAATTTATGGGCGAGCGCCTAGGTGGTGTGTTCACGGGACACATCTCGGGCGTGACCGAGTGGGGCCTGTATGTCGAACTCGATGAAACGCATTGCGAGGGTCTTGTGGGCATCCGCGGTCTGGACGATGACTTCTATGAGTTTGACGAAAAGAACTACTGCATCCGTGGTCGCCGCCGCGGCAAGGTCTATCGCCTGGGCGATCCCATCAGCATCCAGGTGGCCCGCGCCGACCTCATCAAGAAGCAACTTGACTTTGTCCTCGTGGATAAGGAGAATCCTGCCAATAGCCACCGCATCGACAAGGAGCCTATCACCGAGTTGAACAGCCGCAGCACCGCCCGCCTGTCACGTGAGGAGCACCGCCGTGCACAGTATGAGGGTGGTACTGCCTCGCATCGCCAGCAGCGCGGTGCACGTGGTAACACCACGCGCCGCCAGGCCAAGGAAAACCGCGGTAAGACAGTCAAGACAACTAAAACCCGCCGTTCGGGCAAGCCTCGCCGTCGATGAGCCAACAGCCTCGACATAGGGTAAAACTCGAGACGCTGGGCTGCAAACTCAACTTCTCGGAGACCGCCACGATGCAGTCGCTGCTCGCCGAGCATGGCATAATGCCTGTTGCTGCTGGCGAGGAGCCTGACGTGTGCGTGGTGAACACTTGTAGCGTGACCGCCCTGGCCGACAGCAAGTGCCGCCAGCACATCCGTCACCTCATCCGCCGTTATCCCGATGCGCTCATGGTGGTCACGGGTTGCTACGCCCAGCTACAGGGCAAGGAAATTGCCCAGATCGACGGTGTGGACATCGTGTTGGGCAGCGAGCACAAGGCTGAAATCGCCAGCTATGTGCTGCAGTGGTTTGACGACCGTCAGCGGCAGTTGGCGGTGACTCCCTCGCTCGACATCCGCACCTTCTCGCCCTCGTGTGACCGCGGTGACCGCACCCGTTACTGGCTCAAGGTGCAGGACGGATGTGACTATTGGTGCAGCTATTGCACAATTCCTGCTGCGCGCGGTCGCAGCCGCAGCGGCACCATCGCCCAACTCGTCGAGCAGGCCCGTGAGGTGGCTGCCGACGGGGGCAAGGAAATCGTCATCACGGGTGTGAACATCGGCGACTTCGGTAAGAACACAGGAGAAAACTTCCTGGATTTGCTCAAATCGCTCGATGAAATCGAGGGTATCGAGCGCTACCGCATCTCCTCGATTGAACCCGACCTGCTGACCGATGAAATCATCGACTGGTGCGCCCGTTCACGGGCCTTCATGCCCCACTTCCACATCCCGTTGCAGAGCGGCAGCGACCCGGTGCTGAAGTTGATGCGCCGCCACTATGACCGCCAACTGTTTGCCGACAAGGTGGAGCGGTGCCGCGCGTTGATGCCCGATTGCTTCATCGGTGTGGACGTGATGGTGGGCACCAGAGGAGAGACGCCCGAGTTGTTTGAGGACAGTTACACTTTCATCAGCGGACTTGACGTGCAGCACCTGCATGTGTTCCCCTACAGTGAGCGCCCCGGCACATCGGCCCTGCGCATCCCCTACATCGTCACCCAGCGCGACAAGCAGGAGCGTGCCTCGCGCATGATAGCCTTGAGCGACAAGAAACAGGCTGATTTCACGCGGCGCTACCTGGGCACCGTGCGCCCCGTGCTGCTCGAGCACGGGCGCGGCAAGGGCATGATGCACGGCTTCACCGACAACTACATCCGCGTGAACGTGCAGCCCGACATGAGCCTCGCCAACCAGATTGTCCATGTCAAGTTACTCACCCTCAACGATGACCTGAGTGTTGATGCCAAAGTGGTTACCAACAGATAATGCCCAATTATCATGAGTGAGATAGAGAGAATACCGAACGACGTAGAGCAGTTGTATGCCGATATAAGAGTCATATTGGCAAATGCTCGTAAGCGTACATATCATGCCATAAACTTTACGATGGTTGAGAGCTATTGGATGATAGGCCAGACCATCGTAGAACATGAGCAGCATGGTGAGGTGCGTGCCGCTTACGGTAAAGGTGTTCTGAAGGACCTGGCCGCCCGTTTGACATCCGACTTTGGCAAAGGTTTTGACGAACGTGAACTGCGCAAAATGCGTCAATTCTACCTCACTTTCCAAATTCGGGACACACTGCGTCCCGAATTGACATGGTCACACTACCGCCGTCTTATCAGTGTGGAGAATGAGCAGGCACGGTTGTGGTACATGAAGACGTCGGACAGATGGACAGCTATATTCGCATGTTTGAGGCACTCTATCGCAACGAGGATGATAATCCCACTTTGGGTATTATTCTTTGTTCCCAAAAGAGTGAGGCAATCGTGAAATATTCTGTTTTGAGCGAGGGTAAGCAGATTTTTGCTTCGCGCTACAAATTGTATCTGCCTACTGAAGAAGAATTCAAACAACTGCTTGAATCTATCTGATAAATAGCTATTTAGCATAGAAATAACGATAACAAATTCTTATTTGAGAATCGAAAACAAAATGATGTATCGATGAAGCAGGTTGCTGTCATCATATTGAACTGGAATGGGGCCGCGTTGTTGCGGCGATACCTGCCTACGGTCATCGCGGGCACCGATGCCGCTGTCGCCGACATCATCGTTGCCGACAACGGCAGCACCGACAACAGTCTGCAGGTGCTGCGTGAAGAGTTCCCCGAGGTCAAGGTGCTGGCCTTTGAGAAAAACTACGGGTTTGCCGAGGGCTATAACCTTGCCATCGGGCAGACGATGTATCCCTACACGGTGTTGTTGAACAGCGATGTGCGTGCGCCCCAGGGCTGGCTCAATCCGCTGTTGGACTATATGGAGGCTCATCCTGAGGTGGGTGCCGTGATGCCCAAGTTGCTGCATGACCGTGAGGACGGCAGGGAGATGTTTGAGTATGCCGGTGCCGCTGGCGGGTATATTGACTGTCACGGCTACCCCTATTGCAGGGGGCGCATCTTTGAGTACGTCGAGGATGACCACGGCCAGTATGATGACGGCCCCAAGAGCGTCTTTTGGGCTACGGGCGCCTGTCTGATGGTGCGCAGCCGGCTCTATCAGGACGTGGGAGGCCTTGACAAGGAGTTTTTTGCCCACATGGAGGAAATCGACTTGTGTTGGCGCATCCGTCTGGCTGGCAGCGACTTGATGATGTTGCCGTCGAGTCATGTCTATCATTTGGGCGGTGGCAGTCTGCCGAAAGGCAATCCCAGGAAGACGTATCTAAACTTCCGCAACAACTTGCTGCTGTTGCACAAGAACCTGCCCCATGACGAGGGCAAGAAGATGCTGATCGTCCGCCGATTGATGGACGCGTTGGCCTTTGGCATGGCTGTGGCCAAATTCCACTTCGGTGACGCGTGGGCCATCATCCGCGCCCACTTTGACTACCGCAAGATGCGTTCGCGCTACACCAGCCAGCCCTCTGTCAACCTGCTCAAGCAACTGCCCGAAGAACGCGTCAACATCATCACCGCCCACTACCTGCGTGGCGTGAAACTGTTCACTCAACTGAAAATCAAGTATTAAGAATCTTTAAACGACAAATAACAATGAGAAAGCTTGGATTTGGACTCATGCGTCTCCCGTTGGTCAACCCCGATGACCAGTCGAGCATTGACATCGAGAAGTTTAAAGAGATGGCCGACAAGTACATCGAGCGCGGTTTCACCTACTTTGACACCGCCTATCCTTATCATGGTGGCAAGAGTGAGGAGGCCCTGCGCGAGGCAGTAGTGAAACGCTATCCCCGTGAAGCATTCACGGTCACCAGCAAGATGCCCGTGTGGGCCATCAATGAGGAGGCTGACCTTGAGCGCATCTTCAATGAGCAGTTGGAGCGTTGCGGCGTGGAGTATTTTGACTACTACTGGTTGCATGCCCTCAATTACGAGCGTGTCGAGGCGATGGAACGCATGGACGGATGGGGCTTTATCGCCCGCAAGAAGGCCGAGGGCCGTATCCGTCACATCGGGTTCTCGTTCCACGACGACTCGGCGCTGCTGGCCCAAATCCTTGAAAAGCACCCCGAGGCCGAGTTTGTCCAGTTGCAGATCAACTACCTCGACTGGGACAGTCCTGCCATCGAGAGCAAGACGTGCTATGACTTGTGTACCCAGCACGGTAAGCCCGTCATTGTGATGGAGCCAGTCAAGGGAGGTTCGCTGGCCCGTGTCCCCGAGCAGGTCGAGCGCCTGTTCAAGGACTATAATCCCGATGCCAGTGTCGCTTCATGGGCTATACGTTACTGTGCCTCGTTGCCCAATGTGCTGACCGTGCTGAGCGGCATGAGCAACATGGAACAGTTGGACGATAACACTTCATATATGCAGGACTTCCAGCCCCTGAACGATGAGGAGCAGGCAATTATCGCCCATGCCAAGGAGATAATCCGCGAGTCTATCGCTATCCCTTGCACGGCCTGCCATTACTGCAGTGAAGGCTGTCCGCAGCAGATTGCCATCCCAGAGTACTTCAGCCTATATAATGCGGCGCAGCAGTTCTCGGACCAGCGCAGCAACAGCAAACTCTATTACGACCTGCTCGCCAAGAACCACGGCCGAGCCAGCGAGTGCATCGAGTGCGGCCAGTGCGAGGCTCAGTGTCCGCAGCACATCGACATCATCGACAACCTGAAACTTGTCGCCCAGGCCTTCGAGGAGTGAACAGTCAAAATTAGATAATTTCTTGATTTCAGTGCATTTGCAACTGATTTCTAAAAAACTAACAATATGAAAAGAGAATCATTGTCAATCATTTTGGCCTGCTGCGCGCTGGCACTGGTTGCGCAGGATGGCATCCGGGTGAACTATAAGGGTGCAAATCCCACGATCAGCGACTTTGTAACAGCCTTCGTTACCTCAAGCGACAATGTCGATGAAGAAGACTGCTGTGCCGATGAAGCGTTCAATGCCATCGGCTATGTATGGGAAAAATATCAGAAAGGCATTCCCCTGGAGGAGGGTCAGACGTTAACTCTCGACGAAAAAAACGGCTTTGTGCTCTATGAGTCACGATCGGAGTATGATTCAACCGAAAACTTAGTGAGGATGGAAATGTGCTACTGGAACGAGAGTGATGGAAAGCACAAACTCTTTGCCTATAGCGTATGGTGCTTTACAAATGGCAAGCCCAGTATGGGACAGTTTGACGGCATTACTTTCTTCCGCTACGACAATGCCACAAAAAAGATGTACATGTGCGACCCTCCAGGCTTCGAAGTGGAATATTTCAATACTTCCTACGCTCTGCCACGCACTGGCAAGGACATCATTGTCACATCGTGGGACGACAGCGGCAAGAAGGAGAGAACGCTGAAGTGGAATGGACACCGATTCAGTTTTTGAATAATAACTTAGGCAATGATATAGCTGTTGGCCCTGAAAGTTTTTTAATGCGAATTTCGCTAATGAGACTAATTTCACGAAAAAATAAAAATCTATTCGTATAAAATTTGATAAATTCGTGTAATTAGCATTAGCCCCGCAGGGTTTTGGGCCAACTGCTATATCGTTCCGATAACTTATTTACAAAATCAACTTTAATTATTTGAGAACTTGGTACTTTAGCGTTAGGTATTTGTGTTGACTTGCCCACCCTAAAAATGGCACTTGGATTGTAAAAATGGGTTAAAAGTATTGACAAAGGCCCTTGAATGTTGTACTTTTGCATCAAATTGCGATGGTATGCGCTCATGCATACCAACCCAGATAACACAAAATACTAGAAACTAGGGACTAGAAACAAACAACTGTAGTAATGGCTAAAGAAGAAAAGAAAGTACAGAACGAGAACAATGCGGGGGGCAAGGTGTCCTATCCGCTTGGCAAGATCAACTTCATCCTCATGGGCATCTGTTTGCTGCTGATCATCATCGGCTTCTGGCTGATGGCTGGTAGCGCCAATGTGGGCGACACGTTCAACAAGGATATCTTTGAGACTCGCCGTATCACGACAGGTCCCATCATTGCCTTATTGGGCTTTGTACTTATGGCATTTGCCATTATTTACCGCAAGAAGGACAAGCATCAATCCACCGACGATAACGTAGACAAGGAGTAATCATCATGAGTTGGTTAGAGGCATTGATTCTGGGCATTGTCCAGGGTCTGACCGAGTATTTACCCGTGAGCAGCAGTGGCCATCTGGCCATTGGCAGTTACTTGTTCGGGTTAAATGGCGAGGACAATCTGGCATTCACCGTGCTGGTTCATGTGGCCACGGTGCTGAGCACCTTTGTCGTGTTGTGGAGCGAGATTGACTGGATTCTGAAGGGTCTGTTCAAATTCAAGATGAACGACGAGACGCGCTACTTTCTCAACATTCTGGTGTCGATGATTCCCATCGGCATCGTCGGGGTGTTCTTCAAGGACACGGTGGAGGAGATATTCGGCAGCGGATTGCTCATCGTGGGCTGCATGCTGCTGGTGACCGCCGCCCTGCTCATTTTCTCCTATTATGCCAAGCCGCGCCCCAAGTCCAGGATTTCGTGGCGTGACGCACTCATCATCGGCATTGCCCAGGCTTGCGCCGTGATGCCGGGTCTGTCGCGCTCGGGCAGCACCATTGCCACGGGACTGCTGCTGGGCAACAAGAAGGAGTCGCTGGCACAGTTCTCGTTCCTGATGGTTATCCCTCCCATCCTGGGCGAGGCTCTGCTCGATGTGCTCAAGATGGTCAAGGGTGAAGAGGCCTTTGGCAGCATCGAAGCGCTGCCGCTGATTGTAGGCTTTATCGCCGCGTTTGTCGCTGGCTGTCTGGCCTGCAAGTGGATGATCAACATCGTCAAGCGAGGTAAACTGGTGTGGTTCGGCGTATACTGTATCTTCGCCGGCCTGGTGGCCATCGCGCTCTCGCAGCTGATGCCTGCACCTGCAATGTAAATCAGGAGTCTGTAAATAGTGACTAAAACATGCTCAACCCGATAGAAGGCGAAATATTCTGCATTGACAAACCGCTGAGAATGACTTCGTTTGCCGCAGTCAAGATGGTGCGCGCCGTGCTGCGCACCCACCTAGGCACCCGTCAGGTCAAGGTGGGCCATGCCGGCACGCTCGATCCGTTGGCGACAGGCGTGCTGTTGCTGTGCACCGGCCATGCCACCAAGCGCATCGACGAGTTACAGGCTGGTGTTAAGGAGTATATTGCCGACCTGCGCTTGGGAGCCACCACGCCCAGCTACGACCTGGAGACCGAGGTGGATGCCACCTACGACTGGCAGCACATCGACCGTCCCCTCATCGACCGGGTGCTGAAGGAGCAGTTCACGGGGAGCATCGAGCAAGTGCCGCCCTCGTTCTCGGCCTGCAAAATCGATGGCAAGCCGGCTTACAAACTGGCCCGCAAGGGGCAGGATGTGGAAATCCGTCCCAAGACCCTCGTCATCGATGAGATTGAGGTGCTCCAGTGCGGCTTGCCCGAACAACCAACCCTGCAGCTGCGCGTGGTTTGCAGCAAGGGGACCTATATCCGTGCCCTGGCCCGCGACATTGGCGAGGCATTGGGCAGCGGAGCCCACTTGACGGGCCTGCGCCGCACCCGCGTGGGTGACATCACCATTGACCAGTGTCTCACGCTGGAGGCCTTGGTAGAACGCCTTGACAACGAGACCTATGTCTCGCCCGAGCAGGCTGCCGCCGAGCGGCTGGAACGCGAGCGCCAGGAGAACCGTGAGCGTGCCGCACGCCAGAAAGCCGAGCGCGCTGCCCGGCATCAGGCCAACGCCCCCAAGTGTGATGCCCCACCGCGCCGCACATCGCAGATCAAGTGAAAGCAATCAATGAACTAACGAATAGAGACTAAGGACTAAAGACTTAATAATATGAAACTTTCAGAATTTAATACTCAGATGCCCGAGGAGCTCATCGCCTCGCATCCCGTTCCCGTCCGTGACGAGTCCCGACTGATGGTGTTGCACAAGCGCAGCAACCAGATCGAGCACCGGGTGTTCAAGGAAATATTGGAGTACTTCAGCCCCCATGACATGTTTGTGTTCAACGACACGCAGGTGTTTCCCGCCAAACTGTTCGGCAACAAGGAGAAGACCGGCGCCCGCATCGAGGTGTTCCTGCTGCGTGAACTCAACCCCAATAACAAGCTGTGGGACGTGCTCGTGGAGCCGGCTCGCAAAATCCGCATCGGCAACAAGTTGTACTTCGGTCTCGACGACTCGATGGTGGCCGAGGTCATCGACAACACCACCTCGCGTGGTCGCACGCTGCGTTTCCTCTACGACGGCGACCATGATCAGTTCAAGAAGGACCTGTACAACCTGGGTAACACGCCGTTGCCCTATTACATCTCCCGTGACCCTGAGCCCGAGGATGCCGAGCGCTACCAGACCATCTATGCCAGCAAGGAGGGTGCCGTGGTGGCTCCCGCCGCAGGTCTGCACTTCTCGCGCGAGCTGATGCGCCGCATGGAGATCCGCGACATCGAGAGCGACTTCATTACCATGCACATCAGCCTGGGCAGTTACCGTGACATCGACGTCGAGGATTTGACCAAGCATCGCATGGACAGCGAGGAGATGGACGTCAGCGTTCAGCTGGCCGAGAAGGTCAACGCCCTGCGCGACGGTGGCAACAAGGTGTGCGCCATCGGCACGTCGGTGCTGCGCGCCTTTGAGACCTGCGTGGGCATGAACGGCCACATCAAGCCTTACGGTGGCTGGTCCAACAAGTTCTTGTTCCCGCCCTATGAGTGCACGACCTGTGACGCACTGGTGACCAATTTCCACATGCCTTACTCCATCATGCTGATGGCCCAGGCAGCCTTTGGCGGCTACGAGCAGACGATGAACGCCTACAAGGTGGCCATCGAGGAGAAGTACCGTTTCGGTGCCTACGGCGACGCCATGCTCATCCTCAACGA
>JAEEGJ010012269.1_pt1 | contig 21285 bp, 17 predicted proteins | sample 8958761 | NCBI WGS metagenome assembly JAEEGJ01 (sample SAMN16246546, study PRJNA631951) | gut metagenome | biome: gut microbiome; feature: rumen; material: RS-attached | host: Bos | place: Iran: Karaj | collected 2018-10
CATGAGCTGTTCCGAGCGCCAAGACGGCAGCCACGGCCAGCATCCTGGCCCTTTCAACCCAATTCACCATAACATCCATCCCTGAGATCATTTATAATGTTCTCAAATTTTAGTAACAAATATAATATCTTTACAATAAAATACATCTCTTTTAAACAAAATTTTACCATTATTTAACAAAGAATGTTCTCACTTTTTACAAAATGTTCTCATTTTTCCCTTGAGCAGAACCAAACAAAAAAAAAGGCGGCGCAAGGCCACCTTATTCTCCACATTCTCTCGATAGCAGACCGGCAATCAGTCCTTTATGCAGCGAACGTAACAACCGAAGAGTTTCTCGTTCTTACTCATACCCGCATAATCCTTGTTAGCATACAAATAATAGGCAAAACGCGGATATCGCGGATTAATGGCACGGGCATCTTCAGCGCAAGGATGCCCTTTTTTATGTGATTTGCCCCATACATAGCTGGCTCAAGAACGAAAACATATACACACCTGCTTTCTTTAAATGTATATTACCGTAAAACAGAATGCAGGGCCTATATGACTTCACAAAGAATCCTTGCCGCATTCGGCATAATCAGTTCGCTCGGGCTTTTCGCCTGCGGAAACGCCACCTCCGATGATCCAAATGTATATTTTCCGCCAGAGGACGAAGAACTTGAAGGTTGCTCAATGGAGTCCCTCGCCGATGAATCGGGCGTAAAGGTCCTGTGTGACGGTGATTCCGTCGCCACTCTACTGAATGGGAAAGACGGCTCCGACGGCAAGGATGGCAAGAGTTGCACGGCAGAACCCCTGCAAAACAAGACCGGATTAAAAATCCTATGTGGCGAGGATTCCGTCGGCGTCGTGTACAACGGTCGCGACGGCAAAGACGGTAAGGACGGTGCAGGCTGTTCCATCACAAAGATTGACGAAATCAACGCCCGAATTATCTGTGGTTCGGATTCCATCACGTTCTACGTAGGGCGTTCCGACAAGATTCCCGTATCTATCGATTCGCTGGCAGGCTTTGCGCAGAAGGGCCCCTTCCAAAAAGGTTCTTCCGTTTACCTGTACGAACTAACCGACGGCAAGACACTAAAACAGACAAAGGGGAATTACATCACAACCATCGAATCCGATGACGGTCGTTTCAAGTTTTCTGATATCGACTTGGAATGCCAATACGCCATGCTCCTTGCCGATGGACGATACAAGAACGAAATCACGGGAAAGGGGACTGTTTCCACGATAAAGTTAAAGAGTCTTATAGACATTTCCAAAGATAGAACCGCAAACATAAACCTCCTGACACATTTGGAGTACGACCGTATACAATATCTTGTTACGCAGAAAAAGATGAGTGTCGATTCCGCCAAGGCAATTGCGCAATCCGAAATATTCAAGACTTTCCATATCGATGCAGAAAAATTCGACAAGTCCGAAAAACTTGACGTAACCGGCAAAACAGATGCCGATGCGGCATTGCTGGCCGTATCTGTATTGTTGCAAGGAGAACGAAACGAATCCGACTTAAGCATTCTTTTAACCGACTTTTCCACGGACTTTCGCGAAGATGGAAAATGGAACGACGCAAAAAACCTAGCCACCATAGCCGACTGGGCCCGAGATTTTGACGCAACCGACACAACCCTTATGAAATCAAACGCAACATTCGCCAAAATCATTCGCCAGTACTGGAGCATCGAAAACGGGCTCGGCGCATGCGGTAGCGACAGCATTCCCAAAGGAACCGTAAAGAGAGTTACAAACAGCGATTCTAGATTCTACGCCAAGACATACGCCGACACAGCCAAGTCCAAGGAACGCTTTACCTGCGTGGGCGACTCCAAATGGAGACTCGCCACAAATGTCGAGAAAGATACTCTGGAATGGAAACCAAAAAATAGCAAGGATGGCGCAATACTGACGGGACCGATTTCCGGGAGCAAGTACGTATTTGACAAGGACACGCTTCGCCAGGCAACAAAGGAAGAAATCAAGTGGAACAAGGGGTGCGTGAGTTACCTGAAAAACGAAAGCGTTCTACTCGAGAATCAGTATTCCTACTACAAGTGTACCGATGATGGCTGGGCATTCGATTTCGAGCACCTGAACTTCGGTACGCTTACAGACAAGAGGGACGGGAAAACCTACAAGACCGTAGGCATAAAGAGTCAGATGTGGATGGCCGAGAACTTGAATTACGACTACAAGATAGACTCCCTAAGTTACGGGAACTACTGCTTTGACAATGTTCCCGAAAACTGCGATAAGTTCGGACGCATTTACCTGTGGTCAGCCGCGATGGACACCGCAAAAACCGGGTGCGGTTGGATGCACAAGTGCTCCCCCAAATATCCGGCACAGGGCATATGCCCCGAAGGTTGGCACCTTCCCGATAATAGCGAATTCAACACGCTAATTGAAGCCGTTGGCGGCGCAGAAAATGCCGTAACCGCCCTCAAATCCACCGAAGGTTGGGCAATCAATCGCGAGGGAAACAGTTCCAATGGAACGAATTTGTACGGGTTCAATGCATCTCCTGACGGGTACCTAGAGGAAAACGGGATTTTCATCTCTGACGGGATAATCGTCAACTACTGGAGTCCCACAGAAGATGGCGTGTATTACGGGCATGTGTTGGAATTCCATCACTACACCCAGATAGCGAAAGTTGGAATCGAATTAAAGGATCGAGGAAACTACATCCGTTGTGTAAAAGACTAAGGAATCCCGCCAGTTATTTCTGATTTGACCAGATGACGTAATCCCCGAGGGCTTCTATCTGCTTTTTATCAAGGTAGTACGCCAGCGAGGGTTTATTCGGAAGAATGATTTCGTACATGATAAAGGAATTGATCTTCCCTGCCGAAAGGGCCTTGTCCAGGCGGGTAAGAGTCTTTGAATTCGCCTTGCGTTCATCAATTTTCGGCAACAGGCCGGCAAGGCATTCCTTGATCATCGCCTCGCCCATGTCCTTGTTTGCCTCGGCACGCTTCTTGTACTCGGGTTCGAACTTCCACGCGGCCTCGATAAACGCGTAATACATCCAGAGGGTATCGGCCTCCACCACCACGGAACCATCGGGTGTCTGGAGGACACGTGCCTGCGGGTTGAACGCCCAGTGGCTTGAATCGAGCCCGTTGGCCGCATAGATTTTCTGACGCAGGGATTCGAGCCGCGGGTTGTTGCGGTTCAGCACCTTCGCAATGGAAATCTCCTCGAGGGCCTTTTTCTGTTCGCCCTTGTTGCGATAAACATCGGCAAGCAGCCAGTGTGCAAGGTAATCGATGTAGTTCGCCTCTATCGCCTTCTTATACCAAGATTCAGCCATGTCCCAGTTCTGCTCAATGCCGAAGGTCTGCGCGATGTAGGCCATCACGATAGTCGCATTCGGGTCGAGCAGCAGCACGCGCTTGTAAGCATCGCGGGCTTTCGCGTATTCCTTCTTGGAAAAGAGATCCTCCGCCTTGTCTAAAGCCTTCTTCACGTCACCCTTGAACTCGAAGGCGGTCACCTTGTAACCTCCATCCACAAACCTGCGGTAGGCGGGCATGTTCAGCAAGTTGCTGCGGTCCGGATCCGGGAAGGGCTTCTTGAGTTCCTTCACGGAATAGGCAATCTTGGAGGAGTTCAGCGTCTCCATCGCGCGCTTCAGGGGGTTGTCGTTTTCCGCAAAGGCAATTGCGGCAGACATACAAAGAATGAGAAGTGTCTTGAATTTCATACTGTAAGTATATATAAAAAAACGAAAGCGACAAGGGAGGGCACCCACCGGGCTAGCCCTCCCTAAGACCCTCCCGACGCTCGAAACAAGTTTCTTCGCGGACACCTTCGGTGCAATATGAAAAAAGGCAGTGTAAAGCCGCCTTTAATTTGTTAAAAATGTTGTAATCAATCAAACTGTAATTCGCCTAGAAACGAGCAAGACAAGGAACGCGAACCGAAGCTGTATTGACATACAGCGAGAGTTCGCGTGACACAGTATTGCGAAGTTTATCGGCGAATTACTTCACCTGTTTGGCGAAAGAATCCTTCAGATCCACCGTGCGGTTAAACACCAGGTGACCGGGCTTGCTGTCTTCGCTGTCGAGGCAGAAGTAACCCTGACGCATGAACTGGAAGCGGTCTTCGAGCTTGGCGTCGGCAAGGCTCGGTTCCACCTTGGCCTGCTTGATGACCATGGAATCCGGGTTCAGGTAGTCGTGCCAATCTTCGCCCTCGGGAACCGCAGCCGGATCTTCGAGCGTGAACAAATTATTAATCAAACGCACTTCGGCGTCCACGGCGTGTGCGGCAGAAACCCAGTGGATGGTGCCCTTGACCTTGCGGCCGTCGGGAGTCTCGCCACCCTTGCTCTGCGGGTCGTATTCGCAGTGAATCACCGTCACCTTGCCGTTGGCGTCCTTTTCGACGCTCTTGCAGGTCACGAAGTAGGCGCCCTTCAGGCGGACTTCTCCGTCCGGCTTCAGGCGGAAGTACTTTTTCGGCGGTTCTTCCATAAAGTCATCGGCTTCGATGTAGAGTTCCTTGCCGAACGGAACCTGGCGCTTGCCGGCAGTTTCGTCGTTCGGGTTGTTCTCGACTTCGATCATCTCGACCTTGCCGTCTTCCCAGTTGTCAATCACGAGCTTCACCGGGTCAATCACGGCCATCACGCGGTTCGCCGTCTTGTTCAGTTCTTCGCGGATGCAGAAGTACAGGAGGTTCACGTCGACCATGGAGTCGGCCTTGGAAACGCCGATGCGGTCACAGAACTCGCGGATGGAACTCGGCGTGAAGCCACGGCGGCGGTAGCCGCAGACCGTCGGCATACGCGGGTCGTTCCAGCCCAACACGGCCTTCGTCTCCACCAGTTCGAGGAGCTTGCGCTTGCTCATCATGGTGTAAGTCAGGTTCAGGCGTGCAAATTCAATCTGCTGCGGACGGTTGTCGAGACCAAGCTCAATCAGGAACCAGTCGTACAGCGGGCGGTGCGCTTCGAATTCCAGCGTACAGATGGAGTGAGTAATGCCTTCGATCCAATCGCTGAGCGGGTGCGCGAAATCGTACATCGGGTAGATGCACCACTTGTCGCCGGTGCGGTGGTGCGTGCAATGCTTGATGCGGTAGATGACCGGGTCACGCATGTTCATGTTCGGGCTGGAGAGGTCCACCTTTGCACGGAGACACTTCTCGCCGTCGGCGTACTTGCCGTCGCGCATTTCGCGGAAGAGCTTCATGTTCTCTTCGACGCTGCGGTCGCGGTAGGGGCTCGGACGGCTCGGCTTGCCGGCGTCGTTGCCGCGGTATTCCTGCATCTCGTCGCGGGTCAGGTCTTCCACGTAGGCCTTGCCCATCTCAATGAGCTTTTCGGCAAAGGCGTAAATCTGGTCGTAGTAGTCGCTGGCGAAGTATTCGCCGCCCTTCCATTCAAAACCGAGCCACTTCACGTCTTCGCGGATGGAGTCCACGTATTCCACGTCTTCCTTGGTGGGGTTCGTGTCGTCGAAGCGGAGGTTCGTGATGCCGCCGAAATCCTTGTACTTGTTTGCCGTACCAAAGTTCAAGCAGATGGACTTCGCGTGGCCGATGTGGATGTAGCCGTTCGGCTCCGGCGGGAAACGGGTATGCACCTTGGTGCGTTTGCCCGTCTTAAGGTCGTTGACGATGATGTCCTGCACAAAATTCGAAGATTCGGGAATATCCATTGTGGTATCCTTTGAAAATTTTACGGCGAAAATTTAGAAAATTTCGTCCTACTCGTTCCAGAGCCAGGTGCTCAGGTAACGCTCGCCCGTATCGGGGAGCACCGCTACAATGCGCTTGCCCTTGTTTTCGGGGCGCTTGGCGACGGTGAGAGCGCATTCGAGCGCGGCACCGGAAGAAATCCCGACAAAGATGCCTTCCTTGGCGGCAGCCTCGCGGGCGGCCTTCCCCGCCTTTTCGGTGCTGGTCAGGTACACCTCGTCGACCACCTTCGGGTCGTAGATTTTCGGGACAAAGTTCGCGCCGATTCCCTGAATCTTGTGCGGGCCCGCGACTCCCTTGCTGATCATGGGCGAATCGTCGGGTTCAATCGCAATCACGTAAATGTCCGGATTCTTTTCCTTGAGGAACTTCGCCGTCCCCGACACGGTTCCGCCCGTGCCTGCGGTCGCTATGAACACATCCACCTTCCCTTCCGTATCGGCCCAGATTTCGGGGCCGGTCGTGAGGTAATGCGCCTCGGGGTTCGCCGGGTTCTCGAACTGCTGCGGGATAAAGCTCCCCGGGTTCGCGGCGGCAATTTCGTTCGCCTTCTCGATGCAGCCGGCCATGCCCTTCGCGCCTTCAGTCAGCACGACCTCAGCCCCGAGCGCCTTCAAGAGCAGCCTGCGTTCCATGCTCATAGAATCCGGCATCGTGAGCACCACCTTGTAGCCCTTCACGGCCCCTACGTAGGCAAGGCCCACGCCCGTGTTGCCGCTGGTCGGCTCGATGATGAGCGCACCCGGCTTGAGTTTGCCATCGCGTTCGGCAGCCTCGATCATGCTCAGCGCCACGCGGTCTTTTGCGCTACCGAGCGGGTTGAACATTTCGAGTTTCACGAAGACTTCGGCTTCGCTATCGTTAATCTTGTTGATGCGAACGAGCGGCGTGCGCCCGATGGTTTCGAGAATGCTGTTGTAAATAGCCATAAAAAAAGTTCTCCGTACTGTACGGAGAACAATCTAGCATTTTTTTTGATTTACTTGATTAATCCTGAACGGGGTGGACTAAGGTTACATACATATTTTCACACAGGCTTGCCTGCTGGCCGAGAATAGCATCGAGCGTGACACCCGTGAAATTCTTGACGGCACAAGCCATCCCTACATTATTCACCATTCCCTTTGAAGGATAATTATAGAACGAACCCGCGACCGATTCACATTCCGTTCTGAACAAAGTTTCCACACTTTCACTCTCCATAGATCCTGCCACTAAATAAACAATTACAGAATCAGAGTACTGAAGAATCGTATTGTAAAGATAAGATATACCCAAACCTCCATAAGCATCCGTCGACCAGTGTGCAGAACTCTCTAGTCCGAATTTGTCCCTGAACACATTGACATCGCAACGAGTTGAAACTGGACCTACATAATATTTTTCTGAAGAAGAGCCGAACGCATAGTATCGAGCCGCTTCAGAGACGCGCAGATCATTAAATGCATCTACCTCAGATTTTGAGGGAAAAGCCCTCGCAAGGCTATCCAATACAGCTCGCTCATCATCAGAGACATTCAACGTTTCGACATCCGGCTTTATGATAAAAGAACGATTTGCACTTGTATCGATACCCACTGCAGGCGACGAAGGCAGTTCCTGACGAGGATCAACAACGGGAACATACGAAGTATCAATTTTAAAATCATCTTTATCGCAATTCTTCCCTGTTTTCAAGTCACATTCAAATTCGGAGTCAACAGGATCGTGAGGCGTTTCAACAAAGACGCTTGAACTAGACACATCGCGCGATGTCGAAGACAGCGTGGAGAATATCCCCATTTTTGTTGTTGCGTCTTTGTAAACATCATTGCATAGTTCTTCCGAGAACGTTGATAAGTTCCTAACGATTTCATCGAAATTGACTGTCGAATCCGCAGGAATTGACGTACAAGTACCAGGCATATTTTCCGTACATACAGCCATGGGAACGGCACTGTCGTCATAGCAATAGGACTTCACGTTGCCATTTTCATCGCAAGTTTTCTTGTCATCCTTTCCATTATAGACAACAGCCTTGGAGTGACATAACGTGATAAATTCCGCAAGTACGCTATCGCAACCGCTACCAAAGTTCTTTAACTCCAGCGAATTCTTGACGACACCATCAGCATCTATTTGGATCTTGGAAATATACGACTTTTCATCGCCCGTACACTCTGCCGAGGCTCCGTTTTCTGCTTCGAACGTTTTCAGTTCGCCGCCGTCCAGTGCAACGATCGATGTAGCCGCCGTCTTGAACGCAATTTCAGGAAAATTAAAATTTGCGTTGTTCGCGTCGCTCGACCCAGAATGACTCGACGAACTGAAATTCTGCGCAATGGCGTCCGGATCGATTGTCGCACCGGTCAGTTTATTACTGTCGGCATCGGTAGAACAGGCGATAAGGGAGAACAAGGCCATGCTTCCGGCAGCACAACCGACTGTGAATAATTTCTTGTTAAGCATTGCTTTCCTCCTTTACTTTATTTGTGCAAGGGAAAAATTGAAAGTTGATTCGATAAACCTGGTTTAAATTCTTGTATTCGTCGGCGATGGAGACCACACGCTTGCAGCAAGCCGTAATCTCGTTGACGATCCTGCCATAGGCTTCCTCGTTTACGCCGAGCGTGACACCGTTGAAAAAGCGTTCGCCCTGCACATAACGGTCCACCGCACGGACGGCCATGTTTCCCATCTCCTTGTGCATGGCACGGATGGCAATAGGCAGCGCTTCCGGCGAGCCAATGACGGTCCGCTCGGTCTGCGAGAAGACCTTTTCGCCGTCCTTCTTGAGGAAACCCGCCTTGACGAGAAACGCCAAGATGTCGCGGACTTCCTCGGCGGAGACATACTCCTTGCATTCCTCGGCGAGTTTGCGGGGCTGGGCGCCCGGCATCATCGGGGCAAGTTCGCGAATGACCGGGTACTTCCACGATTCGTAATACTGGAAGGTATCGCTGTCGACGACGCGGGCCTTGTGCTCAAGGGCGATTTTCTCCATCTTGAGGAGCGTTGCCTTTTTGTCGGCATCCTTGGTCGCCTTGGCCAGCAGAACGAGGAGCGAAAAGTATTCCTCTTCGTACCCGGTGAGGCCCATCGCCTTGGAAACCTGCAGCATCTTGACCTTGCTCAGCCCGCTCTTCCCTTCGCATACCAACTTGAGATACGTCGGGGAAGTAAAACCGGCAAGCTTGGAGAATTCCCTCCACGAGAACGCGCCCGTACGTTTGCGCTCGTCGTAGAAATCCTGCATGTACTTGCGGTAGTCTTTGTATTCAGTTATCGGTTTCATGTCTATAAATATACCTTAAAAAACCACCTAAAGCAATATTTGAAATGATACGAAAACCAAGTTTTTTAAAGAAAATCAACAGAAAAATAAATATTTTTTTCAATATTTTTGTCGGAATGATACAACCCGTATCATTTCAGCCAAAAGCCATAAAAAAAGCTCTCCGTACTCTACGGAGAACTTTCTAGACTTTTTAAGCCGAAGCCTTTTTCAGATACTAATCGGGTTCCGCAAAAAATTGATATTCATTTTTGCACAGGTCGCGCTGTTGGCCAACAATCGATTCAAACGACATGCCAGAGAAGTTTTTGACCGCACACGTTAAAGCCACCCTTATTGGAATTTCAGACAGGAACACAAAATTATCGACATACACCCCCGCCGTCGCTTCGCACTCCGCTCGGAATATATCCTTTACCATAGGCGCAGAAGAGCCAATTTTGCCATAAGCCAAGTACACGACTATGGAGTCCATATAAAGAATCGTCGACTCAAGATTTCCCTCGCCATCAAACATGGGCGTCGTGAAGATATCAAAATAACGCACCAAACCACGTTCTTCACTATACAAATCTAAACTACAACGATTAAAAGATGACGTGCCTTTAACAAAATATTCCTCTTTTGGTGTCGTCCATTCATATTGCGCATAATCATGTACCCTTTGCACGACGCCATAAACTTCATCTTTTACAATTTTTTGACGATATGACCACGCCAAACTATCCAAAAATTCATATTCGTGTTTTGAAACCACCATAGACAAAATTGCATTTTCGCGCTCAGAAACTTCCATAGTATCAATATTCGGTTTTATAATAAATAAACGTTTTGCAGCAGTATCGATTCCCTCAACAGAATCCGAAGGCAACTCGGGGCGGTTATCCACAGTATCCGCCAACCGCGAGCCTACAAAAATATCACCGCAAAGGCTGTCCGATTCTTGTACAAAATCAACGACAAGCGCATCGAAGTCAATCACAGAATCCGGATTTACTCTAGAGCACCCTGACGTCGTACACTTCCTCAAAGAATCAATATTGGTTACAAAGCAGGAAGCCTTCAATCGACCATTCCCACTACATGCCACTTCAGGATCAACACCCCAGATGCCACGTACGCATGAACGTTTGAACAAATTAAAAATGCTATCGCAATCACTGCCGAAATTATCCAAGTATAGCATTTTATACATCGAACGATCTTCATTTACAATAAATTTTACCGTATAAGCCCTTTGGTCCGCAGAACACGACGCTTCGGCACCATTTTCTGCAGCATAGACAGAGACTTCGCCTCGCTGGAGCGGTTTTTTCGATGTCGCCTCCGTGGAGAAAACAATTTCTTGAACTTCATCATCGCCACTGGACGAGGAACTGCCGACAACTTCCTTGCCAGATGAACTCTCGACATCATCCGACGAATTCGTTACCTCATCACCAGAAGAACTGCTACCCTTGTCCGAAGAGCTGGTGATTTCGGCACTCGCATTCGGGATCGTCGTAGTCCCGGCCACAGAGGAATCGTCCGAGGAGCAAGCAGCCAGCACACAAAAGGCAAAAGCGATATAAAAGATCTGTTTAAGGTTAAGCATTGCTTCCTCCTTCAATCTTATTTGTAAATGGGAAAAGTTGGAAATTGAGGCCGTAGACCTGGTTTAAATTCTCCGATTCGTTGGCGATAGCAGCAATTTTCCTAGCGCAGGAGTCGATTTCGGCGACAATGCGCGAGTAGTTCGCTTCGTTCACGCCAATGGTCATGCCCGTGAAGTAACGTTCGCTCGCCTTGTAGCGGTCTACCGCACGCACAGCCATATTGCCCATCTCCTTGTGCATGGCACGGATGGCAATCGGGAGCGCTTCCGGCGAACCGGTGACAGACTTCTCGGTTTGCGTATAGACTTTCTCGCCTTTCTTCTTGAGGAATCCCGCCTTGACGAGAAACGCCAAGATATCGCGGACTTCCTCGGCGGAGACATATTCCTTGCATTCGTCGGCAATTTTGCGGGGCTGGGCGCCGGGCATCATCGGGGCAAGTTCGCGAAGGACCGGATACTTCCACGATTCATAATATTGGAAGGTATCGCTGTCGACGACGCGGGCCTTGTGTTCCCGCGCAATACGCTCCATCTCGAGCAGGGCGGCCTTCTTGACGGAATCCTTCACGGCATTCCCGAAGATGACGAGCTGCCTGAAATATTCACCCTCGTATGCGACAAGCCCCATGGCCTTCGCGACCGGTTCAACCTTGACCATGCTCAGGTTGCTCTGACCCATACATACAAGCTTCAGGAAGTTCGGCGAACTGAATCCGGCAAGCTTGCAGAATTCGCGCCAGGAGAACGCCCCGTGACTTTTACGATAATCGTAATAGTCCTGCATGAAAAGGTGGTAGTCTTTGTATTCGAGTATCGGTTTCATGCCTATAAAATAGATTCTCCGGGCACCGACAGTCAATATCTAAATTATACAAAAATTAATATTTTTAACAAAAATCAACACTTTTTAGTAACATTTTTTCAGTTTTAAACTATAAATTATACACTTCGTATTATTTGGAGCCAAGCACTACTTTTTGGAGCGAAAAATAATCTACATTGAAGACAAGTACACCAAACACCAAAAAGGATACAATATGGCAAACAAATACGCCGGAACCCAGACCGAAAAGAATCTCCAGGCCGCATTCGCAGGCGAATCCCAGGCCCGCAACAAGTACACCTACTTCGCTAGTCGCGCCAAGAAGGATGGTTTCGAGCAGATTGCCGAACTCTTCCTGAAGACTGCCGATAACGAGAAGGAACACGCCAAGCTGTGGTTCAAGGAACTCGAAGGCATCGGTGACACCGCCGAAAACCTGAAAGCCGCCGCCGATGGCGAGAACTACGAATGGACCGACATGTACGAAGGTTTCGCGAAGACCGCCGAAGAAGAAGGCTTCAAGGCTCTCGCCAACAAGTTCCGCATGGTCGCCGCTATCGAAAAGCGCCACGAAGAACGCTACCGCGCCCTCCTCAAGAACGTGGAAACTGCGGCAGTGTTCGAGAAGAGCGAAGTCAAGGTGTGGGAATGCCGCAACTGCGGCCACATCGTCGTCGGCACCAAGGCTCCGGCCGCATGCCCGGTGTGCGCCCACCCGCAGTCCTTCTTCGAAGTCACTGCAGAAAACTTCTAAACAAGTCGTTTTGCGCTACTATTTAGCAAGAACGTCTTTTTGACACTGACATGTCCGGCTCCGGCCGGGCATTTCTTGTTTAGAGAGCCATGAACCGTTCGCGTTCTTCGCTTAAATCAAGCCCGGGAATCTGCGATTCGAGCTCTGCGGCCTGCGCAAGGCATTTCTTGGTGAACTCAACAGCCGCCGGTGTTGAAGCGTCGCTTATACGGTGGCGGGCACTCTTCAGGAACTTTTCCACCTTGCGGATGTTCTCGCGCGTCGTCGCATCGCAATAGATTTCAGCCATGCGTTCAAAAATGTATTCCTCGGCCGTTTCGGACAGATGCACCATGTCGGCATCATAAAAGCGGTAATCGCGCAACTCGTCCATCACGATTTCGTAACTCGGGAAGTATTCGACAGAGACATCGCCGGAGGAATCGCCGGAAATTCCAGACGCAAATTCTGCAACGACCTGGTTCACGGCCAGCTGCAACGTTGCCTTGGAAAGCGTATTGTTGTGCATCCCGTCCCCCGCGTGCCGGAGCGGGGACACGGTGAACACGACATGGATTTTCCCATCCCTTATTTTGTGCAGGCTATCGACAATGTCGCGCAGCGCAGCAACCGCACGTTCCACAGAAATAAGTTCCCGAGTAAACAGTCCCGGATCCTGCCGGTGGCAATTCGAGACCACCTCCCCTGTCTGCTTCAAGAAATAGACAAACGCCGTGCCCAGCGTAACAAAAACAGCCTCGGAGCTTTGCAGGAATGTTCTTGCACGGGCTGCAGCATCGTTCAGGTTCGCGATGCAGCCTTCGCGAGTCGGCGCCGAGAGCGAGCCATGCGCGCCCCAGCAATGCCATAACGGAGCCCGAGCATCTTGGAAAACATCCCCTTCCCCGTAATTTTTTGCATCGGCGATGTTCCTCAGCATGGTCGCAATCGAAAGCGGATTGTAGATGGTTCCGAAGGGATTCGAAAGCACGTGGAATTTCCTTTCCGTAAAGCGCCTCGAAATATTGTCGGCAAAGCAGGAGCCGATAAAGGCGAATTTCCCGGTGTAGTCAATTCGCCAATCCGGGACGGAAATATCTGTTTTCGTGAAAAATTCCATGACGTAAATATAACTCCTTTCCAAGACTCAAAAAGGGTCCTGCAAGCAGTCCCGCTTCACTCGTCCTACGCAAAAGTTCCTACATTTGTCATATCAACATACTCTACCGGGATCGCCATCCCGATGGATTAACTCTCAACAAATGAGGAACAAACAAAAAATGGCAAGAGCTTTGATTATCGGTTGTGGCGCCGTCGCCACAGTTGCTATCAAGAAGTGCTGCACCTGCAGCGAAGTCTTCAGCGAAATCTGCATCGCTAGCCGTCATCGCGAAAACTGCGAAAAGCTGGCACAGGAACTCCGCCCGAACACGAAGACGGTCATCACGACTGCCGCCGTGGATGCAGACAAGGCCGAAAATGTCTCTAAGCTCATCAAGGAATACAAGCCCGACCTGGTGATGAACATCGCGCTCCCGTACCAGGACCTCGCCATCATGGACGCATGCCTCGAATGTGGCGTGAACTACATGGATACGGCGAACTACGAGCCCGAAAACATCGACGACCCCGAATGGCGCAAGGTCTACGACAAGCGCTGCAAGGAACAGGGCTTCAGCGCCTACTTCGACTACAGCTGGCAGTGGGCTTATAAAGAAAAGTTTGAAAAGGCCGGCCTTACGGCATTGCTCGGTTCCGGCTTTGACCCGGGTGTTTCGCAGGCCTACTGCGCCTACGCCCTCAAGCACCAGTTCGACACGATTGAAGAAATCGACATCCTCGACTGCAACGGCGGCGATCACGGCTACAAGTTCGCAACGAACTTCAACCCCGAAATCAACCTGCGCGAAGTTTCCGCTCCGGGCAGCTACTGGGATACCGACGAAAACGGCAAGGGTCACTGGGTCGAAATCCCGGCCATGAGCATCAAGCGCGAATACGTGTTCGACGAAGTGGGCAAGAAGGACATGTACCTGCTGCACCACGAAGAAATCGAATCGCTCGCCCAGAACATCCCGGGCGTGAAGCGCATCCGCTTCTTCATGACGTTCGGCCAGAGCTACCTCGACCACATGCGCTGCCTCGAAGACGTGGGCATGCTCAGCACGCAGCCTATCAAGTTCCAGGGCCAGGAAATCGTGCCTATCCAGTTCCTCAAGGCGCTCCTCCCGGACCCGGCAAGCCTCGGCCCCCGCACCGTGGGCAAGACGAACATCGGCTGCATCTTCAAGGGCACCAAGGACGGCAAGCCGAAGACCTACTACCTGTACAACGTGTGCGACCACCAGGAATGCTACAAGGAACTCGGCAGCCAGGCTATCGCCTACACGACTGGCGTCCCGGCCATGTGCGGCGCCATGATGGTGCTCACCGGCAAGTGGAACAAGCCGGGCGTGCACACCGTCGAAGAGTTCGATCCGGATCCGTTCATGGAAGCCCTCACCAAGTACGGCCTCCCGTGGAAGGAAAACTTTAACCCGGTGCTGGTGGACTAGTAGGAAGTAGGAAGTTAGAAGTAGACAGAAATAACGCAAGTAAAACTGTCTACTGCCTACCGTCTACTGTCTACTGATCCGAAGGATCCTTTATGAAAAAATGGCGCATTGACGATTCCCGCGACTTGTACAACGTCAAGGGTTGGGGCGTAAACTTCTTCGACATCAACGAGAAGGGTCACGCGACAGTTCATCCACTCAAGGAAGGTGGTCCGGACATCGACCTGTACGACTTGGTACAGGAACTTTCTCTCCGCGACGTCTCTACCCCGATGCTGCTTCGCTTCCCGGATATACTGGATAGCCGCATCGAAAAAATCAACGAGTGCTTCAACAAGGCCCGCAAGGAATACGGTTTCAAGGGGAGCTACTACAGCATCTTCCCCATCAAGGTGAACCAGCAACGCGCCGTCTTGGAAGAAGTCGTGCGTCACGGCAAAAAATTCAACATCGGGCTCGAAGCCGGTTCCAAGCCGGAACTGCACGCCGTCCTCGCCAACATGGACAACCCCGATGCACTGATTATCTGTAACGGCTACAAGGACGAAGACTTCATCGAACTCGCACTCCTTGCACAGAAGATGGGCAAGAAGATTTTCATCGTCGTCGAGAAGATGAACGAACTCCACCTGGTGGTGGAACTTTCCCGCCGCATCGGCGTGCGCCCGAACATCGGCATCCGCATCAAGCTGGCAAGTTCCGGCAGCGGCAAGTGGGAAGAATCCGGCGGATACCACAGCAAGTTCGGCCTCAACAGTTCCGAGCTACTGGAAGCGCTGGACTACATCAAGGAAGAGAAAATGGAAGACTGCATGAAGCTCATCCATTTCCACTTGGGTAGCCAGATTACGCATATCCGCAATATCAAGAATGGCCTCCGCGAAATTTCGCAGTTCTACATCCAAATTCGCAAGATGGGAATGAACCTGGAATTCGTAGACGTGGGCGGCGGCTTGGGAGTCGATTACGACGGCACCCGCAGCACCAACGCAAGTTCCGTGAACTATTCCATCCAGGAATACGCAAACGACGTGGTGTACGCCATCTACGAAGCCTGCGAAGAGGCTAAGCTTTCGCACCCGAACATCATCGCAGAATCGGGCCGTGCTCTTTCGGCACACCATTCCATTCTGGTGTTCAACATCCTGGAAACTGCAAGCCAGGCTTTCTTCGACGACGAGGAACACGAAATCGGTGACGACGCACCCGATGCACTGAAAGACCTTTACGGGATTTACAAGGGGCTTTCCCCCAAGAACCTGCTGGAAAGCTGGCACGATGCCATGCAGCTGAACGACGACGTTCTGAGCGGATTCAAAGTGGGCGACTACGATTTGCCCACCCGCGCCATGAGCGAACGCCTTTTCTGGAGCATCGCCCGCGAAGTGAACCAGATTGCAAGCGAACTGCGCCACCCGCCTTACGAACTGGCGGAACTCCCCCGCCTCTTGGCCGAGAAGTATTTCGGAAACTTCAGCCTTTTCCAGAGTCTGCCCGACAGTTGGGCCATCGACCAAATTTTCCCGGTCATGCCTATCCAGCGGCTAGACGAAGAACCCACGGTAGAAACCACCATCCAGGATGTCACTTGTGACTCCGACGGAAAGATTGCCCTGTTCATCCGTGGTGGTGACGTGAGCCATACGCTCCCACTCCATAAGCTGAAAAAGAACGAACCTTACTACATCGCAGTTTATCTCGTGGGAGCCTACCAGGAAATCCTCGGCGACCTGCACAACCTCTTCGGCGACACGAATGCCGTCCATATTGTCTGCAACGAACAGGGTGGCTACGAAATCGAAAAGGTCATCGACGGCGAATCCGTAGAAGACGTACTCGACTACGTGAGCTTCAGCGACAAGGCCCTGGTGCGCAACATGGAAAACTGGGTGACCCGCTCCGTGAAGGAAGGGAAAATCAGTTTGCAAGAAGGCAAGGAATTCCTGAACATCTACCGCAGCGGCCTGTACGGATACACGTATCTGGAGTGATTAGGAAAACTCTATGATTCATGAAATAGCGCCGCACGTTTTCAACAACGAATTCAAGATTGCAGATCCGAAGGCCACCGATTTCATTATCCGTTACAATGGGGCGAAGACACTCCTCAAAAAAGTGGATGGCGGTTACGCTATTCCTCGTGTTGGCGAACTCCTTGCGCTCGAAAATAAAGCTCTCGCCGATTTCGAAGGCCATTACCTTTTCAGCATCGACGACACAGCCTTCTTCTTAGACGATAGCAAGGCTACTTTTGAAGCAGAAGCACCTAGCGGTTACGAATACATGGGCAACCGCACATTCCGTGCAATGAACCCCGTGGAACGCTTGGGCGGGGCAACAGCGACGCACATTGCGCATTGGGAATCGCTCAACAAATTCTGCGGCCGTTGCGGGAACGTGACCATCCGTGGAGAAAAGGAACGTTCCATCATTTGTCCAAAATGTGGTAACGTCGTTTACCCACGCATCTCCCCAGTCGTGATTGTGGCGGTCCGCAATGGTGACAAACTTTTGATGGCGCACAATATCGATAACCCGAACCCGAGACTCTTCTTGATTTCGGGTTTTGTGGAAATTGGCGAAAGCCTTGAACAGGCCGTGCATCGCGAAGTTATGGAAGAAGCAGGGCTCCGCGTGAAGAATGTTCGCTATTTCAGTTCGCAGCCGTGGGCCTTCAGCGATTCACTGATTGCGGGCTTTACCGCCGAACTCGATGGCGACGACACCATCCGCATGCAAAAGGAAGAACTCTCCGAAGCCATGTGGGTCAAGCGCGAAGACATCCCCGAATACGAGACCGACGTAAGCATCAGCTGTTGCCTCATCGAAGACTTCCGCCACAAAGCGTAAACACTTTCATTATAAAACAAAAAGCCTGGTTTTTAAACCAGGCTTTCTTAGAGCGGGAAAAGGGTCTCGAACCCTCGACATCGACCTTGGGAAGGTCGCGCTCTACCAACTGAGCTACTCCCGCGAGCACTTCAAATGTAATAAAAGCATATCGTATTGTAAAGGGATTTTTCTATCATTTCGCCCATGAAAAGGTTCCTCGCCATATCCATCCCGTTAATCGTCTTAGCCACAGCAGCCACCACCTCGGCCGAAGAAAAATCCATGTGGCAAAAATTTGTCAACTTCTTCAGCCCCTCTCCGACATTGGAAGGCGAAGGCCCGCTGTATGACCAACTCAAGGAACTGGATTCCAAGATAACCAAAACAGAAGGCAAGTATTCCAGGGAACGCAGACCCGGGAATAAGGCCCGTTTGAAAAAGGAACTCGAGGAACTCCGCGAACAACGGAACAAACTTGTCGAAAAGATTAAGGCAGGAGAAGCGCTATCCTCATCGAGCACAGGCAAAGAAGCGCCAGCGTCATCATCTTCTCAGCCAGTCTCTAAACCAACAGCCTGCGCTCACGACACCATCTTTGTAAAAGACACGGTTATCGTACACGACACGTTGTACGTCATCGTCGCCGACAAGCCCGCCAGCGCGGCCCCGGCAGACTCTACCCCGGCACCAGATAAAAATTAGGTCGAATATTGAGGGCGGCCTCGTCGGCAGCCAAATCTGCTTCAGGGACATTCCTCCCCACAACAAGCGCACTGTCAAAACCAGCGACCCGGGCACCAAATACATCCGTACCCAGCGTATCCCCAACCATCAGCACTCGTGAGCCTGTTGGGAGCGTTTTGCGCACGCGCTCCCAAATTTCCGGGAACGGTTTCCCTAGATAAACAGCTTCCGCTCCAGAGTTCAAACGAAGTTGTTCACAAAGCGCTCCCGATACTGGAGAACGCGAGCCATCAATATTCGGAGCCCAGGCATCAGGATTCAAAACTAAAAGAAGCGCATGCTTGTGCGACAAAACATCTACCGCATGTTTAAACATCTCTGGAGTCGCCGTCGAAGAAGACACAGCAACGATTGGCTCGACAGGATTTTCCACAGCCGTTATGCCGCAGACACCGAGTACGTTTTTCCCCGTTGCCCGGCCAATATAAAACACCTCTCGCAGGTTATATCTACCCGATTCTCGAATTTCCTTAGCCGTCGCAGCAAGCAAACTTCCCGATGAAATCGTTTCGAATGCAGTAAAATCAAAACCACGGTCCGCAGCGCTCTTTGCAAGAGCAACGTCCACATCCGAGGCAGCATTTGTCACAAGCCGGAGTTCCTTCCCAGCGCGGCGCAGTTCCATGAACCATTCTTTTGCACCAGGATAAACATAATCGCCACGATTGTACAACGTGCCATAGCCATCAAAACAAAAGGCATCATACCTGCCAATAATTTCAGACAAAGTAATGGATTGCGAATAAAAAAGCCCCGACCTCGCACCTAGGTCGGGTCTATCTTTTTCGCAAATCAGTTTTTGATAGCGTAAATAAATTTGTTTTTCAAACAAGTCCATCAGCGACGAAGGACTCCAAAAACTTGAGTCGTAATGCCTTCCTCTTCGCTGTAATAAACGGTCTTGCCGTCATATTTAATCATCACAGCGACATTCGCCAAATAGGCACCACTACCGACACGACGATGATGAGCATCCATCAAGTTCCAGCGAAGGAACAATCGCTTCGGCATCTTTTCAAACCGTTTGTCATTACCCTTTATCTTGTACCTTGTATTGGCGACAAACGAACCAAGGTTGGTATAAATTCTCACGTTGAACAGAACAGTCACCTTAGAAGGCTTGAATTCGTCCTGAGAACGCATTCTCAAAATTTCACGAATAGAAGCTTCAAAGTCCGAGCCAAGAACATCGACAGCAAAACCCCAAGCGGTATCATTCGGAACCTTGTTATTCTGACTTTCAAATGAGAGCTGGAAAACGGAGTCACTTAATTTATCCTCTTCCGAGGCAACGACAAGATTTTGCCTAAGCAGTTCAAACGGGAAGAATCCCTCCACAGCACGGAACTGGGTTTTCTTCGTCACGATATTGCCGATAGAATCCTTCAAGCACGAATAGCGCAGCCGTACAGAATCCCTTACCGACAAGCGTTCATTGGAGCTTACATTTCCATCGAACAAGAACATCGCTTCGTTATTAAATACATTCCATTCAATCCCAGAAGAAACGAGTTCACGCACAACGGAATCCTTAGACGACCAGAACTCCAAGTACTCGTCGCAACCATGTGCAGGCTTCACCTTTTCGGAGAACAACACCTTCAACGTATCCGTACCGCCAGCACGGCGAGTTTTCAACTGACAAGACTTGATAGTCGGAGCCATCCCGTCTTTCATATTAATGCGATACACGCTCCCATCGGAAAGGTACAGTTCACAAGAGCCGTAGGAATACACAAAGAGGTTCGGAGAACTCAATGCAGTCAATCGGTAAAAAGAGTTCTGCTTGTCAGACAAGTCGATAAATATTCTGCGACGAGTATCTTGATCCAAGGTAAATTCAGACTTGGGGACAACAATACGAATAGAACCACCTAACGTGTCAACCCAGTTCACGGCAAGGCTATCCATTTTCTCGTCAATATACTCTTGGGAGATGACTCCCAGGAACCGAATCTGGAGATGATCCATCCGGCCATCCTCGTCCTCGTCCATAAAAAAGTTCTGTTGGTTAGACGGCGGAATAGGGTCCTGGACAAAAGCCCAAACCCAGTTCGCAAATAGGAACATTGCGACAGCTAATATACGCACGAACCTAACCATGTTATCCTTCCTCTCTAAACTCCCTGTATATAAATCTATACACTTTTTAGGATTCCGTAATCACGTCCTTCGACAGGAATCACCAATTGGAGCCTCGAAAGGGTCTTAATATACTTGTCAAAGACCATTTTGAAGTCTTCACCGAGCTCTTCCTCCTGGTCATTGGCCAAATTATAGGCTATATAGCTTCCATCCGGAAAGATAGAGATGCAACAGTCCCAGGTAATGTCCCCCTCCAAAACCTCCTGGTCATCGTCCCGATCCTGGCTTTCAAGCATGAGCATCGGGCAGGGTGCGGCGATGGGTTCAGCATGTCCATTTTCATAGATAAAGTAATTTCTACTGACCAATTCGTGTTCCAAGGCCATCGTACTCGGAGTCCGTTCGAACTCGTTACGCAGACGACGGATATTTCCCAAATCATCCTCGTAAGGGTCACGAAAATCGTCGGGTAAAACAATCTGGTAATAGTCAAACTGCTTGCCGCTTTTCTCGAACGTTTCAATCCATTCTCTGGGCGGCTCCGGACGCATCGTCAAAAAGTCCTCGAAGGAATCAAGGATATCGAACAACCTAGAAGTCCAGGGCTCGTTTTTGCGCTGTTGCATCAGCTCAAAAAAGTTCTTCAGGCGATCTTCGCCCGGAACGACAGAAAGTTCTTCCCCCAGCACACCACTCATATCAAATTCAGCCATAATTTTTATTCCTAATTATTACTAACCACCAACCACTAACCACTTCATCAAAAGCGCTACCACATTTCCACGGTCTTTACGGTCAGGCTCATCGCAATGTCCTTCTCGTAATACGCGGGTTCATTAATAAAGATAGGCCACACGCTCTCGCGACCATCCGCCTCGCCTTCGTAAAGGATATCCTTCCCGTCAAACGTGCGGAACAGTT
>JAEEGJ010012270.1_pt1 | contig 21284 bp, 18 predicted proteins | sample 8958761 | NCBI WGS metagenome assembly JAEEGJ01 (sample SAMN16246546, study PRJNA631951) | gut metagenome | biome: gut microbiome; feature: rumen; material: RS-attached | host: Bos | place: Iran: Karaj | collected 2018-10
GATTAAACGGATTATCCTAGTCTCTGATGATTAGAAAGGCTTGAATCCGTGTAATCCGTGAAATCCGTTGTTTTAAGATGATCATTGTATCATTTCCAACCGATCCAGTAGTTGAGATCGATGTCTTTATAGCTGTCTGGAGCAATGCGGACGGTGGTGTTCTGATTGTCTTTGCCGAGGAGGAAACGGTCGATGTAGGCCTCAACCTCGGGGAACTGCACCTCAGGCAGCTGACAGTGTCCGTGATTGGCGACGATGGAATAGCCCACACGGTCGGCAATGCCGAACTGCTCCCACACCTTCATAGCACCGTTCATCGAGACGTAGGCTGAGGGATCAGCTAGCCACACATAGTCAGGATTGCCCAACATCAGTAGGGCTCGCGGACAGATCATTGCTGCCAGTTCGTGGTGGTCGTGGGGCAGATAGGCTACGTTCTCCTCACCGTAGTTCTCACTCAGACTCTCCATAAACCAGTTGTAGTCCGTCTTGTCGAGATTCTCCACAGGTTCGGCATCCGGTTGGATGTTCAGCCAACGGGAATAACGCCAGGCTGCAGCACCACCGCCACCAGGCTCCTGGGCGATAGTGAGGGCGACACGTTCGTCGAAGGCTCCGCAGAAGAGGGCCATCTTGCCGGCATAGCTGCAACCTGTGACACCGATATGCTTCGTGTCGATCTTCGTCACCTCAGGACCCAACTGTTGTAGTCCGTCAATCAGACGGCTCAGTCCCCAGGCCCATTCGCTATAGGCACCGTTGTCTTTCAACTCCGGATAGAGACGGTCGAAGTCGTAGTTGCCACGTCCGGCGGGCTTCCGTCCGAAGCGGGCACCAAACTGACTGTAGTTGTTCACCTGTGCCTCCTTGTAGATCATTGTGGCGATGGGGCGCTTCTCAAAGATGCTCTTGGGCAGGGCGATGCCGCTGGTGCCGATCATCAGGGGGTAAGGTGCCTCACCCATAGTGGGATAGCTGATGAGGGCACTAAGTTCGAGCGACTGTTCGCCGACGGTGACCGTCACCTTCAGCGTGTCGCCGTCCATACGTGCTTTTACGGCTGAGGGGTCTACGGCAGGCTTTGTGCCGATTTCGTAGTGCTGGATCTCCTTGGCAATCTCCCCACGGCGCAGGCTCCAGTCCTTGAAGTCGGTGATGCGTCCGCTGCCGTCAGACCACATCAGAGGATCAGGCAGGGCTTCGCATTTCGTGCCCTGTTCCTTTGTGGGCAGCACGGGATTAGCGTTGATACCGGTGTTCTCCGTCTCATAGACGAGTGGCGGCTGCTGTGCCTGGGTGCAGACGATTGTCAGCAGCACTGCCGTCAGAATGAATAGTTTCTTCATATCCTTTATGTTTAATTGTTAGTGACTCTTCTCTTAAAAGAGATAGGACTACCCTCGCGAGCCGTCCTATCTGCGATTAGCTAGTAATATGATTAGGCCTATTAAGCTGATTGGTTTTCTGCAGTCAGCACTCGCGGTAGAAGTCGAGTGCCTCGTATATGTCTTCCTTCGTGGCGGTCTGGTTGATACGGATGTCTCCGATGCCGCCTAAGAGGGTGAAGTTGATCGTGTCTGCCACGTTCTTCTTGTCGTGGGTCATCAGTTCCAGCAGAGTGGGATAGTCGTCGCACGTGATGGTCATCTTTCCGTAGTGCTCCTTGATGAAACTGACCGTCTGATGCATCTTGTCCGTAGGGAAACCTGTCTTGATGGTGCTGAGGTACAGCTCACAGATGAGGCCGTAGGCTACGGCATAGCCATGAAGGATGGGCGTGTGGCTGAGGGCGAAGCTTTCGAACGCGTGACCGAAGGTATGACCGAGGTTCAGGGCCTTGCGGATACCCTTTTCCAAGGGGTCTTCGGTGACGATGCGCTGCTTGACGGCGACACTCTGGGCCACCATCGTCTGCAACAACCCTAAGTCGGGCTGGGAGAGTTCAAAGTTCATCAGCTCTGCCCACATCTGTTCGTCGGAGATCAGTCCGTGTTTCAGCATCTCGGCATAGCCGGAACAGATATTCTCTGCGTCAAGGGTTTTCAGGAACGTGGTGTCGAGGATGACGGTGCTGGCATTGCTGAACACGCCAATCTCGTTTTTCAGTCCACGGAAGTTGATGCCCGTCTTACCGCCCACGCTGGCATCGACCATCGCGAGCAGGGTGGTGGGAATGTTGATATAATTGATACCCCGTTTGAACGTCGAAGCCGCAAAGCCTCCCAAGTCGGTCACCATGCCGCCACCTATATTTATTAATAAGGAGTGACGTGTGGCGCCACCCTCGCCCAAGGCCTCCCACACATGCGCCAGCGATTCAAGCGTCTTGTGGGTGTCGGTGGCTCCGATGACGATAACCTGAGCACCACGGATGCTTTCCATCTCGCTGACCACAGGCAGACAGCAGCTCTCCGTCGTCTCATCGACGAGGATAAAAGTGCGGTCGTGCTCACATGCAGCTACGGCTGTTGCGAGGGCCTCTGTCAGATTTTTGGAAATGACAACCTTTTGCGGATTCATCTTTATATGCTTATGGTTGCGCAGTTGTTTTTGCAGCTGCAAAGGTACGCATTTTTTTCATACTGACAAGAAGAAATGCGTTTTTTTTTACTTTCCATTAAACTTTTACCCCGTTCATGCGTCAAAAAGGCATAAATTTACAACTTTCAATGAAAAAAATAAGTTTGTTGATTGTTGCCCTGATGGTGACAGTCGTTTCATTCGCACAGCGAACAGTTAGAGGTGTAGTAGTAGAACAGGATACGCAGGAGGCCATTATTCAGGCCACCGCAGCCCTGCTTAGTGGTGAAAAGGTTGTTGCCAATGCCGTTACCAACACAGAAGGCGGATTCACGATCAAAGCCCCCGAGGGATCCTATACGCTGCAAGTGACTTATGTGGGATTCAAGACCTACAAGAAGAAGATCACCTTGAAGGATAAGGATTACAATGCCGGAACCATCAAGCTTGAGCCCGATGCCATCATGCTGAAGGGCGCCACGGTGACAGCCCGTGCTTCTAAGGTGACACTCAAAGCCGACACATTTGTTTATAATGCCAACGCTTTCCGCACCCCTGAGGGTTCGGTGGCTGAGGAACTGGTGCGTCGTCTTCCCGGTGCTGAGGTGAGCGATGACGGTACCATCAAGATCAACGGTAAGCAGGTGAAGAAGATCCTTGTCGACGGTAAGGAGTTTATGACCGGCGACACCAAGACCGCCATGAAGAACCTGCCCACGAACATCATCGACCGCATCAAGGCCTACGACCAGCAGAGCGACCTCGCCCGTGTGTCGGGTATTGAAGACGGTGAGGAGGAGACGGTGCTCGACTTCGGCATCAAGGCTGGCATGAATAAGGGTATCATGGCCAATGCCGACCTCGCCGCAGGTACTAAGCATCGCTATGCTGGCCGCATCTTCGGTGGTATCATGCAGAACGATATGAAGGTGTTCCTGATGACCAATGCCAACAACACCAACGACATGGGCTTCCCAGGAGGTGGTGGCGGTGGCCGTTTCGGAGGCGGGCGCCAGGGCCTCACTGCCAATAAGATGGTGGGTGCGAACCTGAACTACGAGAAGACCGACAAACTGAAGGTCGATGGTAGCGTGCGCTGGAACCATACCGACGGTGACACCTGGTCGAAGAGCTCGACGGAGAATTTCTATAGTGCAGAACTCTCGTCGTTCGGCAATAGTGTCAAGCAGAACTTCTCCCGTTCCAACCAGTGGAATGCCCAGATGCGTCTGGAGTGGCAGCCCGACTCGATGACGAACATCATGTTCCGTCCCAATGCCCGTTACAACTCCAACGACGGAGAGAATAGTAGTGAGAATGCCACCTTTAACGAGAATCAGAACCCCTACGACTATGTTGCCGATCCATTATCAGAACTAAACACATTGATAGGCCGAGGCATTGTGAAGAACTTTAATGTGCAGGACGGTATCAGCTATAGCGACTCGAAGAACGTGGGTGGTATGCTGCAGTTCAACCGCCGTCTGAACAATTCCGGGCGTAATATCACGGTGCAGTTGAACGGTAACTGGAGCGAAGGCACCAGCAAGTCGATGTCGAACAACTACGTTTACCTCTTCACCAACTCCGACACGACGGTTACCAACCGCTATAGTCTCACGCCTCAGGACAACTGGAGCTATAGTATCCGTACAACCTATAGTGAGCCCATCATGCGTCAGGTCTACCTGCAGTTCAGCTACCGCTACAACTACAGCTACACCAAGAGCGACCGAAAGACCTACAGTCTCACCGACGTCAATTATATGGGCATCACGCCCCAGTATCGTAACTGGGATGCCTATCTTGGCATGTTGAGCAATCCTCTCGACTATTACGAGGACACCAACCTGAGCCGTATGTCGGAATATAAGAACTACAACCATACCCTCGAAATGATGCTGCGCATTGTCCGTAAGGCCTACAACCTGAACGTCGGTTTCCAGGTGCTGCCGCAGAAGTCACACTTCATCCAGGACTATCAGGGTGTGCATGCCGATACGACGCGTACGGTGACGAACATCACCCCGACGCTCGACTTCCGTTGGAAGAAATCGGCCACCGGTCAGCTGCGCTTCACCTATCGCGGTCGTACCCAGCAGCCCTCGATGAGCGACCTGCTCGACATCGTGGACGATAGCGACCCGCTGCGTATCACCCGTGGTAACCCCGGTCTGAAACCCTCGTTCACACAGAACTTCAACCTCTTCTACAACGACTATTTCCAGAAGCACCAGCGGGCCGTGATGACCTTTGTGAACTTCTCGACGACGAGCAACTCTGTGTCGAACAAGACCACCTATAACTCTGAGACCGGTGGTACCATCACCCGTCCGGAGAACATCAACGGCAACTGGAACGGAAACGTCGGCTTCATGTTCAATACGGCCCTCGACTCCGCTGCCTTCTTCAATGTCAATACGTTCACCAACCTGAGCTACAACCACAACGTTGGTTACGTCAGCGTCAACAATATCAGCGACTCTCAGGAGAGTGTCACCAAATCGCTTGGCATCGGCGAGCGCCTGGCAGCCAGCTACCGTAATGACTGGTTGGAGATCGAGCTGAACGGATCGCTCAACTACACCCGCTCGCGTAGTGAGCTGCAGCCCAACAATAACCTCGACACCTGGCAGTTCTCCTATGGCGGTATGGTGGGCATCACGGCTCCCTGGGGTACAGCGCTGACCACCAACCTGAACATGCAGAGCCGCCGTGGTTATGCCGACAACTCGATGAACACCAACGAACTGATCTGGAACGCTCAGGTGTCTCAGAGTTTCCTCAGGGGTAACGCCCTCACCATCTCGCTGCAGCTCTACGATATCCTGCACGAACAGTCAACCTTCAGCCGCACCATCACAGCCATGTCGCGTAACGATACGGAGTACAATGCTATCACCAGCTATGGCATGGTTCATGTCATCTACCGGCTGAACCTCTTCGGAGGCTTCAAGAACCGTGGTGGCTTCGGTGGCCCTGGCGGTCCTGGTGGTCCCCGTGGTGGTCGCGGAGGCTTCGGTGGAGGCGGTCCTCGTGGCGGCGGCTTCGGTGGCGGCTTCGGCGGTGGTCCCCGTGGCGGACGATTCTAGTCAAAATGTTAGCAGAAATCAAGAATTTGTGTCATTTTGCAAAAATAATTCTAATTTTGCTTGCAGATATGTAATTATTTAGATATCTTTGCAGGCAAAATTAGAATCAACTGTAAAATGGGACAAGTAATTAAACCCTTGCATTATGAGGCCCTGCTCGATACGAAACAGACCGAGCAGGGAATCAAACTTATTAAAGATTTCTTTCAACAGAATCTCTCCACAGAACTTCGTCTGAGGCGTGTTACGGCCCCGCTGTTCGTCCTGAAGGGACTGGGCATCAACGACGATCTGAACGGTGTGGAGCGGGCTGTCACCTTCCCCATCAAGGACTTAGGCGATGCTCAGGCTGAGGTGGTGCACTCGCTGGCTAAGTGGAAGCGCCTGTCGTTGGCAGAGTATCAGATAGAACCGGGCTATGGCATTTATACCGATATGAATGCTATCCGCGCCGACGAGGAACTCGACAACCTCCATTCGCTCTACGTCGACCAGTGGGACTGGGAGGCCGTCATCCGTCGTGAAGACCGTACGCTGTCGTTCCTCAAGAACGTGGTCGAGCGCATCTATGCCGCCATCCGCCGTACGGAGTATCTCACCTGCGAGACCTACCCCCAGCTCAAGGCTTTCCTGCCTGAGAAGATTCACTTCATCCATGCTGAGGAGCTTTTGAAGATGTATCCCGACAAGACGCCCAAGGAACGCGAGGATGCCATCTGCGAGGCCTACGGTGCCGTGTTCATCATCGGTATCGGTGGCGAGCTCTCCAACGGTGAGAAGCACGACGGGCGCGCCCCTGACTACGACGACTGGTCGACCATTGCTGAGAACGGCAAGATGGGTCTCAACGGCGATATCCTCATCTGGTATCCCATCCTGGGCCGTAGCTTTGAGCTCTCGTCGATGGGTATCCGTGTCGACAAGGAGAGTCTGCTGCGCCAGCTGAAGCTGGAACACAAGGAGGAGCGCGAACAGCTCTACTTCCACCAGCAGCTGCTCAACGACCGTCTGCCGCTGTCCATCGGTGGCGGTATCGGTCAGAGCCGTCTCTGCATGGTGTTGCTCCACAGGGGTCATAGCGGTGAGATTCAGGCCTCCAGCTGGCCCGACGACATGCGTCAGGCTTGCAAGGCCCTCGGCATGACGCTGATATAAAATCGCACAAAGGGGACTGTCCCTTTTGTGAGAAAAAAAATAACTGGGAGAACGATTCGTTCCCCCAGCTTTCGTTTTATAGGCGCAAAGGCGTCTCCTTAGCGCCTATAATTCTCTTATTGCCTAATCTTGAAAAATGGGATTATCTGCTATTACCTGTTTGGCAGGAATATGACGTATAATTTGGTCTGCTCCACAAACAACGACATTCTGATCTCTTAATGCTTTTTCCTGAAGCATCCTCTTTTCTGCTAACTCTAAACCGCGACGCAGTTTTTCATTAAACTCCTGTATTTCCTTATTTGACATAATTCTTCATCTTTAAGTACAACACTTCTTCATCAATTACAGTATCGGCATCTCTGCCACCAGAGGCTATCTGTTTGCGAGGATTCTCGCTGTTATCAAAAATAACCCATGAATCCACTTCCTGCATAAACAGATTAAACAAGTTGCATATGCCTGCAACATATCTTCTTCTAATTACATCTTGAGGGATATTGTGGCCACCATTAGCAACTCTTTCTGAAACTCGTAGTTGAGCTAACTCAGGAGAGTTCAGCCAAAAGAACAACACTTTCACCACATAGCCCTTAGCTTGAGCACGACGCACAAGATTAATATATGACTTAGTAGCAAGTGTTGTTTCTATAGAGAACGTTTCATCTTTCTCCAACAGTTCATCTATTCGCTTTAGCATCAATCGTCCTGCTTCTATAGCGACGCTTTCTGGATTAAATGGTGAAAGACCTCTTGCAATTTCGTCAGCATTCACGAACTCCTTGCAATTAAGGATTTCGGGAAGTACTGTATATGATGCCGTTGTTTTTCCTGCACCATTACAACCACTAATGATATATAAGTTCTTATCCATTTCGGCTGCAAAGATACAACAAATAATTGAAATAACAAATAAATCGCATAAATATCACTTACGGCGGCCTTCGCTTTGCGAAATCGCTGGGATTAATTTGGTAGTGTCGGGAGAATTTAGTACACCTCGTTCTTGGAACCATATGATCTACTAATTAGTTGTAACTTTAAACAAACTGAGACAACATTTTCCTAATCGTTATTGTACTTTTTTATGCTATTTTTTGTAAATTTGCAGCCATAATGTGATATATTTATGAAGTATAGGCAGAATATAAAGACTGAGACATGAGTAAGCTATTGACATCCGACGCGGAACAACGGGTGATAGAAGACGTACTGCACGGACATTCTGAGGCGTATAAGGTGCTGATGGATGGCTATGGTGACTATGTCATGCATGTAGTAGAGCGGCTTATATCATGCAAGGAAGACACAATGGAAGTGGTACAGGATGTCTTTGTTGGTGCTTATAGGTGTCTAAAAAGCTATAATCCAGAAAAGGCTTCGTTTGCCACATGGTTAACTCGAATAGCCTACCATAAGGCAGCCAATCATTTGAAACGACGTGGCACCGTGCTTTATATCGAAGAGCATGAAAGCTTGATATCACACGTCACTGACGAGATGGCAGATTCTGTTTTTAAGGAAACGACACCAAAACGGATAGAGCACCTTCGGCTTGCCATTCGACAAATACCACCCGATGATCAAACGCTATTGCAGCTCTACTATACTGATGACCGTCCGTTAAAGGACATCGCCTATATTTTAGATCGATCGCCTGGCTACCTTGCTACAAGGCTACAGCGCATACGAAAGAAACTATACGTAATAATTAAGGAATTGGAACAACATGACGACAAACAAAAAATATAACGACCCTGCACTCCGTGAGGCACTCCGTCTTGAACAGTCGACAAAGCCACACTTCCTGTTGGCTGACGGCTGGCAAGATGTTGTGCTAAAGCAAGCGAAGTCCACCCTCCGGTGGAAAGTTTGGACTGCTGCAGCTGCCATCGTCGTATTGCTTATCGGAACTGCCGCTATCTTATGGCAACAGAAAGCAAAAGACAGGTATCAACAGCCAGACGTTCTACATCAGGAGACCAAAGTTTCCAAGGCAGAATCTCCCATTGTCATTGCTCAGTCTGTTCCAAAACTCTCTGAATCTTATCCATCCGCAGAACAGTCTAAGCAAGCACAGAAAAGGAGTCGCCGTATATCAAGACGATCTTTGGAGAATTCCGGTGAAGCAACAGAGACCCCAACACCCACTTCTCTCTCGGCCAATCGCGACCGGATGCGTCAGGCAATGCTTGAGAAGATGGATAAGCATTCATACATGACCGAATTAGAACCAGAAGAAATTGACGAGATATGAAAAAGATTCTATTATTATCAATTATCGTAACTACGTTTGTCAGCGCAGATGCCCAAGAGCACATCCTTCATCTACTGCCCCAGCTCAAGGCGGTGCTTGGTGAGGAAATGGAAGAGAACTACGATGCGATGGTTTGTGCCGACAAGCATCCAAGCACATCCTTCATGTTCAAAGATTATGATAAGAGTAACTTACCCGCAGGACTAGCAGACAGTCTTGTTATGGCCTTTGAGCAGGAACTGCCTTTGGCACAGGAAAGTGACCGCTATCAAGTTTGTAAAGACGGCCATAAGACTCTTTCCTATTCTTTGGTCTTCAATGGAAAATTAGCCCCAGGAAAAGGTAAGACTGTCAGTCTTATGAACCGTTCTATTGCTCCAGATACTGAGACTGCCGCCATGCTCGACGTAATAGACGATTCGTTGTTGACCTTCTGTTTCATGCAGCAGACAGACCAGAGTGTCAAGGCTGATTATAATATCCAACCTTTAGATGATTTGATAAGCCGCATTGAACAGACAGAAGGAGTAACGGCTAAGGAGGTTGAGTATATATTGACAGACAAAAAGAAGAGACCCCGATATTGTTTCTTCACTTACAATGGTGGTTTGGGTCGACGTGTCGGTATACGTTACGAAGTACCCAAAGAGCTGTCTCAACAAGTGTTGGCAGAGTTCAAGAAAGTGGCAAGAACCTACTTTAATTCAGAACAACCCATTTTAGTCACGATGAATAGAAATACCTGCTATATGGGATTTAACTGGAAAGAAGTGCGAATGGTTGAAATCATTGACGACGGACGACTATTCCTGCTCAATGCAAAAGTTGTGGAAGGTAATATGCAGATTCCAAGACAATGGACAAAAATTACTTATTATAACGACGGAATTGAAAGATAACATGAAAGATAACATGAAAAGGACGATCACCACTATGACTGTCATGTTCATTGTTTTAAGCATGACTGCGCAGAAAACACAAATGAGTGTTAATGTCAAACAACCAGGTACTCTGGCTGACTGTATTGGAGAGAATAACATCCTGAGCGTTGAAAGGCTTACTATCAATGGCCAGCTGAACACGGCAGATGTGACTCTGCTACGTCTGATGGCTGGACGCGACACAGAAGGTAAGGAAATCGACGGGGGAAAACTGTCCTACCTCAATTTGCAGAAAGCGACATTTGAAGCAGACACGGTCTGCTTTGTGCGGAATCAAAATTATCAGGCTAATTTGGGAGAAGGCGGTGTCGACCTGCCCGACCAGATCTTTGGGGGTTGTAGACTCAAGGAGATAGTTTTCCCAGAAGGTATTCAGCGTATTGGAACATATGCTCTGAGCCGTACAAAACTGACATCAATTGTTCTCCCGGAAAACGTTACACTTGAACGTTGTGCCTTTTATGAGTGTAAGGAACTGACTCACGTCACATTCCCCAAAATACTCAAGAAAATGGGTGATGCTCCGTTCTATGGTTGTGAAAAACTGGAACGTATAGACATCAACAACATTGAGATCCTTGGCGGCCATTCATTCCGCATGATGAATTCTCTCCAGCAGGTAAACATCAATGGCTGGTGCGTCCATTCCGACGGTTTCCTGTTTTATGACTGCCCTGAACTTGAAACTGTTGATTTCCATGGCGAGCTAATATCCACAGGTGGAGCACTCGTTGCTACACGCTGTCCTAAACTGGAGACGGTGACCTTTCATGCCCCCGTTTATCAGACATTCTTTGGCATGAATGACAGCTGCTTTGCATTTAAAGGTTTCGTTGCCAAGGACATAGTGATAGAATCAAAATTTAAGGAGATGATTCCTGCCTCTCCCAAAGATACCATTATTGCCCACTATGAGTCACTAATTTCGAACCTTGCCAAATACAAGAATAATCATACTCAGGAGTTTTGGACAGGCATCGCAGAAAGAAAACTGAACGATATAGCTTATGACCTTGCATACAACTATTCCCTCAACAATGACAAGGTACGGGCATTGGAATGGTTTGAAAAGGTGGTAGCCAATGGTATGCGGAATTACTATCATTTCCTGAAAGACTCTGACCTGAACAACATTCGTAATGAAGCTCGTTTTCAAGCCATTATGGCAGACCTCAAAGCAACTGAGGAAAAGGTCAATAAACTCAAATTAGCGGCGGAGTACGACAGTAATGGCAGAAAAGCCAATGTCATCTTTACCTATCAGCCGCCTTCCGATAGTCTTCTCACGGCTATTCGCGAATACTTCAATTTGGACAGCATCGCAGGCAACAGCAATGAAATCTCACGCATCAAGCGAATCATGTATTGGCTTCATGATGCTATCCCGCATGATGGTGGTTCTCAATGGCCTAAATGCAGATACAATGCTATTGAACTCTATGAACTCACCCAACGTGAAAACCGTGGGCTTAATTGTCGGTTTATGGCGGAAGTGCTTAATGACCTCTATTTGGCGGCAGGTTTCAAGTCACGCTTCGTTACCTGTCAGTCAAAAGAGTACTACACTGACAGTGACTGCCACGTCATCAATATCGTATGGAGTCAAGAACTAGGCAAATGGATATGGATGGATCCGACGTTTTCTGCATACGTTACTGATGAAAACGGTCTGTTGCTTCATCCTGGCGAGGTGCGGGAACGACTCCGTAAAGACAAACCCGTTTTCTTGAATGAAGATGCGAACTGGAATCACAAGACACCACAGACAAAAGAATATTATATTGACTATTATATGGCCAAAAATCTGTATCTGCTCAGTTCTCACGAGCGTAGCGAGTCCGAAAGCGAAAGCAAAAATAGCAATAAGACTCCTTCCGTTACACTTGTCCCTCAAGGATTTGATTACATACTTGATAAGGTTACAGAAGATTATGCAGAGTTCTGGCAGAATCCATAATCGTGGGCGAAGTGCCTGGCACCCTAATAATCACACAACATACTAATAAAAGAAAAAATCGTGCTACAAGTGCTACTTTTGGAGTTATTTGCCTGATAACCAAACTATTATCGGTAGCACGATCGTTGAAAAGCGTGCTACTATGGTGCTACCGATCGTGCTACTTTGGGCGTTTTTGAGTTAAATGGGCGTGCATGACGGCGAGATTTTGCCTCTTCGTTATGCCTTCTGACATTGTTGGCGATGCCTTCTATGCATTGTTAAAGGCATTCCTTAGGGGGTATAAGGATAGGCTGAACAAGGTGTAACCCCTATCTTAACCTGGGTTTTACCCTATCTAAACAACCTTTTGCCTATACGCAAAATGCTTTACGCCTATACGCAAAACACTTTACGCCTATACGCAAAATAGAAAAGAAAAAAAATATTTTGCGCAGGTAAAATTGACTTATCTTATTTTAACACGCGTAATTCATAATTTTTTTGGGGAAAAGATGGTTAATCCGTTTTCTTTTTGTACCTTTGCAGCCTCATTAGAATTTTATAACGTTATAATATCATAGAAATGGCTGAAACAAAGAAGATTAAGACCGCCTTGGTGTCTGTATTCCACAAGGACGGGCTTGATGAGCTCCTCAAGAAGTTGAACGAGGAGGGTGTGAAGTTCCTCTCTACGGGCGGAACGCAGAAATTTATTGAGTCTTTGGGCTACGAGTGCCAGAAGGTGGAGGATGTGACGACCTATCCCTCTATCCTCGGCGGTCGTGTGAAGACGCTGCATCCGAAGGTGTTCGGAGGTATCCTGGGTCGTCGTGAGAATGAGGGCGACCGTGAGCAGATGGCTCAGTACGAGATTCCCGAGATCGACCTCGTGATTGTAGACCTGTATCCGTTTGAGCAGACCGTTGCCAGCGGAGCATCTGAGGAGGACATCATCGAGAAGATCGACATCGGCGGCATCTCGCTGATCCGTGCCGGTGCGAAGAATTTCAACGACGTGGTGATCGTGCCGAGCAAGGCCGAGTACAGCGTGCTGCTGGAGATCCTGCAGAAGCAGGGCGCCGAGACCACGAAGGAGCAGCGCCGCATGTTTGCCACCCGTGCCTTCGGTGTGAGCTCGCACTACGATACCGCCATCCACACGTGGTTTGAGAAGTAATTTTTAGTTTACAGTTGACGGTTTACAGTTTACAGATGATATGACTGGAGACCGAAACTTCCTCAGAAGTAATCAACTGTAAACCGTAAACTGTAAACAGTAAACAAAAAAGAAATAAGGAATGGGATTTTTTAGTTTTGTCCAGGAGATTGCAATGGACCTGGGAACGGCTAACACGATCATTATCAGCGATGACAAGATCGTGGTGGATGAGCCATCGGTGGTGGCGCTCGACCGTCGCACCGACAAGATGATCGCCGTGGGAAACGAGGCGAAGATGATGTATGAGAAGACGCATGATAACATCCGCACCATCCGTCCGCTCCGCGACGGTGTGATTGCCGACTTCTCTGCCTGTGAGCAGATGATGCGCGGCCTGATCAAGATGGTGCACTCAGGCAGCCGCCTGTTCTCGCCCTCACTGCGCATGGTGATCGGTGTGCCTTCAGGCTCTACCGAGGTGGAGCTGCGTGCCGTGCGCGACTCTGCCGAGCATGCCGACGGCCGTGATGTGTATCTGATCTTTGAGCCCATGGCTGCCGCCATCGGTATCGGTATCGACGTGGAGGCACCGGAGGGTAACATGATCGTCGACATCGGCGGTGGATCGACGGAGATTGCCGTCATCTCGCTCGGTGGCATCGTGTCGAACAACTCTATCCGTACCGCAGGCGACGACCTGACGGCTGATATTCAGGAGTATATGTACCGCCAGCACAACGTGAAGGTCAGTGAGCGTATGGCTGAGCGCATCAAGATCAACGTGGGTTCTGCCCTGACCGACCTGGGCGACGAGGCTCCCGAGGACTTCGTGGTGCACGGACCGAACCGTATCACGGCGCTGCCGATGGAGGTGCCCGTGTGCTATCAGGAGATTGCCCACTGTCTGGACAAGACGGTGTCGAAGATTGAGAACGCCGTGCTCTCCGCCCTGGAGAATACGCCTCCCGAGCTCTATGCCGATATCGTGCAGAACGGTATCTACCTGGCTGGTGGCGGTGCACTGCTGCGCGGTCTCGACAAGCGTCTGACCGACAAGATGCACATCCCCTTCCACGTGCCTGAGGATCCCCTCCACAGCGTGGCTAAGGGCGCTGGCGTCGCATTGAAGAATATCGACCGCTTCAACTTCCTGATGAGATAACGGTAGATGAGGAACCTGCTGGATTTCCTGAAGAATTACTATCACTGGCTACTTTTCGTGTTTCTGGAAGTGGTCAGTGGTTTTCTGTTGTTTCAGTACAACAACTATCAGGCCAGCGTGTGGTTCACATCAGCCAACAGCTTGACGGGCAAGGTGTATGAATGGTCGAGCGAAGCAACGAAATTCTTCACCCTGTCAGAGGCCAACGAGCAGCTGACCAGACGAAACGTCTTGTTAGAACAGCACGTCGACATGCTGCGTAGTCGCTATCTGGAGCTGACGCACGACTCGACGGTGATGGAGCGCAACGAGATGAAGTTCCTGCAGACCTACGACCTGATCCCCGCCAAGGTGATCGACAACTCGCTCGACAGCAAGGAGAACCTGATGACCATCGACAAAGGCCGTGCCGACGGCGTGGCGGTGGATATGGGTGTGGCCTGCGGCAATGGCGTCGTGGGCGTGGTCTATCTCGTCTCAGAGCATTATTCGGTGGTCATCCCCGTGTTGAACGCGTCATCGTCGCGTATCAGCTGCGCCATCCGCAACCGCGGCTCGTTCGGCTACCTGCATTGGTATGGCGGCGACCCCTCCGTGGCTTATGTCGAGGATGTGCCCCGTCATGCGAAGTTCAAGTTGGGCGAGTGGGTGGTCACCAGCGGCTTCTCGTCGATATTCCCCTCGGGCGTGTCGGTGGGAAAGATTGAGCAGGCATACAACTCGCGCGACGGTCTGTCGTATAAGTTGAAGATCCGTCTGAGCACCGACTTCACGAACCTGCGTGATGTGATGGTGATCAGCGACAAGAGTATCGCCGAGCGTGCTGCGCTGTTGCAGGCTGCCCGCGACTCGATTAATAAGATTACAGGGGAGAGATAATGGCACGGTTGTTAAACAGATTGTTGATGTTTGTGGTGCTGCTAGTCGTACAAGTGCTGGTGCTGAACCACGTGTGGCTGCTGAATGTGGCCACGCCACTGTTGTATGTCTATTTCGCCATCACCTTCCCCCGTAACTCAGAGAAGGGCGAGGTGCTCGTGTGGTGCTTCCTCCTCGGATTGCTCATCGACATCTTCTCCAACACCCCCGGTCTGGCTGCGAGCGCGCTGACGCTCATCGGCATGATACAGGTCTATCTGGTGGAACTCTTCATCCCCCGCGATTCGGCGGAGAACATCGAGGTGTCGGCCGCCACGTTAGGGTGGGGTAAGTTCACCACGCTGAGTGGCATACTGACACTGATCTACTGTCTGCTGTTCTTCCTTCTGGAGGCTTTCAATTTCTTCGACTGGCAGCTGTGGCTCCTGCGCACCCTGTGCAGCGCGGCCTTGTCGCTGGTGATGATGCTGGCCATTGAGAGTATTCGTTCAAAGTGAATAAGTACGATCTGACATATAGGCGCTACGTGATAGGCGGGGTGGCCACGCTGATTGTGGTCATCTATATCATCCGTCTGTTCATGCTTCAGATCACGAGCGACGACTATAAGAAGAGTGCCGACTCCAACGCCTTCCTGAAGAAGATTGAATATCCCTCGCGTGGAAATATGCTCGACCGAAAGGGGAAACTGTTGGTGTTCAACCAGCCGTCGTACGACATTATGGTGGTGATGAACGAGATGCGCGACCGTCTCGACACGTTGGAGTTCTGTCATACTCTCGGCATCACCCGCGATGAGTTCGACCGTCGTATGGCCACGATGAAGGACCGCAACCGCAACCCCGGCTATTCGCGCTATACGCAGCAGCTTTTCATGAGTCAGCTGTCGGATAAGGATTTCAGCGTGTTCCAGGAGAAGATGTTCCGCTTCCCCGGTTTCTATGTGCAGAAGCGCACCGTGCGTCAGTACACCTATAATATGGCCGCTCACCTATTGGGCGACGTGGCTGAGGCGTCGCCTGGCGATATCGAGGAGGATGACTATTACCAGCCCGGCGACTATATCGGCAAACTGGGCATTGAGCGTTCCTATGAGAAGGCGTTGCGTGGTGAGAAGGGAATTCAGATTCTGCTGCGCGATGCCCACGGCCGTGTGCAGGGGCGTTATAAGAACGGAGAACTCGACCACCGTGCGAAACCCGGCAAGAACCTGACGCTTGGTATCGATGCCGAGCTGCAGCTTTTGGGTGAACGCCTGATGGAAGGGAAGATCGGCAGCATTGTGGCCATCGAACCCTCTACGGGCGAAGTGCTCTGTATGGTGTCGTCGCCGTCGTACGATCCCCGTATGATGGTTGGTCGCCAGCGCTCCAAGAACCACCGGATGCTGTCGCAGGACGTGTGGAAGCCGCTGCTGAACCGTAGTATCATGGGCCAGTATCCACCGGGCTCGACGTTCAAGACCACGCAGGGACTGACGTTTATGACCGAGGGCGTCATCACCCCGCAGACGATGTACCCCTGCAGCCATGGATTCGTGTTCCGTGGTCTGCGAGTAGGCTGTCACGGCCATGGGGCTCCGCTGCCGTTGGTGCCCGCTCTGAGCACATCGTGTAACGGTTACTTCTGTTGGGGTCTCTACCACATGATCAATACCAATATCTCCAAGTACGGTACGGTGCAGAATGCGATGAACACCTGGCGCGACTATATGGTCTCGATGGGCTTCGGCTATCAGCTGGGCATCGACCTGCCGGGTGAGAAGCGTGGTATGATCCCCAACGCGCAGTTCTACGACAAGGCGTATAAGGGTTCGTGGAACGGACTGACGGTCATCTCCATCGCCATCGGACAGGGTGAGGTGAATGCCACACCGCTGCAGATTGCCAACCTCGGAGCAACCATCGCCAACCGCGGCTACTACTACGTGCCTCACGTGGTGAAGAAGGTAGAGGGAGAACCGCTCGACACCACCTACACGCGCAAACATTATACTAAAGCCGCACGCGCAGCCTACGACTACGTGGTGCAGGGCATGCGCTCATCAGCCCTCGGAGGCACCTGCCATGAGCTGGCGAAGTATGACTTCATTGCTTGCGGTAAGACGGGAACGGCGCAGAACAAAGGTCACGACCACTCGGTGTTCATGGGCTTTGCCCCGATGGACGAGCCGAAGATCGCCGTGGCTGTGTATGTGGAGAATGGCGGATGGGGTGCCACCTATGGCGTGCCCATCGGTGGACTGATCATGGAACAGTATCTGAAGGGTAAGCTCTCAGAGGCCTCGTTGGCCAAGGCACAGTCGATACAGGAAAAGAGAATCAATTATGGTACAACCGACCGATAGACATCACAAGGGCGTGCTGCGCTCGCTGGACTGGTGGACGATCCTGATCTACCTGGGCCTGCTCACTTTCGGGTGGGTCAGTGTCTGTGGTGCCAGCTACTCTTATGCCGAAACGGACATCTTCAGCCTCGACACCCGCTCGGGCATGCAGATCGTGTGGATAGGCACTTCCATCGTCTTGGGCTTTGTGTTGCTGATGACCGACGACCGTTACTTTGAGATGTTCGCCTTCATCATCTTCGGTGTGCTGCTATTGCTGCTCTTCGGCACGATATTCAATCCTCACTCCATCAAAGGCTCCCGATCGTGGCTTGTATTGGGACCGCTACGCCTGCAACCCGCTGAGTTCGCGAAGTTTGCCACAGCCCTTGCTCTGGCGAAGCTCATGAGCATCTACGGCTACGACATCCACAAATGGAAACACTTCGTGGCTGCGCTCGTCATCATCTTCGTACCGATGGTCTTCATCGTCCTCCAGCACGAGACGGGCTCGGCGCTGGTCTATCTCTCCTTCTTCCTCATGCTCTATCGTGAAGGCATGCCGGGCAGTGTGCTGCTCACGGGTGTGGCGATGGTCGTGTATTTCGTCGTGGGCATCCGGTTTGCCGATGTGATGATGTGGTACACGCCTACCTCCGTCGGTCGCTTCTCCGTGCTGCTGATGATCATGCTGTTCACCTCCACGATGGTGTGGGTCTATTGTAAAGACCGTCAGAGGGCGCTTCAGCTCCTGGCTGCCAGCGTCGGATCGTCGTTGTTGCTGTTGCTGTTCTCGCTCTACGTCATCCCGTTCGACATCACGGTGGTCATGATGGTGGTCTGCGGACTGATGATTGGCTATCTGGTGTGGTTGTGGCTGTCTACTCGTCTGCGCAACTACGTGTGGATTGCCGTCTTCGCCTTGGGCTCGGTGTTGTTCTACAGTGGTGCCGACTATGTGCTCAACAACATGATGCAACCCCACCAGCGGGTGCGTATCAACGTGCTGCTGGGTCTGGAAGAGGACTTGAAAGGTGCGGGCTATAATGTCCATCAGAGTGAGATAGCCATCGGTTCTGGCGGACTGGAGGGTAAGGGTTTCCTGAATGGCACGCAGACGAAGCTGAAGTTCGTGCCTGAGCAGGATACCGACTTTATCTTCTGTACCGTCGGCGAGGAGGAAGGCTTCGTTGGTTCGGCTGGTGTGTTGCTGTTGTTCCTGGCGCTGATATTAAGGTTGATTCATCTGGCGGAACGGCAGGTGCATGCGTTCGGACGCATCTATGGCTATTGTGTGCTGAGCATCTTCCTGTTCCACGTGTTCATCAACGTGGGCATGGTGCTGGGTCTGACGCCTGTGATCGGTATCCCTTTGCCGTTCTTCAGCTATGGCGGTTCGTCGCTCTGGGGCTTCACGCTGTTGCTCTTCATCTTCCTGCGTATCGATGCCGGCAGGAACTTAGTGCGAACGTGACAGGCGCACGCCCACGTCGGAAATGCCGGGCATGATCTCACGTTTCATCTTATGTGTCAGGCAGATGTGGATGGAATCCCCTTGATGCAAGCTGAGGTCGCGCACATGAAACTGGTATTGGAAATAGCTGATACCATCGCCGCTGATAACTCCATTCTCACTGATAAGCTCGCAGTTAATCACGTCGTGGAATCTCTCCTTCGACGGATAGACCGTTTGGTCTACCTCGATCATCAGCTTTTGAAAGGGATAGTCCTTGTCGGTGCGCAGTTCGGTATCGAGCCGGTAGCTGCCGTCGGCCATCAGCGGCTTGATGTCGAAATGCAGCGTGTCGGTCTTGTCCCACCCCGGGTCGTAGACGTGACGGAACGCGTGGTAGGCAATCTGCCGCTGACAGCCACAGAGGACTGTCAGCATGAGCAGGATGACGATGACAAACGGCTTATTCCGCATGGTTCTCCTTATGGCCCTCCTGTCTTCTGTCGCCTTCTCTCTTCTGCTTGTTCTTCTTCTTTTTCTTCTTGGCCTTGTCGAAACGGCTGATGTCGCCACCGGCCAGGTCGATGTTGTGTGGCTTCTCTACGGGCATGCTGTCCTCCTTCTCGTCGAGGCTCAGGGGTTTCTCACCGCGACGGTTCATCTCGATCACCTCACGGGCCTTGGCGGCTGTGATGGTCTGAAGGTTGGCGGCGATGTTCTTGTCGGTAGAGTAGGTCACCAGTCCGGCCAGAATGTCGGTCTTGAAGAGATGGTAGTCGGCGTCTTGTGTCTGCAGCACCACATCACGGTTGGGCATCCGCTTGCCGGCCTCGATATAGTCGTCGACCTCGTAGTTCAGACAGCACTTCAGCTTGGCGCACATGCCGGCCAGCTTCTGGGGGTTGAGCGAGATGTCCTGGAATCGGGCGGCACTCGTGCTCACTGAGACGAAGTTCTTCATCCACGTGGCACAGCAGAGCTCACGGCCACAGGGACCCGTTCCGCCGATACGACCTGCCTCCTGACGGGCACCGATCTGTTTCATCTCAATCCTTACGTGGAAGGCGGCTGCCAGGTCTTTGATCAGCTGTCGGAAGTCCACACGACCGTCGGCGATATAGTAGAATATGGCCTTGTTGCCGTCGCCCTGATACTCCACGTCGCCGATCTTCATGTCCAGGCCGAGACCTTTGGCAATCTTTCGACTCTCGATCATCGTGCTGTGCTCACGGGCCTTTGCCTCGCGGAACTTGTCCATATCCGTCGGACGGGCGATGCGGTAGATGCGCTTGATGTCGTCGGCCGATTTCAGGTTGGCTTTCTTTATCTGGAGCTTCACCAGACGGCCGGTGAGGGTGACGACGCCGATGTCGTGACCGGGACTGGCCTCGACGGCCACCACGTCGCCCTTCTTCAGTTCGAGGTTATTCACGTTGTGGTAATAGCCCTTGCGGGTATGTTTGAACTGCACCTCCACGAGGTCGGTGGTGTCCACGTTGCCGGGCACGTCGGCCAGCCAGTCGTAGGTGTTCAGTTGTCTGTCCTGTCGGCCCACAGCCTGATGACACAAACCTCTGTCGCAGCCAACCATCACGGGCAATTCTTTTGTCTTTTCGCTCATATATTTATTTTTGTAACAATAGCACGATGATTTGTAGGGCGAAGTCGAAGAATACGATCTTCGCATTGGCATTCTGTCCGATATCGCGGATGGCGAGATTCGCCAGATCGTTGATGGGCAGTATGTTGCTCTCGTTGATGAAGCGGGCGAAGTTGCTGGCAAAGGCTTCCTCATCCGCTGTCATATAGTTCAGCTCCTCCTCGTTGAAATTGTAGACGAAGCTTTCGCGTGTCATCCGGAGGAAGTAGGTGAGCCAGCGCCGCTGTTTCTCTCGTCCCATGGCGGCCATCTGTTCGCTCCATTTGCGCAGGTCTTTGATTTTCCGCTGGTAGGCCAGTCGCATCAGGTTCTTATACATGTCGAGGAACAGCCCCTTCTCCGAGTCGGCCTGCAGTTCCTCGATGGCAGCGAGCCAGTTGCCGTTGGCCAGACGGCTGATGCGCAGGGCGGAGTCCTCGTCGATGCCCCGTCGTTCGATCAGCGCCTTTCGGATGGAGTCGTTATCAGTCTTTCGGATGTCGATGCGCTGCACACGGCTGCGGATGGTCTCCAGCAGTTTCTCCGGCTCCTCGCTCACCATGATGAACACGGTCTGCTGCGGAGGCTCCTCGATGAGTTTCAGCAGTTTGTTGGCGCACTCGATGTTCATGCGCTCGGGCAGCCAGATGATGCTGACCTTATAACCGCCCTGACTCGACTTCAACGACAGTTTCCTCACGAGGTCGTCGCTCTCGCCGGCGGTGATGATGGCCTGCTGGTTCTCGCCGCCTCTCGCCTACA
>JAEEGJ010012271.1_pt1 | contig 21283 bp, 22 predicted proteins | sample 8958761 | NCBI WGS metagenome assembly JAEEGJ01 (sample SAMN16246546, study PRJNA631951) | gut metagenome | biome: gut microbiome; feature: rumen; material: RS-attached | host: Bos | place: Iran: Karaj | collected 2018-10
CAATAAACAAGCTGAGGATGTAATGGATTCATTCCGCACGTATCGTGATGCGGGCACTAGGCTGTTTGTTGAAAATATTGAAACAATAAATAGACTCTGTAATAAGCCAGTTGAGATGATGTTTGATGATAATATGATTTATCTCTGTGCTTGATTCACAGGGTATAACTATTGCTTCATTCCCCCCTCCAACCCCTCAAATCGCCCCGTAGTGACGCGAAAGGGGGTTGGGCGGGTCACACAGAGCCATTAACCTTCGGACCCTTTCGGAACAAACCGAATTTGCAGCTGCATGTTGAATGCGGCTGCTATTTTTTTCAGCGTACGCAGTGAGGGGTTTGCATTGCCGTTCTCCAGCTTGGAGATGTCGCTCTGTGTGATCCCGGTGGCCGCAGAGAGATCCTTTTGCGTAAGGGCTTTCTCTGCCCGGGCTTGCAGGATCGCTTTGACGATCTGATATTCGGGTTCCAAGGCGTCGAATTCGCTTTTGAAAATAGGATCCTGCAGTTGTTTTTCCAGGGTTTCTCTATAGGTTTTACTCATTATTCCGTTCCTGCCTTTCGAGGTATCTCTTACGCCTGTCCATAGCGGTTTTAATCTCTTCCGGTGGGGTTTCGGTTGTCTTTTTTACGAAGCCGTTTGTCAGTATAATTCTCCGATCTACAAAGAAGAAATATAACACACGGGTGATATCGGATCCTTGCCTTGTTCGCAGTTCATAAATGCCGTCTCGAAGATGCTTGGAATATGGCTCACGAAGCTGATTGCCGAATTGTTCGAGAAGCATAAGTGACCGGAATATCTTTGCCTGCATTTTGGGGTTTTGTGTGAGGATAAACGTCTCGACAGGATAGGATCCGTCATCCGACTCAAAATACTCAACGGTAAATATTTGAAAGATGTGAGGCATGTTTATATAGTTAAGTATATGTTATAGCATATACTATCCTCCTTTTCTGTGCCTGTCAATGGTAAATAATGGATATGCTATAAATATACAAAATATGGAAATCAATTGCAACGTTTTTCCGGTTTCGTAAATCGCGCGCGATAGGGTATAATCAATAAAAGACGATTTGCGCCCGGACGGGTCACAGCGCCTTACGGCGGGAGATTTGACGGAAATGAGCTTGCTGGACTTACTTGAATTTCACGAATACCGCAAAATGGCGAAGACCTTCAAGCAGATCGAGAAGACTTCGCGCAAGTTGCAAATGGATCTGGCGCAGTTCGGGAATTCCCTCGACGAAGAGGATGATTTTGACTATGACGAGCTTCCGGAGGAGGATCAGGAATGGCAAGAGACGATCGATTCATAAGAGTTTACGCGCAGGGCAAGCTGAGCGGCACGGAAGTCTGGGTGGACCGGGAGACCGGCGTCAACTATCTGTTCCACTTCAGCGGTTATGCCGGCGGGCTCACCCCGCTGTTGAATAAAGAGGGCAAGCCCATCGTGACCCCGGTGGTCCCCGAAGGCTGGGAATAGGAGGGTTGGACTATGAAACTTGGCATCATTCGCTGCATGCAGACCGAGGACTATTGTCCCGGGACGAGAGATTTTAAGACGATACGCGAAAAGCTGGGCGCGTTCGAGGGCGTGGAAGAGGACATCGAACTGGTGGGCTTCTGCAACTGCGGCGGCTGCCCGGGCAAGAAGGCCGTGCTGCGGGCGCGGCTGCTGGCGGAGCGCGGGGCGGACACGATCGCGTTCGCGTCCTGCATCCAGAAGGGGACGCCCATCGGGTATCCCTGCCCGTTCGCGAAGAAGATGAAGGAACTGATCGAAAAGGATCTGGGCGGCAAGGTGCGGCTGCTGGATTACACGCATTAGGAGGGACGGCATGGGTCTTTTCAGCAAACCGAAGCATCCGTACTGGGTGCAGCACAGTCATCTGTTCTCGGATCCGGAATACATCTGCTCGGAGTGCGGCTGCAAGGTGGATTTTCCGCAGCCGGAGTGTCCGAACTGCGGCGCGCAGATGGGCGCCAGCCGCGACGACGCGAACTGGGTGGACGAGGCCGAGATCCTGGATATTTTAATGGGAGACAAGTAGAGGAACAGCTTCATGGCGCTTTTGATACCGCGCAAAACTGCAAAACACGCGAAGGGGGCGAAGAGCGCGCTGCCTGCGGAAGCCGAATCCCTGCTGCGGCCGGATAAGCTGAACGTCCTGGTTTTGGGCGCTCCCGGGTCCGGCAAGAGCACGCTCATCCAGGCCATCGCGCCGTACGCGGGCGAGGACAGCCCGCTGGTTCTTGTGGATGCGCCGAAGTCTTCCGCGGAGCGCAAACTGCTGCGCAAGGAACCGGTGCAGGCCATCTGGTACTGCCTGGACGGCATGCAGCACGCGATCCTGCAGGACGACCTGGACGGGCTGCGGGCGGCGGTCAAACAGTGGCCGGACGTGCCGCTGATCGCGGTGTTTACACATTCGCTGGGCACCGACGAGCGCGATCTGCAGAACATCACGATGCTGCAGGACGCTTTCGACGCCTACAAGCGCCAGAAGGACTTAAAGCTGCGCACGAAGGACATCATCCCCGTGCTGGCGCAGGAGTTCGAGACCCCGCTGGGCATCCTGCCCGTGCGCGGACTGGACCGCCTGGTGGAACGCACGCGCGAAGTCGTGGCGTCCGCGGAACTGGAAGCCTCGGACCGCAAGGTGCGCGCCGTGGTTCACGACTTAAAGCGCAAGGAGGCGAACGCGGCGGTGGCGGCTTCGGCGGCCCTGGCAGCGACGATCGGCGCGGTACCGGTCAGCTTCCCGGACGCGACCCTGCTCGTGCCCCTGCAGACGGCCATGCTGGCGAAGATCGCGCGGCTGTACGATCTGAAGGACAAGAGCGCGGCCTCGCAGATCTCCGAAGCGGCCCTGAAAGCCGGCGCGACGACCATCGTGGGACGGTCGCTGCTGGTGGCGGTCAAGGGCATCCCCGTCGTGGGAACGATAGGCGGCAGCGTGCTGAACGCGGCCGTGGCGGCGATCGTAACGAGCGCGGTAGGCGAAAGCTCCGTGATCGTGTATGACAAAATCGCGAAGGGCGAACTGGTACTGGACGAAACGACGGACCTGGGACGCCTGGTGACCGAAGTCTTCGCCGGCCGGCTGCCGGACATCGTCAGCGTCGTGGCGAAGGCGTTCGCCGGCAAAAAGGCCTCCGAGATCCCCAAGGATCTGGCGAAGATGGTCTACAAAATGGTCATTAAAGATAAATAACAGTGTGTATTGCTCGGTTGGAAAGGAGGCGTTAGCCTTTGAAAGATCTGAAACATCTCATCTTTTTCGAGGACCTGCTGCAGGAAGCGAACAATAAGCTCGTACAGCAGGCGCAGGAAGAAGGCAACGTTTGCGTTGCCTATATCTGCGAAAATACCCCCGAACCTCTCCTCAACCTGCCCGGGACGTTCTCCGCGCGCCTGCGCGCGCCCCGCACGGGGTCGTTCGACATCGCGACGTACTACCTGACCAGCTTTCTCTGCGAATACAGCAGGGCGCTTTTGGAGCGCGCGATCGAGGGCGGGTATAACTTCGCGGACTGCGTCATCACGCCGGACGGCTGCTCCATGATGAACCGCTGCGTCGAGAACATGGAACTGCTGAAGGCCGTGGGCAAGGACAAGGAGAACTTCTTCTACCAGTACATGGAGATCCCGATGAAGTCCGACGACAACGGGCTGAACCTGTACACGCTCCAGTGCGAGAACCACATCTTAAAGCCCCTGCGCGAGCACTACGGCATCGACACGTCCGACCGGGCGATCCGCACGGCCGTGGCGGAGCACAACCGGGTGTGCGAGATCATCCGCGCCATGGGCGAGTTCCGCAAGGCGGAGAATCCGGTCATTACGGGCTATGAGTTCTCCGTGATCACGCTGGCGACCTACGTGGCGCCGAAGTACCTCATCCTCGACAAGCTCGAGGAAACTCTGGAAGAATTGAAGACCCGCGAGCCGGACGAGAAAAATCCGTTCCGCGTGCGCGTGGAGGTCGTCGGTTCCGAGACGGACGATCCGGACCTGATCAAGCTGATCGAGGAGTCCGGCGCGTACGTGTGCGCCGACCGCTATTGCTACGGGTCCTTCCCCGGACGCGACCCCATCGTCCTGAACGACGAAGAGGACGCGCTGACCCAGATCTGCCGCATCTACATGCAGCGCGGACAGTGCCCGCGTTACATGAACACCGAGAAGATGATCGCCCGCCGCCAGTACGTCGCAGACCTGGCGAAGGAGTACCGCGCGGACGGCATCATCTATCAGCAGATGAAGTTCTGCGACCCCTGGGCGTACGAGAAGATGCTCGGGTCACACATCCTTCGCGAAGATTTCGGCTACCCCGTGCTGGCCGTGGACCGTCCCTACGCTGTGGCCGGGTCCGGACAGCTGCGCACGAGAGTGCAGGCCTTCGTGGAGAGCGTAGAACTGAAGAAGATCCAGGGAGGTGCGCAGAATGGCTAAAGAGATCGGCAAAGACCGGCTGGGCGATTTTTACAAGCCCGGGAGCAAGGTCCGCAGGCGCCGCGAATGGCGCGGCGTAAAGGACACGCTCTACGATTATTCCCGCTGGCTGAAGATCATGATGACCCTCGGCAAGTTCGTGGCCAAGCCGCGCAACGTCAAGGCGATGCTGCGCTACCGCTGGATGGCGAACTATCTGGCCGTGCCCATGATGGTCGACCGCCACACCCAGGGCCTGCGGGGCGAATACCTGCGCATGTGCCACGTGGAGCAGGATCTGATCATCGACGACGTGGCGAAGCTGCTGGACAATCTGTTCCGCGGTGACCGCCGCACCGGCAACGATACCGAATTTTCCAAGAAGGTCGTGCTCGTGGACGAAAACGAGATGACCGCGGTGATGATGGGCTTCCCCACGCTGAAGTGCCTGTCCCGCGAAACGCCTTCGACCTACGTTTCCGTGCTGCTGAACCAGCACGCCGCGGAACATTATCTGGACGTCGCGGCCGAGTTCGGCCTGGCGACCGACGTGTGCCCGATGCCCGCGGCGGAAGCCGGCGTCTCCATCGACGACGACGCGCCGGTGCTGGGCGCCTGCGCCATCCAGTGCAACACGACCTGCGACGGGTCTCTGCTGGGCAATGGCGTCATCTCCAAGCGGCTCGAGCTCGAGGACGGCGTGCCCGTGTTCCAGCTGGCCGCGCCGCTGCGCCACAGGGAAGACGACGTGCAGGAATACGCGGCGCAGGAGATCCGGGGCGCCATCGCGTTCGTGGAGAAGCACACCGGCGTCAAGTGGGACTGGAAGGCGTACTTCGAGTGCGCGAAGCGGGTCAACTATGCGACCGCGTGCCGCCAGGAGTGGCTGGATATGAACCGCACGGACTATCCGCAGGTGTTCGGGTCCAACCTGGCGCTGTACACGGAGACGAACTACATGGCCATCTGCGGCCGCGTGGAGGACTTCGAGAAGGCGGACCGCAAGCTGACGAAGCTGGCGAACCGGGCCTACGAAAAGCGCATGCGCGCCGCGAAGGAATACCGCCACAGAGCCATCGTCTGGGGCGTGCAGAGCCACTTCTACATGGACTTCCTGGTCTGGCTGCTGAACTGCTGGGGCATCGTGCCTCTGACGGACATGCTGTCCATGGTCTCCACGAAGCGCATCGCGGAAGAGGATACCCCCGAGAACCGCGAGCAGGCGATCTACGACATGGCCTGGCTGACCGAGAACATGATCATGCGCAACCGCACGCACGGCGGCTACAAGGTGCTGCTGGACGAGCTGTGGGAGTTCACGGAGCAGTTCAACGCGGACATGGTCATCCTGTGGGAGCACATCAACTGCAAGGCGCTGGACGGCATGCACGGCATGTTCGAGGACCGCGCCAGAGAGCTGGGCATCCATCTGGTCTGGGTGGATCACGACCTGTTCGATCCGCGCATCATCTCCCGCCAGGGCGTGCGCGACCAGATCAACCTGTACATGCGCACCGTGATGCGCGAGGAACCCATCGATCCGTCTTTGGAAGTCCTTCCGGACGACGAATCCTGGTAGAGCATAGGAGGGTGACCCATGAAGAAAACGCTGAAAATCTTTCTGAAGCTGCTGGGCGTGCTCCTGATGCTGTTCACCGGCACGTTCCTGATCTACATCTTCAACCTGGACATGAAGCTGACCGCCGCCGTCGAGCCGTGGCTCTTGAAGCACTACGACAAGATCGAGCGCGACAGGCATTTGTAAAAAAGTTTCAACTAACGCTTTAATGCGTAAAACAACTGTGCTACAATAGTACGCATAAGTCGGCCGGTCCGATTTTGGACCGGCCTTTTCGTTTTTATCATTCTTTTTTTAACGGTATTTTGTATGGAAAGAGAAAATTTTAAATCGAGACTTGGCTTCCTGCTCGTAAGCGCAGGCTGCGCCATCGGCATCGGCAACGTATGGAAATTCCCCTACGTCACCGGCGCGAACGGCGGCGGCATCTTCGTCGTCTTCTATCTGCTGTTCCTCATCATCATGGGCATCCCCGTCATGACCATGGAGCTCGCGATCGGCCGCGGCAGCCGCCAGAGCATGATCAAAGGCTACCAGGCGCTGGAGAAGCCCGGCGCCAAATGGCATATCCACGGCTGGCTGTGCATGATCGGCAACTACCTGCTGATGATGTACTACACCACGGTCTCCGGCTGGATGTTCTGCTACTTCTGGAAGTTCCTCACCGGCGCTTTCGCGGCGGGCATGAACGCGGACGAAGTCGGCGGCGTGTTCGGCGGCATGCTGGGCGACCCGAAACTCATGATGATCTGGATGACGGTCAACGTCGTGCTCGGCTTCGCGGTCTGCGGCGGCGGCATCCAGAACGGCGTGGAGCGGGTCACGAAAGTGATGATGCTCGCGCTGCTCGCCCTGATGGTCATCCTCGGCATCCACAGCCTTACCCTCCCCGGCGCGGCGGAAGGCATGAAGTTCTACCTGCTGCCCAGCATGGAGAGAGCCTCTGAAATGGGCCTCGGCAAGGTCGCGACGGCGGCCATGAACCAGGCGTTCTTCACCCTGTCCCTGGGCATCGGCTCCATGGAGATCTTCGGTTCGTACATCACGAAGGAGAACTCCCTGCCCGGCGAAGCGGTGCGCATCACGCTGCTCGACACGTTCGTGGCGATCATGGCCGGCATCATCATTTTCCCGGCCTGCTTCTCCTTCGGCGTCGAGACCGGCGCGGGCCCCGGACTCATCTTCGTGACCCTGCCCAACATCTTCGTGAACATGGCCGGCGGCCGCATCTGGGGCACGCTGTTCTTCCTGTTCATGTGCTTCGCGAGCTTCTCCACCGTCATCGCGGTGTTCGAGAATATCGCGGCGTTCTCCATCGACACGTTCGGCATGAGCCGCAAGAAGTCCGTCGTCATGAACGGCATCCTCGTATGGGTGCTGTCCATCCCCTGCGTGCTGGGTTACAACATCTGGAGCAACATCCACCTGATCCGCGGCGGCGACATCCTGGACAGCGAAGACTTTATCGTGTCCAACCTGCTGCTGCCCATCGGCTCGCTGTGCTTCCTGCTGTTCTGCGTGACGAAGTTCGGCTGGGGCTTCGACAACTATATGGCGGAGGTGAACGAAGGCAAGGGCCTGAAGTTCTCCAAAGGTCTGAAGTTCTACTTCCAGATCATCCTGCCCATCCTGATCCTGTTCCTGGTCTGGCAGGGATTGAAATAAAAAGCATCTTAAAGACGGATCAGACTGCAGAGCCATTTCCGGCTCTGCAGTTTTTTGTTGGAGAGGATCCTCGGAATGCTTTCGTTAAACGCATAGATATGGTATGCAGATAACTGATTCTGCATTGGATGTGCGAGCTTCAGTGTGTCGATTGCTCGTTTCAGTGCAGAATGCATGGGCTGCAGTGCTTTGATTGCCCGTTTTTCTTCTTTTCATGCTCCGACCGGGACCCCTGATGCAGCGGGTCCCGGTTTATGCGTGACCCAAGAATCAAAAAAGTGAGATGGGTCACGGGAATGGCGGCAATTTCGTGACTCAAAGGGGAAAAGAGGACTATGGGTCACGGTATTAGCGTGACGCGGGGGATAATGGGTCACGAAACAACGGTTTCAAGACGAGACGATAGTTTAAAAAGACTAAATATTATAAATAATGGTAAAATATGGTTGTTTCTTTTGCCGATCTGTGCTATACCTATAGCATGATAGAGCTTGTGGATATTCAGAAAACGCTGCTCAGGCAAAAGGCGCTGTTAAAAAGACTGGTGAACGCTGCGGAGAAAGGCCCGGAGGGACAGCTGCGATACCGCAGGTATCCCAACGGAACGGCAGTTCCGTATCTGATCGGCGGTTCGAGAAAGGCTCGCTTCCGGAAGAGGTTGGATCCGGAAGATAAGGTCGCGCTCAAGGTCCTGCAGGATAAGACTTTAGCGCTGCAGGCGATTCCTCTTCTGAAAGAACATATTGCGATGTTGGAAGCGGTGCAAGGTTACGAGGATTTTAATCTGTATTCGCTTTGCCGTTTCCTCGGCCCAGAGTTTTTAGAGTCTGCAGACGGATTTTTGGGCAGGGTCAACAACCGCGTTCCCAATCCCGCTTTTGATAATATGAAAGACCGGCAAAATCCCTATCCCTTCGACCCCTACCGGAAAGTCGTGACCGATCTTGGCGAATTCCGCTCGAAGAGCGAGTCTTTGGATGCGGAATTTATTGTCGACACCGGATGCCGTTTTAAGTACGAACCGGCGCTTCCGCTCGGCTCGAAAACGATCTATCCGGATTTTGCGGCAGATCGCGTATGGCGCATGGACGTCGGGTATATCGAGCATCTCGGCCTGATCGACAAACCGGACTACAGAGAAAAGAAACTGCAGGATATCCGGGACATGGCGGACCACGGAATCTATCCCGGCATACACCTGCTGATCATCAGCGAAAGCAGGAAGGACGGATTTGACGCCGCGATGGCAAAGCGCCTGATCCGGGCATTCTGTATGCCATAAGTGATTTTCGGAATTGTTCCTGGAGAGCATATCCGTAAATCGCGGAAGTTTTATGTAAGCCGGGACCCCTGATGCAGCGGGTCTCGGTTTTTGCGTGACCCGAGAATCAAAAAGCGAGATGGGTCACGGGAATGGTGGCAATTTCGTGACCCAAAGGGGAAAAGTAAGACATGGGTCACGGCATTATCGTGCCCCATGCGACTATGAGGCACCGTAGAGCTGCTGCAGAACAGCGAATAATACTTACAGGACACTGCTGATCCGCTGCAGCGCAGCAGAAGCCCTAAGGCAGATGCATACGGCGCCCCTTTATGGATAACGAACAGCTGGAATGCTTTCCATCAGACTATAATGAAAAACAGAGCCCCTTGAGGAACTCTGTTTTTTGTTTGCTATGGTTTCGAGGTTTCGCGTTCGCTGGAGAGACGAACAGTCCTCCTGCCTCGCAGGTGTTTTATTCCACTTCCCTGATGCCCTCCAGGATCTTCTCCCTGGAACGGCGCTTCGGGTCGATCTTGATCTGCACGCGGGTCACGAGGGAGACCAGCACCCACTCCAGGATGAAGTAGACGATGGCCACCGCGATCAGCGAGAAGAACGCCTGGTACGTGCGGCTGCGCACGAGGTCGCCCATCTTGGTCAGGTCCATGACGGCGATATAGCCGACGACGGACGTTTCCTTGATCAGGGAGATGACGTCGTTCTTATAGATCGGCAGGAAGTGCTGTGCCGCCTGCGGCAGCAGGATGCGGAAGAAGCTCTGCGTGTCGCTGTAGCCCAGCGCCTTCGCCGCCTCCGCCTGGCCGCGATGCACCGCGTTGTTGCCGACCTTCAGCATGTCGAACATGCTGCAGCCGAAGATGAGCGTAAAGCCCAGGATCGAGATCGCCGTGATGTGCGAGCTGTTCGCGAAGATGACGAACGAGAGGATCATCAGGAACACGACCGTCGGGATGCCGTGGATGAAGCCGCCGAACGCGTTCATCGCCTTGTTCGCCAGCGGGTTGCCGTGGCGGCAGCCCATGTAGGTCGCGAAGCCGAAGATGGTGCCGAATACCACGGAGCACACGGTGATGAGCAGCGTGGTGCCGATGCCCTGGGCAAACAGCTTCCAGCGGTCTTCCTTGACGAAGGTCTTGTAGAAGCTGTCCTTGATGCCGTCCAGGAAATGCGCTTCGCCGCCCGTTTCGCCTTCCAGCACGAACACGATGTCGCAGGAGTAGTACGGGTCGGTGAGCACGGAGGCCTCGGCGCGCTCCTCGTCCACGACGATGTTCATGCCGAAGTCGTATTTGCCCGCGATGACGGCCGGCGCGATGGAGTCGAATTCCATGGCGTGGAACTCGCAGTCGTAACCGTATTTCGCCGCGAAATTCAGCATGAACTCCACGTCGTAGCCGGAGAATTCGCCGTTGCTCTCGAAGGAGAAGGGCTCGTAGCCGCCTTCGATGGCGACGTGGATCGTGCCGTTCTCGCCGGTCAGTTCGGGGCGCTCTTCGATCTTGCAGGTGTTCGGGTTCCAGCGGATGACCCAGTAGTCATACAGCTTTTCCAGCCAGCCGTCCGCCCGTCTGTCCGAGATGAACTGCTGCAGCTGCGCGAACAGAACGTCCTGCTTGTCGTTGTTGCCGACGATGACCGCGAAGTCGGACACGCCCACGGCTTCTTCCAGCCGCACGAGCTCGGGATGTTCGTAACGCTGCGCGTAGAAGCCCACTTCTTCGATCAGGTACGCCACGATCTTGTTGGATTCCAGCGCCGGGATCATGTCGTTGGGCATCTTGTAGTAGTACCAGGTCTCGCCTTCCAGGTCGTCCTTGATGTGGTCCTCGTAGAGCACGCCGGTCTGGACGCCCAGGTTCTTGCCGTTCAGTTCTTCGATGGTCGTGATGCCGCTCTTGGTCGGCGCCTGCTCCGCGAAGACGGGGACCGCGGCGCCAAAGAGGACCGCCGCCGCCATCAGCAGCGCCAGCAGCAGGGAAGAGAGTCGTTTCGTGTTCTTTTTCATGGCTACTGATCCTCCCATCTGAAGCTGATCTTGGTGTGATTGTTATACCACTTCGGCGAGTTGATGATCTCCTCGTCCACGAGGGTCGTCGTGGGTTCCGCCAGGATGGTGTTGAACAGTTCGTTGTCCGAATCTCTCGGGTCGAAGTGTTCGCCGGCGTATTTCAGCTCCAGGGAGAGCACGTCGCTCTTCTCGGAGTAGTCGATCTGTACGAAGATGTTCGGGTTCGAATGGAGCTCGAACAGGTTGTTGACGCAGATCTCTTCCAGCGCGAGCTGCAGCTTGGACGTTCTTTCGTTTTCGATCAGCAGCTTTTCCGCGTATTCCTGCAGCTCGTCGATGACCGGCTCGAAGTCGAACTCGTCGCTCTCGATGCGGTAGCTGAGCGTGGACAGACGCTGGATGAACTTCTTGGTGTTGTACTGCCGCGGTTCCTCGAAGATCTGCTTCGGCGTGCCTTCTTCATAGATGCCGCCCTCGTCCATGTACCAGACGCGGTTGGAGATCTTGCGCGCAAAGTCCATCTCGTGGGTGACGATCATCATCGTGCGGCCGGTCTTGGCGATCATGCGGATGATGGACTGGACTTCGCCGATCATGGAGGGGTCCAGCGCGGAGGTGGGCTCGTCGAACAGGATGATCTCCGGGTCCATGGCCAGCGTGCGCGCGATGGCGATACGCTGCTGCTGACCGCCGGACAGCTCGTCCGGATAGGCCAGCGCCTTGGAGGACAGACCGACCTTGGACAGCAGGTCCATGGCCTTGTCGTAGGCTTCCTGGCGGGAGCGTCCCAGCAGGGTGATCTGCGGGTTCATGATGTTCTCGATGACCGTCAGATGTCCGAACAGGTTGAAGGACTGGAACACCATGCCCATCTTCTTGCGGACTTCGTTCAGGTCGCACTTGCCGTCGTTGATCACCTGTCCGTCCACGATGATCTGGCCGGACGTGGGCGTCTCCAGCATGTTGATGCAGCGCAGCAGCGTGGATTTGCCGGTACCGGACGGCCCGATGACCGCGATGATGTCCCCGCTGTTGATGACCGCGTTCACATCCTTCAGAGGCGTGGTGTCCTCGAATTCCTTGCGTAAGTGTTTGATCTCGATCATGATCTCACCTCTCTATGGGTACAAAAAAGCCCGGAGCTTGCGTTCCGTGCTTCCTGAAATATCGTCATGGTTCCCCGGGCCTTGCCAGCCGCGGGATTCCTCATACCCGCTTCGGCCCGAAAGGCATTGCTTTTCTTCATTTTGGAGCTATCTTGTCCTCGCTTCGATCCTAAGAAAAATGTAAGTGCAGTGTACGATATATAGGGGTAAAAGTCAATCGTTTTTATGTTACAATTACAATACGGTTCAACAGTTATTAAGGAGGCATGGAATGGATAACTTTTCGGTAAGCAACCAGAAGAAGCTGGGCTTCGGTCTGATGCGTCTGCCCAAGAAGGGGGACGAGATCGATATCGAACAGACCTGCGTGATGGTGGACAAGTTCCTGGAAGCAGGTTTTACCTATTTCGACACCGCCTGGGCGTATAACGGCAGCGAAGAAGCCATGAGAAAAGCGCTCATCGAGCGTCACCCCAGAGAGAATTACACGGTGGCCACGAAACTGGCTGCCTGGATCAAGTGCGAGACGCGCGAAGACGCGATCGCACAGTTTACGACGTCGCTGGAGCGCAGCGGCGCCGGCTATTTCGACTATTATCTGCTGCACAACCTGGGCGAGCACCGCACGAAGTTCTACGACGATTTCGATATGTGGAGTTTCGTAAAAGAGAAGAAGGCCGAAGGGCTGATCCGCCACATCGGCATCTCGTTCCACGACAAGGCGGACGTGCTGGAACCCATCCTGCAGGCCCACCCGGAGATCGAGTTCGTGCAGCTGCAGATCAACTACGCGGACTGGGAGAGCCCCCGCGTGCAGTCCAGACTGTGCTACGAAATGTGCCGCAAGTATGACAAGCCGGTCGTGATCATGGAACCTGTCAAGGGAGGCCTGCTGGCCAACCCGCCCAAGCAGGTGGAGGAGATCTTCAAGGCGGCTGACCCGGACATGTCCTGCTCGTCCTGGGCCGTGCGCTTCGCGGCGGACCTGCCCGGCGTGCTGACCGTGCTTTCCGGCATGAGCAGCGTGGAGCAGATGGAGGACAACCTGTCCTACATGAAGGATTTCGAAGGCTTGACGGACGAACAGCGCGCGGTGCTGGACAAGGCCCGCGAGGCGATGGCAGCCATCCCCATCATCCCCTGCACGACCTGCAATTACTGCGCGAAGGTCTGCCCGATGAACGTGGGCATTTCCGGAACGTTCAACGCGTACAACACGCTGGCGGTCTACGACAATATGGATAAGGCCAAGGGCGACCTGGACTTCCAGGTGAACAGCCGCGGCAAGGCCAAGGCCATCGAATGCATCAAGTGCGGCGCCTGCATGGAGGTCTGCCCGCAGCATCTGGAGATCCCGGAGCTGCTGGAGAAGGCCGCGGCTGCTCTGAAGATCGAATAGGAGGAACCCTCATGGAAAACAAACCTGCGAAGTACGTCTGCGGCGCCTGCGGCTACGTCTACGACCCCGAAGTGGGCGACGAGAAGAACAAGGTCGCGCCCGGCACGCCGTTCGAAGACATCAAGGGCATCTACATGTGCCCCATCTGCGGCTTAGGCAAGGCCGTATTCAAGAAAGAAGAGTAACGCAAAGCGAGAGGACAGAGAGATGAAGACACTATTGCTTTCCAAGACCGACGTGCAGAACGCGGTCTCCATGGACGACGTGATCGCAGCCGTGGAAGAGGCGTACAAGGCCTATCAGCAGGGCCAGGTGGAACAGCCGCCCATCCAGGGCATGGAGATCCCCGAACACAACGCGGAATCCGACGTCAAGTCCTGCTACAATCACGCGAACCACATGTTCTCCATCAAGACGGTGGGCCTGTTCAAGGACAACATCAAGGGGCCCGGCAAGTTCGCGGCGGCGGACGGCGGCAAGCTGCCCAACATGATGGGCAACGTCATTTTAGGCGACGGCGAGACCGGCGGCACGCTTGCCATCATGGACGCTTCCCTGATCACCGGCATCCGCACCGGCGCGGCAGGCGCCATCTCTTCCAAATACATGGCCCGCAAGGACGCCCACGTGGCGGCGGTGTTCGGCGCGGGCGCGCAGGCGCGCATGCAGATCTACGCGCTGGCGAAGGTCCGCGACCTGACGGAAGTCCGTTTCTACGACAAGTTCGGCACGCCGGAACTGATGGCGGCCTACAAGGCGGACGTGGAGCGGGAGACCGGCGCGAAGGCCGTCGAATGCGCCTCTGTGGAGGAGGCTGCGAAAGGCGCGGATATCCTGATCTGCCCGACGCCCTCCAGAGAAGCGTATCTGAAGAAGGAGTGGGTCAAGCCCGGCACGCACATCGTGGAAGTGGGCGTGGACGGCGCCGGCAAGCAGGAGATGGACCCGGCGATCTTCGCCATGGCTTCGAAGGTCGTGTGCGACTCCATCGCGCAGTGCCTGTCCAGAGGCGAGACCCGCAACGCCATCGCGGCGGGCTGCCTGAAGGAAGAGGACATCTACGGCGAGATCGGCGAGCTGGTGCTCGGCACGAAGGTCGGCCGCGAGAACGACGAGGAGATCACCATCTTCGACACGACGGGCATGGGCATCCAGGACAACACCACGGCGGAGGCGATCTACAAGGTCGCGCTGGAGAAGGGCATGGGTTCCTGGTTCGAATTCATTTAGATCCGGAGGTTTCAAATGAGAAGAAAAGACAGACAGGTGACGGATTTTGACCGCATTGTGAGCATCATCGACGAGTGTCCCATCATCCATCTGGGGCTGGCGGACGAGCCCTATCCCTACGTGGTGACCGTCAACTTCGCCTACAAGGTCGAGGGCGAACAGGTATTTTTCTACATCCACGGCGCCAAGGCCGGCCGCAAGTACGAACTGATGCAGAGGAACAGGAAGTGCGCGTTCTTCATGGAAGTCAACGAAGGCATCAAGACCATGCCGGAGAAGAAGGACTGCACGACCATTTACCGCAGCGTGGCGGGCAGCGCCGACATCGAATTCATGGAAGGCGACGACGCGTTCGAAGCCGCGAAGCTGTGCATGGCCCGCTATCCGGAAACGGCGAACGCGCCCTACAATCTGGCTTCCATCCCCCATACCTGCTTCGCGCGCCTGAAGGTCGTGGAGCTGAACGGCAAAGCGAATCCCGGTCAGCCGGACATTCTGGAATAAGAGAAAAGGAGCAGCATCATGGAAGGCAAAGCGAAGATCGGCATCCTCCGCTGGGAGGAGGGCAAAGTCGAGAAGGGGCTGCTGCAGCTGGAAGAACTGGCGGGCAACTCCACGAACCCGGAGTCCTATCCGTTCCCCGTGGAAATGGTGCACGTGCCGGGCGCCTGCATGGACACGATCCTGCGGCATCCTGACCCGGTCATCAAACAGCGCATGATCGACGCTGCGAAAGAGATGCAGTCCCACGGTGTGAAGGCCGTGTTCGGCAGCTGCGGGTTCAACGCGATCTGGCAGAAGGACATGGCTGCGGCGCTGGACATCTCCGTGTGCATGTCTGCCATTCTGCAGGTGCCGTTCGTGCAGCAGACGATTGGACCGGAACGCAAGGTCCTCGTGGTCACCGCCAATGCCGGCGCGCTGACCGAAGAACACTTCGAGAGCTGCGGCGTGTACAGGGACCGCTGCAATTACGTGGTCGCGGGTCTGGAAAAGTGCCCGGAGTGGAACAAGCAGTACGATTCGCCAGATATCCCCTACGATATGGAATATCTGGAGCAGGAGATCCTCGGCGCGATCGACGCGGCTGCGAAGAGCGACCCGTCCATCGGCGCCATCGTCCTGGAGTGCACGGATCTGCCGCCATACCAGCAGAAGATCCGCGAGGTGACGGGCCTGCCCGTCTACAGCATCAACACCATGATCGGCTACGCCGCGCTGATGCTGGGCGAGATCAAAATGTTTTAAAGCGGCTGCATGTAAGAGTTGAGGGTGAAAAAATGAGAAGAAAAGACAGACAGGTAACGGATTTTGACCGCATCGTAAGCATCATCGACGAGTGCCCCATCATCCATCTGGGATTGGCGGACGAGCCCTATCCCTACGTGGTGACGGTGAATTTCGCCTATAAGGTCGAGGGCGAACAGGTATATTTCTACATCCACGGCGCCAAAGCCGGCCGCAAGTACGAGTTGATGCAGAAGAATAAGAAGTGCGCGTTCTTCATGGAGGTCAACGAGGGCATCAAGACCATGCCGGAGAAGAAGGACTGCACGACGATCTACCGCAGCGTGGCGGGCAACGCCGAGATCGAATTCCTGGAGGGCGACGACGCGTTCGAGGCCGCGAAGATCGTCATGGCGCGCTATCCGGAAACGGAGAAAGCGCCCTACAATCTGGCTTCCGTCCCCCACACCTGCTTCGCGCGCCTGAAGGTCGTGGAGCTGAACGGCAAGGCGAATCCCGGCAAGCCGGACATTCTTGAGTAGTTTTGCGTCTATTGCCATAAAAAAGGGGGCTGTTTCAGCCTCCTTTTGGTTTTTTGTGAGCTTTGCTACAGCTTCGTATACTGCAGCAGCATGGTCGCGCCTTCCGCGCGGGTGAGCGCGCCGTTCGGCATGATGCTGCCCTTATAGCCGCCCATGATCCCCTGCTCGGCAGCCCAGGCCATGGCGGGGCGGCAGCTTTCCAGGATGCGGTCCGCGTCGCTGAAGGCGGCGAGGGTGCCGTCCGGGTCCTGCGCGGAGCCGCCCGACGTCCGGCAGAGATACAGCGCGAACATCTGGCGGGGGATGGGGGCGTTCGGGTCGAACGCGGCGTCTTCCGGCAGCGTGACCCCGTTAGCTTCCGCCCATTTCAGGGCCGGCGCGTACCAGGCGCCCTCCGCCGCGACCGGCGTCTTGTCCGTCCGCAGGTTATAGACGAGCTGCAGCGCCTGCGCGTAAGTGAGCGGCGTCTGCGGCGAGAACGTGTCCGCCGCGGTGCCCCGCATCAGGTCGGCGCGGTAGGCGCCCAGCACCTGCGGGAAGAACCAGTTTCTGAGGGTCACGTCCTTGAACGGCAGGCCGGAGAGGGCGGACGTCGTGCCGGCTTTATCGCCGATGACCGACTTCCAGGGGTTTTCCGGCCGCGGATCCGTCGGGTCCCAGCCGTTGTCCTGCGCCTCGGAGATCTGCGGGACGAGCGTGTCCGGCTTGCCCAGCGGCCCGGGAGTTTCGCCGTCGTAGACGACGACCTTCGTGCCCTGCGGGCAGTTGTCGAACACCCACTTGGCGTCGACGGTCTGCAGCCGCACGCAGCCCAGAGAGGCGAAGCCGCCCAGCGCGTTGTATTCGTACGTCATCAGGGTCGACGGGTCCTTTCTTTTATAACAGACGGAATGGAACAGGATCGCCCCGTTGAAGCGGGTCGCGTACTGTCCGTAGGAGCCGTCCGCCATGTACATCCACGCGGCGCGGTTCGAGATGGAGAACGTGCCCGGCGGCGTCTCGCAGCCGGCCCGGCCGGTCGAGGCGACCATGGCGCGCAGGGGGATGCTGTAGTAGCCGTCCGGGTCCAGCCCGTAGACGGTGACGCAGTTCGCCTTCCGGTTGACCATGATAAAGTAGGGCGAGCCGTTGTTCTTCGTGTTGGCAGCCGTGGACGGGTCCGCCGCGAAGGCGGGGACCGCGCTGAACGCGGTCATCAGAACGGCCAGCAGGATGCAGATCGTTTTTTTCATAGGACCTCCTGTGAAACGCCGGGAAAAAGCGCACATTGTACCTGTCCCCGTGTGCTCTTATTTTACTACAATTTGTGCTTGTTTGAACGGCTCACATAAGGTAATATTAAGTGTGGTGCGAAATCGGCACCTGTATTTTATCGTTGTTTGAAGAAAGGCAAGACAAATGACAGAATTCAGACTTATTTTCAAGGATCCGGCTGCCTATGCCGATAAACCGGTTGAAGTGTGCGGCTGGATCAGAAACAACCGCAACTCCAACGCATTCGGATTTATCGAGCTGAACGACGGAACCTATTTCAAGTCTGTTCAGATCGTATACGAAAAGGAGTTCCTCAGCAATTTCGAAGAAGTGGCGAAGCTGCCGCTGTCCACGGCGCTGATCGTCAAGGGCACCCTCGTGCTGACCCCGGAGGCCAAGCAGCCGTTCGAGATCAAGGCGACCGAGGTCGTCGTAGCCGCGCCGTCCGATGCGGACTATCCCATCCAGAACAAGCGCCACAGCCTGGAGTTCCTGCGCACGCAGGCCCACCTGCGCCCGAGAACGAACCTGTTCTCCGCCGTGTTCCGCGTCCGCAGCGTCTGCGCGTACGCCATCCACAAGTTCTTCCAGGATAAGGGCTACGTCTACGCGCACGCGCCTCTGATCACGGCCAGCGACGCCGAAGGCGCCGGCGAGATGTTCCACGTCACGACCCTGGATCTGGAGAACGTGCCCAAGAACGAGGACGGCACCGTGGACTACACCCAGGACTTCTTCGGCAAATCCGCGAACCTGACCGTTTCCGGCCAGCTGGAAGCCGAGATCTTCGCGCTGGCGTTCAAGAACGTCTACACGTTCGGACCCACGTTCCGCGCCGAGAACTCCAACACCGCTCGCCACGCCTCCGAGTTCTGGATGATCGAACCGGAGATCGCCTTCATGGAGCTGGACGGCATGATGGACCTGATCGAAGAGATGGTCAAGTACATCATCACGTTCGTGCTCGAGCGCTGCCCCGAAGAGATGAACTTCTTCAACAGCTTCGTCGACAAGGGCCTGCTGGCGAGACTGGATAACGTCGTGAACAACGACTTCGTCCGGCTCACCTACACCGAAGGCATCGAACTGCTGGAAAAGGCGGTCGCGAACGGACGCAAGTTCGAATACGCGGTCACCGGCTGGGGCATGGACCTGCAGTCCGAACACGAGCGCTACCTGACCGAAGAAGTGTTCAAGAAGCCCGTCTTCCTGACGAACTATCCGTCCGCCATCAAGGCGTTCTACATGAGAGAGAACGAGGACGGCAAGACCGTCGCGGCCTGCGACCTGCTGGTGCCCGGCGTCGGCGAGATCGTCGGCGGCTCCCAGAGAGAAGAGCGCTACGACGTGCTGCTGAACAAGATCCGCAAGAACGGCATGGACGAGGAGACCTACTGGTGGTACCTCGAACTGCGCAAGTACGGCGGCGTCAAGCACTCCGGCTATGGCCTCGGTTTCGAGCGCATGATCATGTACCTGACGGGCGTCTCCAACATCAGAGACGTGCTGCCGTTCCCGAGAACGCCGAGAACCGCAGACTTTTAAAAAAGTTTATACAAAGACAAAAATATATATGATAAAATAAATTGTTAACGCGAAACGGGTGGCGTCTAAAGAGGCTTAGACGACAGGACCCGTTGAGCGGTCCCATAGTCATAATTGTTCACTAATTTTTAGGAGGATGTTTAGAATATGAAAGGCTACAACACCAGCAACATCAGAAACGTCGCTCTCCTCGGCCACGGCGGCACAGGCAAGACCACTTTCCTGGAAAGCTGCCTGAAGGAGACCGGCGTCATCAGCAGAATGGGCAAGGTCGAAGACGGCAACACCGTATCCGACTTCGACAAGATGGAGATCGAAAAAGGCTATTCCATCTCCCTGTCCATCGTACCCGTCGAGTACAACAAGACCAAGATCAACTTCCTGGATACGCCGGGCGTGTTCGACTTCGTAGGCGAAGTCAATTCCGCTCTGAAGGCTGCTGAAGCTGCCGCCATCTTCGTAGACGCATCCTCCGGCATCCAGGTCGGTACGGAAAAGGCCTGGGCTTCCTGCCAGAAGTTCAACGTTCCCAGATTCTTCGTCATCAACAAGACCGACAAGGAAAACGTCAACCTGGACGAGGTCATCGAATCCCTGAAGGGCAAGTTCGGCACCTCCGTCGTCACGCTGGACGACAAGGACGCCCTGAACGAAGCCATCGCCGAGACCGACGAAGCGCTCATGGAGAAGTACTTCGAAGGCGAAGAATTCACCGACGAAGAATTCAATAACGGCCTGATGAACGGCATCGCTGCCGGCGACATCTGCCCGGTCATGTGCTGCTCCGCCATCAAGAGCGAAGGCACGAAGGAAGTCATGGACAACATCCTGAAGTACGTTGCGGCGCCCGGCGGCGAAGTCAAGACCGAAGACGGCACGATCGCTTACGGCGACGGCCCGGTCTGCGCATACGTCTTCAAGACCATCGCCGACCCGTTCCTCGGCAAGATCTCCCTGGCGAAGGTGATCCGCGGCAAGCTGACCCCGGCCATGATGATCTACAACGTCAACGCAGAGAAAGAAGAGAAGCTCGGCTCCATGTTCTTCCTGCGCGGCAAGACCCAGGGCGAAGCGCCCCAGGTCAACCCCGGCGACATCGTAGCCCTCGGCAAGCTCCAGGTGACCCAGACCGGCGACACCCTGTGCGACAAGGCCAACCAGGTAAAGCTGCCCAAGATCGAATATCCGCAGCCCACGCTGTTCACCGCCATCGAGCCGAAGGCCAAGGGCGACGACGCGAAGGTCGCGGCCGGCATCGCCAAGATGAAGGAAGAAGATCCCTCCTTCAGCTTCGAGAGAAACGTCGAGACCAGACAGTCCCTGCTGGGCACCCAGGGCGACCTGCAGACCGGCATCCTGCTGGCCAAGCTGAAGGATCGCTACGGCGCAGGCGTCGAAGTCGTTCCGCAGAAGGTCGCTTACAGAGAGACCATCAAGGGCAACTCCGACGTTCAGGGCAAGCACAAGAAGCAGACCGGCGGTTCCGGCCAGTACGGCGACACCTACATCCGCTTCAGCCCGTCTCAGGAAGAGTTTGAATTCGTGGACAGCACCGTCGGCGGCTGCATCCCCAAGCAGTTCATCCCCGCGGTCGAAAAAGGCCTGCGCGAATGCATGGAGAAGGGCCCCCTCGCGGGCTGCAAGTGCCAGAACATCAAGGCGGATCTGTACTACGGTTCCTATCACGCCGTTGACTCTGATGAAATGTCCTTCAAGATTGCCGCTTCCCTGGCGTTCAAGAAGGGTATCGTCGACGCGAAGCCCTGCCTGCTCGAACCGATCATGCACGTCGAGATCACCGTTCCGCAGGACTACACCGGCGCGATCATGGGCGACCTGCCCACCCGCCGCGGCATCGTCCTCGGTATGGATCCGGCCGACGCAGGCATGCAGACCCTGAAGGCAGACGTTCCCCAGGTCGAAATGTTCAACTACGCGAACGACCTGCGTTCCATGACCCAGGCAAGAGGTTCCTTCACCATGGCGTTCGACCGCTATGAGGAAC
>JAEEGJ010012274.1_pt1 | contig 21280 bp, 17 predicted proteins | sample 8958761 | NCBI WGS metagenome assembly JAEEGJ01 (sample SAMN16246546, study PRJNA631951) | gut metagenome | biome: gut microbiome; feature: rumen; material: RS-attached | host: Bos | place: Iran: Karaj | collected 2018-10
GATTTTGATCTCCTCTGCTACAAAAATTCGATAGATGAGGTCTATGACATATTTGGCAAACAAAACACACGAACCAAACCTAGCTTCGGATGTGATCGACAGCAAACTCAATCCTGTGAAGCACAAAGACACAAAGGAAGAAGCAAAGTAATATATGAATTAATAAAAGCAAGTAAATAATGACATAAATAACTAACTCTCTCAAGCATATTTAATAAAATACTATGATAAGCAAATGGCTTCATTTCCAGTCGCACAAATCGCTCACAATGGCTTTAACTGCTCTCGGTGGCTTAGTTTCCCGACTGCCACCGATGTTGTCAAAAACGGCTTATAATTCGCTGATAGGTTTTCTATCGTTCGTTTTTCGAGAAAACAAAAAAGGACTCGGTTTCAGCATTTTCACAATTCGTGAAAAGCACTAAAACCGAGTCCGAAACTTTGTGTACTATTTTTTTGCTGACAAAAGAGGGGGGGCCTGTATTTTGACCTTTATTGAGCCGAAAACTTGCCCTTGTGTGGGTTCAAATCCAGCCAGAGGCCTAAAAGCCCCAATGTCAACATTCATTTTTTCGAGTTTTTCCCATACATTTGGGTAGCAAAAAAGCCCGAAAATTCGGGCTTTTTCTGACGAGTCATCTTTTTCGTCAATCAAACTTGGTTGCGGCGGCTGGATTTGAACTTATGCCCCAACCGCCTTTTTCACCTGATACGGTCGTTTGCGAGTTCACGTCGTGTGACTCGTGTGATTTTGAGTGGGTAAAAGTAATTCGTGTGACGGGGTTACTTAGCTATATATGGACGTTTATGCCATTTTCACTTAGAATCACTTACTATACCATTAAAATACCCATCTATTATCTTATCAATTTTCTGGCGTTCTGAACTGAATGTCTGCTGATATACTGACTTTAATACATTATCTGTAGACCATCCTCCACGCTCCATTGCATACTTATCCGGGATGCCTAACATAAGCATAATTGAAGCGTTCAAGTGACGGAGATCATGAAATGTCATTTCAATACCGTTTCGTTTCATCATCCTTGTAAATCTGCTATAAAGTGCTTTTCTTGTAAGCGGTACAATAAAGTCATCATTACTGTTATGTGGTATTGACATGATCAGATCATATATGTATTGCGGTACTTCAAGCTGGCGTTGACTCTTTTCAGTCTTGCAGCCCTCACGAACCTTCAATCCTTCGTCGGTACGAATAACTGTACGCCTGATTTTGATTCTGTGAGTATTATTATTGATATCTCCAAATTGCAGTCCTATTACCTCACCTATTCTCAGACTGAGCCATGATGCCAGCAGAACAGGAAGTTCAATTTCTGTGCCTTTAACAATATTGAAGATTTCTTCAAATGATGGCAGCTCTTTTTCCTTTTTTCTGACCTTCGGAAGCATAATACTGTACAGGTTAATATCTGCATTGAACATTTTAAATACAGACTTCAGAAGACCATATGCATTCTTTATAGTCTTAGGACTAACGTTTGCAGCCTCAAGATTTATCGCCTGCTGTATCTGTATGGGCTTTATGTTCATGATCTTAACGTCCATGAGAGTAGGAAATCGATACTTTAATACCTGATTATAGTCACGGATAGTTGTTTCTTCAAGAACATTTCGGCGGCTCTCAATATACATAAATATCGCTTGTGCTACAGTCATATTCACATCGTAACACTGATCGAACTTACCAACGTATTCCGAAGCAAGCCTCAATGCTTCCCATTCTTCTTTTGCAGTGAAGGACTTAACTATACGTTTACCGTTTTCATCATGTCCTGCAACTACCTGTACTCTGTAATTCCCCGAAGGAAGTTTTTTAGCTTTCATATATATTTCCTTTCCGAGTAAAGGAAAGCGATATAAAACTATGTATATTATACCACCTTCCGTGTGATTTGTCCAGTGTTTTTCAATTGTTATAAATCCTAAAAAGCAATATCAAAAGGAATACTATACTAATTTCTTTCATTTGTTTCTGTGTTTGAAGTCAATATGTATTTTGCTTAAGTTCATATAAAAAACAGCAGCCTGAATTATTCTAACAGGCTGCCGTTTTATCAAAACGCAATTTAGTTCGATTTTTAGTTTTGCTAACGTTTTTCAAAATAATAAAACGCAATTATAATATATATTTGCGCTTTGTGCCACTGTCATGGGACTCATAACCTCAAAGTGCAATTTTTGCACTTTGAAACAATTACATATAATCCTTATGCTTTTCATGCAACTCACATTAGAGAAAAAGTTTGCATATGCATATTACATTGCAAGCAGTTCGTCAAGCTCCATACTGTTCACAATAAGAAAGTTATCGATTTTTTCAAGTGTTATGTTCCGGGCGTTCTTGTCATAGTCTCTAAGTGTTCGCTCACATACTCTTAAATACGCTGCAAGCTCGGTGTCAGAAACATCTTTGAGATTCTGCCAGTAACGGATTTTACACCATATCTTTTTGTAAATAGCGATTCTCTTTTCCTTTTTCATCATTATATATCTCATCCTTTCATTATTTTTATTAACTGCTTGAATCTTATTTATAGATCTCAAGCTATATTTCGCCATTTCTTAATAATCATTCTAAAATTGATTCTATTTAGATTTAGTTTTATATCACTTTCCGTACTCTAAACAATGTATTCTTTTTTCGTGTGACTGTGTGTGACTGCCGTGTGATTTTTATGGAAAAAACATGCCATTTACTGCATTTCGGAACACAAATACGGAAGTCCATCAGAAATTCAAAAACAAGAAAAACGCCTGAATATCGGTATTTTCCGGCATTCAGGCGTTTGAAATTTGTACGTCCATGACTTAAAATATGATATACGACAAAAGCCTATTTTTCGGACTTTGTCAAAACAATCATAGCAAAATTAAAGGATAACAGTTAACTGAACTTGCTGTTCCTTTTGCTGCGCAATTATCTTTCCTTTATGGACGTTGAAAAGTATCTGACCGACCTGTTTTCAAATCCGGCAGGTACGATACTTCTGCCATGGAATAATTGATAAAGCTTTTCCTCGCCATTGGCGAGGATATTTTTATATCTTATGGGACGCAGTTTATTTGACGCTTACCCATAAAGAAGTTTTGCCCCGAAGCACTTTGAAATGCTTTGGGGCATTGTATTTTACAGGATCACTTAGAAAAATCAGAATTTAACAGTTACATAATCCTTTAATTCGTTGTACTTGACTATCCTTTTCGCTTCCGGAAGAGTCAATTTCACATCAATGACGTATGGTATATTTCTGGTTTGCTCAACAAATTCACCTAAAGGAATTTTCAAAGAGAATGCTTTTCTGATTTTCATCAGTACACGTTTGTCGGTTATTTCTTTTTCAATGACAATCTGCGGTTTCTTATAGGCGTTTTCATCAGCCTCAACATAAATAAAGCAATCATTTTCCAAATAATAATTGATTGCATCGATCAGTTGTTTAACAGTCGGCTTGCTTTTTTCCATAAGGTATTCTGTGATTACATCAACAATTATTTCATCTGTGACATAGGAATCCATATCATTTTGAACTGCAAAAGAAGGATAAACTTCTTCGTCGTCATCTGTGACTATAATACTGTCAGATATACAGCATTCAGTTGTTTTCTTTATTTTCTTAACGTCTTTATAATACACTGTCCATCCGTCATCAATGATTTCTCCATCCTCGTTATAGACACTAAGTAATTCTTTTATCAGATCTTCAAAAGTCAGTATTCTATCTTTAAGCATAATAGTAACTCCTCTAAATTACGATCTATGTTCATAAACAGTATATCACGAAGGCGCTGCATTGTCAATAAAAACGCCATAGTACCTCTGACTGTATATCAGAAATACTATGGCTTAATACTTTTATATGAGTATCGACCTTATTGGTCGGAGCTTTTGGGTTTACTCATCAAAACTTTTGATAAGACCTAAAAGGAATTTCTGGATACGAAGTGCATCGTTGACTGTCAGACCGTTACCGTCAGTATCAGCGAATTTGAAGCCTTCAGCAGTAATATGTGTCGAGCTTGTGCCATTGGTTCCGTATTTATTCGGATTTGCCAATGCCTGCATGATAAGAACTGCGTCTGACATATCTACCTGACCGTCGCCGTTAGCGTCGCCGCGAACTCCTGTTTTTGTTGTTCCTGACGATGTTGTTGTGGTCTTGGTAGGCGTCGGTACTGTAGTTGTCGTAGTTGTTTTTGTGGTAGTGGTTGTTGTGACAGTAGTTGTAGTAGTCGGAATATTTGTTGTTACTTTATCAGGAGTAATATGCTCAATCTTGTAATCATCAGAGCCATACTCAACGAACTTGAAGTTGTTCTTTGAAGCAAAGGTTTCAGCGTAGCTGCCCTTCTTGCCGTAAATAGTAAGATCCTTTGTGCCGCTGAATGCACCGCCGCTTATTGACTCTACGCTGTCAGGGATATAGAGCTTTTTGAGACCTGAGCAGAAATAGAAATCATAAGTGCTGATAGATTTTATTCCTTCCGGAAGAATGATCTCATCAAGGAATGAGCACTTTGCAAATCCGACCTCAGGAACAAGATCGCCGCCTGTTAATTCAACTCTCTTGAAATTAAATGGAATAGCTGCTATACAAGCGCCGTAGTCGTTATCGGGATCGTTTCTGTTGTAGTCGTGGTGAATGAACTTGTCCTCATACTGAGGTGGGAATCTACCGCCCTGATATGCACCTTCATAATCAAATAATGAGTAGATGAAGTTTGCTTTCTTCAGTCCGGGCTGAGAGCCGATAAACGGAATGGAAAGCTCTTCCAGTCCCTCACACTTGTTTATGATAGTATGACCGATGCTTTCTACAGATGTTGGGATGACAAGCTTCTTGAGGCTATGGCACTCCTGGAATGCATGGCCGCCTATGCTCTTGACGCCGTTTTCTATCTCAAAGTGCTGAAGTGATGTGCAGTAAAGGAATGCGTTTTCTTCGATACCTGTAACAGTTCCCGGGATCTTGATATTGTCGAGAGATGTGCAGTATGCAAATGCCATTCTGCTGATAGTTTCAAGGTTCTTTGAGATGTGTAAGGTCTTGAGCTTGGAACACTGTTTGAATGCTCCGAAGGATATAGTCTTTACGTTGTCTGTAAGATTCAACTCTGTGATATTGTTACAATTGAAAAATGCGTATTTGCCAATGGATTCGATAGTATCAGGAAGAGTTATCTTCTCAAGGAACGAACAGTAAGAAAATCCGTTTTCAGGTATCTGGTATCCGCCTGTAATTTCGACTTCTTTGAATTTGGTCGGAATATAGCTCTCATGTTCTATAGACAAATATCCGTTAGTAATTTCATGATCGGGGCCGCCGGGCTTATATATTATGCTGTTGAATTTGCCTTTGTATTCTTCGTACTCGCGCGATGTTTTGCCTCCGTCAAAATAAAAATATCCGAAGATAGTGTTGAGAATAGGGCTTACATCCTTGTCTTTTGTAGGACCGGCAAAAGGCAGGGTGACTTTTTCAACGTTAAGACAACAATTGAATATGCAGTCTCCCATTGATTCTACAGAATCCGGAATAGTGCAGGAAGTCATGCCGTGGCATTCCTTGAAGGCATAGCTGCCAACTGATTTTATACCGTCGTGCAGTTTGTAAACACCGAAAGGTAATGAGCGGCAATTTTCAAAAGCATTATCGCCTATTTTTGTGATCGAAGGTGGGATATCAACAGCAACCTTTCCTTCATTTGGTGAACCAACGTATGAAATGGATTTAAGATTTACACAGCCGTTGAACAGGCCATTTCCTATGCTTGTTATGTGTTTGCCATTCTCGGGATCATCATCTCTGAATATTACGTTATCGACATTAGCACAATTGCCGAACTTAAGTGAAGTGTCATCATACATTTCACCGCTGCCGTAAATGAGCATATATCCGCTTTTATATAATATTCCCCAGATATTGTCGCCTAATTGCTTGGCTTCAGCAATTTGTTGTTCTTCTTTAGGGAGAATATTAACTGTTGTTCCTGTAGTTGTAACCTTTTTGGTGGTTGTAGCAGTTGTATTTGGTACTCCTGTAACGATATCGCGACTCTTAGGTGTTATATTACCATCTTCATTTATCTCAACTTTTTCGCCGATGGTTTTCATCGAATTAGTTATATCAAAAGAAGCTTTTTTTAGAGATTTATCACCGAATTTTAATTCATAATCATAAGAACCTGGATCACAGTAAAATACAGCGCAGCCGTTGCCATCAGTAACCTGTGACAAACCTTCCAGAATAACTTCTATACCCTGTACAGGTGTACCGTCAGTATCCTTTATGGATAGTACTGAACGGAATTTTCTATGTGGGCATGTTTTTTCATCTTCAAATTTTCCATAAGCTCTTCTAAGACCACATTCAATTAAGCTGTCTTCTTTTGGGAATGAGATATAAAAATCAAGATCAGGTAATTCAATCCTTATTTCCTTTCCAATAGCTTTTGAATATTCTTTCTTAAAGGCTTTAATTGAATAGCCAAATTGAATACTTAATGCAACGCTGCCATCAAAGCAAGCAAAACAAGAATGGAACTCATCGTCAGTAAAAGGCAAGTCTCCTCTATTACCTACAATCGTTACTCTTCCGCTTTCTGAATCAGTTGCTTCTAAATTCGCCATTGTGTCAAGTATTGATATTTCGCCTTCGATGGTAATATCAAGTCCAGCAGTTACGTCCAAACTTACACTTAGTATATCGTCAGTAATAACTGCAAATCCGGGATCAAGACGAACTCCGAAGAAAAGCTTTCCTTTTATATCTAATTTTATATCTACTCTATCTGCTGAAAAATCCTTTATAAATTCAAATTGACCATCATCAAACTTGAATCCAATTTCAGGGGCATAGGAAAATTCTATCGATAATTCACCGCTTAGTGTAAAAATAAGCTGCGGCCTCGTGATAATGTGTAAACCCGGAATAGCTGTCGGAATATTAATTTTAGCTAAAATAGGATTTATTGCTAGCATGGTTTCGCCTATTGCTTTTGAGAATTTAGGACGATCACCTGTTCTAGGAAATTCACCTGTACTGAAGGTAATAGTGTTATGTATTTTTGGAGTGAACAGAAATCCAACACTCAAATAATCGCCTTTGAGGTAAAAATTAATTTTTGTTGTAAACTCAATTCCGCCTCTAAATCCTAAACCGCCTTTTTCGTCTAATTCTTCCTTAGTAACAACATCAGACAAAGGTTCTTCCAACGAAAATGACTTTGTCTTTTCATAGCTGAAATCAATGGCAAAGGGTAAACAATGGCGGGATTTTGGATTGCTTTCAAAAAGAAGTGGTTTATCACTGTCTAAAGTAAATTCTGTTTCGTTTTCATGCTCAGGAAAAACAAAAATGTCGTCTGTATTTGAAGTATCTATAGTAACATTTTTGTTATTTGTTTCCGATTCTAATTTGATGAACTCAAACATATCATCGATGTTTTCGTTACCCTTTATGGTAGCAGTATCGCCGTCGATACTGATATCGTCTACCTCAATCGCAATGATATTCTCCTCATCGGGCTGAACGTAGAGGAGGTCTCCACTCTGAAGATACTGGATAGTCTCGTCAATATTTTCAAAGACGAAAGTATTGCTGTCAAAGTCAGCCGTAACAAGTGTATTTTCGTTTTCTGAGCTTTCTGCTTTGACTGTGTCTTCGCTGAGTACAATGAAGTTTGTTTCTTCACTTTCGTCAAAATTGATGACCTGAGCTTCGTCAAAGTCGTGTATATCTGTAGCAGCGATCTCATGCATGATCTTGGTGTATTCATTTAATTTGAAAACGTTGCTTACAGTTTTGCCTTTTTTATCGACGAGCTTAGCTTCTACGATGAAATACTGGGGAAGAATGGCTGTATCTGCTTTAGCTTCGCTGGATATGTATTCGCCTGCTTCTACAGTTTTTTTTACTTCCTGTACGATATCGTTTGTTTCTTCGTCAATAAAAGAAAAAACGATAGTGCATTCTGTTGTCTGTGACGAAACTGCATGAATGAGTCCGCTCTCTGCGTCAAAAGTGAGATTTGTCACATTGAATGAGTCCTTTTTACTGTCAGACATAAGCTTGAGATCAGGGTTGATATTATTCTCGTGGGAAGCCTGGGTAATGTATTTTCCGAGAGAATTAGTTGCCCTGAGGTCATAATCATTGTTTACGTCATTGGATTGTGTGTGTGCTGAGTTTTTGCTGCTTGGAGGAGTTGTTGAAAAACCCCCAGCCAGAACCGACGTTGCCGTTATGGCTGCGGCTATGGCACCTGTGATTAGTTTTTTGATCATCATTTTTCTCCTTTTTAAAATTAGGCATTAAATATACCCAAAATATTTTACCATAAAATATCGGCGTTTTCTAACCAAATATTGTTATTTTTTGAAAAAATAACATTTATTTACGAAAAAACTGCTTTTTTATCAATCCATATAAGCTTCGAAAAGGGGAGATCTTCAACGTGAACAGGTTGAAGTTCACAAAAAGTTTACCGAAGATACATAGATGAGATCTCTGCGAAAAACAGCCATAAAATAAAAGCTGTTGAGCCAAATTGCGAGAATTAGTGACAAATGTCATTGAAACAGTGACAATTGTCACTTGTTTTTTTTATGTTCCGATATGTTAAAATATGCACATATTAAACCTTGGGAGGCATAAAACCGTTCATGGCGCCGAACATTTTTATATTTTATTTTTAAGGAGGATTTCTGAGATGAGAAACTTTAAATCAAAGGCAGTATGCCTGCTTTCAAGTGCTGTGCTTCTGTGTGGAGCAAGCGGCATGACTGCAAATGCGGCAACGAACTATAGCTTTACCGCGACTTCGCGCCCGACTATTACTGCTATGACAGTAAGCGAATATTATCTTGATAAGACAGATATCGAGATAGAAAGCGGCAAGACAGCTGTTATCAATGCCAAAAAATCTTCGAGCTTTACATTGCCTGCAAATTCCACAGTAAGCTATCAGTGGTATAAGAACGGCAGTGCTTTAAGCGGAGAAACAAGGAGCAGTCTGACTGTTTCTTCGGCAGGAACCTATTACTGCGAGATAAAGGTAAAGCAAAAGGTGACTATCTATGTGGGAGTAAAAAAACAAACAGCATATAACACCAAAACATATACTACAGGCAATGCTATAGCAGCCGAAAAGCTTGTAATAACAAAACAGCCCACAGGCGGCACATTCGACAACAGCAAGGGCTATTTCGATATGTTCGTTTCAGTTAAGGGCGGAACAGGCTCGTATACATATAAATGATACTGGAACGGTAAGGAGACCTCTCTTACAGGAACAGGCATGAGAGTTTACGGCGCAGGAACGGGATATTGCGTAATAACCGACTCTAACGGAAAAAAAGTTACTACTCAGAACGCTGTTGTAAGCTATGCGCCGTTTAAGATAACCTCTCAGCCAAAGGGCGGCTATATCGTGGATAGCGGCTATTTAGATATGTACGTTACTGCAACAGGCGGAAAAGCACCTTATAAATATAAATGGTACTGGAACGGCAAAGAGACTTCTCTTACCGGAAACGGAATGAGAGTTTACGGCAGCGGTACAGGCTATTGCGTTATTACTGACGCCGCAGGCAATAAGATAACAAGCAATACAGCCAATGTTACAAAGGACATATTCCTTACTTCAAACTACTGTAACGTAAAATATGCTGGTAGATTCATTAATTGCGAAGGTTCTTACATACCTTCTACCTACGAGCCGCTCCGCATATACGTTCCAACATCTGGCGGCACTGGCAGATACAAATACACTTGGGAAAAATACGCTGTCGCATATTACGGTGGTCAAGAAGCAGGCGTTTGGCAGACTATAGACACGACCTCTGAAAATTGTATAGACCTCGACTTTGACGATATAATATACACATCTACAAACTATGATGCTTACAACAAACCATATACGACCAAACACTATGAAAGAAGAATACGTTGTAGAATAAGCACATTAGACGAAAACGGAAATGCACTCGCTACACATATGACAGGCGAATCTTTGATCCACGCTTTTGATCCGGCGGTTGTAAATCCATACGATCCTAATTGGGCTGGCAACTGGGAATAATAAACACAAAAGGAACTGCAATAGCAGTTCCTTTTTTTGCGTAAAACGGGCTTAGTTCTTAGCTCTTAGTTCTAAAGAATTTTCAAAAAGGTCTTGACAAATGAGAACAGATGTTCTATAATATAATCACAAGGAATGGAACGTTAGTTCTTAAAGCTATCTTATCAAGGGTGCAGCATATGCTGCTCGTGCTTCTTTTTCTTAATAAGGGGGCAAATCATGACACAACTTATCAAAAACTATACCAACAGCAGAGACCTCGTAAAACAGCGTATCACCGAGCTTTCCGAGCTTAGACTCGGTCTTGTGAAAAAGGGGGATATCCGCAGAGTCGCCGAGCTCGACCTTGACCGCCGCATTCGTATGCTCTATGAGGAGCACGGCGAAATGCAGGAGATAATCTCGCATCTCACTTCGTATAACAGGAGGCGTGAGAGCTTTGGCAAGATGTGACTTATGGTATTCTGACAAGATGAGCGGCAGGGAGGATATGGGCATTAAGCGTATCCTCAGCCGCGGCGATAAGGACAGTGAGTCGTCAAGGCTCCGCAGTATTCTGTTAAAAGTTATTAAAAATGAGCTGACACCGAGACAAAAAGAGATTATTATGCTATACTATTTTAAGGGCGCGGATATAGCTGATATCAGCGAAAGGCTGGGTATCTCACAGCAGGCGGTCTATGCCGCTATGTCACGCGCTAAAAAGACTATCTACGGTATACTGAAATATTACATCTGAGGAGGTTTTATGGATACTCCTATATACGATTTTTTGCGAAGTTACGCCGATTCGGGTACGCTGAGAGCTCATATGCCGGGACATAAGGGGAATGCCGCGGCTGAGCTCGGGGAGCTTTTTAAGCTCGATATCACCGAAATAAAAGGCGCGGACAGCCTTTTCGAGGCTGAGGGCATAATCGCACAGAGCGAGGACAATACCGCGAAGCTCTACGGCAGTAAGGCTTCGGTTTTCTCGGCAGGGGGCTCGACTCTTTGCATACAGGCAATGCTGGCTCTTATGAAGCAGGAGCGCCGCCGCGTTATAGCGGTCAGGAACGTTCACCGCGCTTTTCTCAATGCGGCGGCTCTGCTTCGCCTGGAGGTTCAGTGGCTAATGCCGAGATACAGCGGCGGTATCCTGTCGGGCGAGCTTCAGCTCGCCGACGTGGCGGCGGCATTAGCCGCCGACCACACGCCAGCCTGCGTTTATGTGACCTCACCCGATTATACGGGCAGGCTGGCGGATACCGCCGCACTGGCTCGGCTCTGCCACAGCTATGGAGCGAAGCTCCTTGTGGATAACGCTCACGGAGCACATCTGGCTTTCTTTGAGGAGAGCCTGCACCCCATAGCTCTGGGAGCAGACCTGTGCTGTGATTCGGCGCATAAAATGCTGCCTGCTCTTACAGGAGCTGCTGTGCTTCATACCTCCTGCGAGGAGTACGTCCCGAAGCTGAAACAGGCTATGAGCCTTTTCGGTTCGACGAGTCCGTCCTATCTTATCATGGCTTCGCTTGACCTCTGCAACCGTTATATCGCAGAGAGGATACGTGACGACATTGCCGCGGCTTTGCCGCGTTTGGCGGAGCTTCGCTCCGCCCTGTCCGACAGGCTTGTTTTTGCCGAAAGCGAACCCTTCCATATCACGGTAAAAGCCGCTGAAAGCGGCTTCTGCGGCACTGAATTAGCGGAGCTTCTCCGCGAAAGGGAAGTTGAATGCGAGTACGCAGACGACGAGCTTGTGATACTCCTCATGTCGCCTTTTTCGGCGGCGGAGGACTACAGGCGGCTTCAAGCCGCGCTGGAAAGCGCGGCGTCGGGAGCTTCGCCGAGAAATAGGAAAAGCTTTAGTTTTCAGCCGAAGCTCCCGCAAATGGCTTTAGCCATTTGTGAAGCCGCCTTTGCGGAGACCGAGGAAATTTCCGTTGAGGACGCCGAGGGACGTATCTGTGCGTCGGTAAAGGTTCCCTGTCCGCCTGCGATACCCATAGCGGTCAGCGGCGAGGTCATAGACAGGCAATGCGTGGAGCTCTTCCGTGCATACGGCATAAAAACAGTTCTCGTGGTGAAAAATTGACGCAGACTATTGCATTTTACCTCCATATGTGATAAAATATAGTAAAATATTATTGCGGAGGTAAAGCCATGAGCGATATGAACGAAAAAGACCTCGACGAGCTTGAGGAAGAAGATGAAATAGAGAACTACATCACTCTCACCGATGACGACGGCAACGACGTATCTTTTGAGATAATCGGCAATGTTGAGTACAAAGACCACCTTTACGCGGTTCTTCTGCCATTTGACGACGAGGACGACGAGGTAGTCATTCTTGAGGTCATTCCGGGAGAGACTCCCGAGGAAGATGACTTTGTTTCCGTTGACGACGATGAGCTTCTCGGCAAGGTATTCGAGGAATTCAAGAAGAATTACGACGGCGAGTACGAATTTGAATAATTGATTTATGAGCTTCCATGTATTTTGCACGGAAGCTTTTTTGTCAAATCCTCCAAAGAGGACTGCTTTTCATTGTTCAAAGCTACAAATTGATTCTATTTGCTTGACACGTTCACAATTTGTTCTCAATTTTAAAAAGAAAATATGATATTATTTATTATATACATTATGATATAAACAGCTGTAAAAAAAGCTGTTTTTTGAGGATATGCTTTATTATTGATTATTTTTATCGGGAGCGCAAAAAGCTCTCGGAACATCATTTTAGGGGGACGCGTTATGGAAAATTTTAATTTAAACGAGATGACATTAGAAAAAGCGATCGATTTCTTCAAGGACAACGTTGGCGCTCTTGTCATTGCCGACAGTAAGAACGATTCCTACAAGTCCGTTGTCAGAAGAGGTATTTTTAATAAGCTTGTTGCAGAATCGGGCGGCAAGTACCATGAGCTCATTGAAAAGCTCTGGTATCATCTGAGCAAGACTTCTGACACTGTATCCGAGAAATATCAGTCGTTTGTCATGACGTCAGGTTCGTTTGCGGGAAAATATTCCAGAAAAGCTGAAGTAATGGTAGAGGGGATAGCCTACATTGTACAGGTAACTATATATCCGTTAAAGGAAAAGGAGACATACCTCTTTATACTTGATGAGCTTGACGACAGCCAGTCCATGGACGAGACTCTGACTACACAAAAGGTCAAGACCTTCCAGAATACATATCTGTTTTCGATGTATATCGACCTTGTCAAGGATACTATCCACGGTATCAGCGTTACAGAGCTCTCTGACGACGTTATCAATCAGGAGCTTAAATATACTCAGTGGCGAATGATGATAGTTAATGCCATAAACAGTGATTATCGTGACCAGTTCCTTGAATGGAGCGATCCCGAGTATCTCAAAGCCAGATTTGCTCCCGGACAGACAGCTTCATTTGACTGCCTTATGACAAACCTTGAGGGTAAGGAGATATGGGTAAAGCTCATATTCAGCCGTGTGGGAACAAGCAATCCCGACGACTACCGTTATATCTATATGGTGCAGAATATCAACGAAGAAGCACAGGAGCTGAGAAATACACTTGCTCAGTACGCAGACCGTGCTTCAAAGGATCCGCTCACTTCGATATATAACCACGGAAGAATGGAAACAGAGATAAACAATGCCCTTATAGATAAGGTCGCAAAGGGAGAAGCTGTTTCGATAATGATAATGGATATCGACTTCTTCAAGCACGTAAACGATAATTACGGCCACGCTGTCGGCGATGATACGCTCAGGCACTTTGCGGCTTTGCTGAACGATTATCTCAGCAAAAATAACGGCGTAGTCGGACGCTGGGGCGGCGAGGAGTTCGTGGCTGTTTGCTACGGTGCAGACCGTGAGAAAGCTGTGGCGATCGCCGAGGATATCCGCCAGAAGGTGGCTGCCGAGAACTTTGCAGTTGTTGGCAACATAACCTGCAGCATCGGCGTTACGACGCTGAATACTTCCGACGATTTTGAGAGAGCCTACAGACGTATGGACAACGCGCTGTATGAGGCTAAATCTAGCGGAAGAAACTGCGTAAGACTTGCATAAATAAACGCCACCAATGTAACCATGATACTCATATAGAAGTTTTATAATTATTATTGAGAGAACCCCTTTTGAAAAAGGGGCTTCTCTCAAACTCTCTCCCTAAAACTTTCGTTTTGTTTTTTCACAGATAGGGCGCACCTGCATTTTTGCAGGTCTTTTTTTATTTAAGAAGCGCCCTATCTGCGAAAAAACCAGATAAAAGTCTTTGGAAAGGGGTATGGGGGTGACTCCCCGCAGTGCGGGGAGATGTCCGCAGGACAGAGGGGCGCGCCTCCGTCAGAGGAACCTTTCCTCAGAAAGGTTTCCCCCATAATTAACCATGAGCTTCTATATAAGTATTGCGGTTATAACGCCGAATATTTTTTAGCGTTCTGTTAGCTTACACTAATATTTAGGAGGATAATTTATGGAAAAACAACAGCGAAAACGCTCCACTCTCAGTTGGGTGGCTGAATTTGCAGGACAAAAAAGACCGAATTATATACTAAGCGTCCTGCTTGCGATGATAAAGGTCGTCTGCGGTATCATGCCATATGTTTACATGGCGGATATCGTGGATAAGCTTCTGAAAATGCACAGCGGTGCTCTGGAAAAGGATATGAGCCTGCTGACCGCAAGCATTGTGAAAATGGCTGTGTTCTGGCTTATCTGCCGCATATGTCATGCGATATCCACAACCCTTTCCCATGCGGCGACCTTTGAAGTTCTCGCAAATATACGCCGTCAGCTCACCGAAAAGCTGTCAAAGCTGCCCCTCGGCTCGGTGCTTTCCCAGTCCAGCGGTACATACAAGAACATCATCTGCGAGCGCGTGGACTCCATTGAAACTACCCTTGCGCACATCATTCCCGAGGTGCTGTCCAATGCTTTTGTGCCTGTGGCGCTCATCATATATATGATGACCATAAACTGGAAGCTTACCCTCATATCTCTGGTATGCGTACCCGTCGGAGCGGCATTCTTTATGCTGATGATGGTAGGCGGTCAGGAGAGCTACAACAACTGCGTTACCAAGACAAAACGCCTGAATGATACCGCTGTCGAGTACATCAACGGTATCGAAGTCATCAAAGCTTTCGGCAAATCAAAAACTTCCTATGAAAAATTCGTCATTGCCGCAAAGGAGGGCGCTGACTGCTTCATCGACTGGATGAGAAGATGTAATCTGTGGCAGAATATCTCCCTGCTGATAATGCCCTATTTTCTGCTGGGACTGCTGCCATTCGGCGCTATGTTCTACATGAAAGGCAGCATTTCGGGCTCCGACCTGCTAATGCTGATTATCCTTTCTCTCGGCTTGGTATCGCCGTTTATGACTATCGCCTCTTACTGGGACGGCATTGCAAAAATGGGAACTGTTATCGGTGAAGCTACGGAAATTCTTGAGCGTGAGGAGCTTATCCGTCCCGATACTATGTCAGAAAAGCCAAGCGGTACGGATATCGTTCTCAAAGATGTTCATTTCGGCTATAAGGACGAGGAGATACTCCACGGTATTGATCTGAACATCAGACAGGGAACGGTCAATGCACTTGTTGGTCCTTCGGGCTCGGGTAAGTCCACTATTGCAAAGCTTATTGCTTCATTCTGGGACGTTGACAGCGGCAGTATCACCTTCGGCGGAGTTGATATCCGCAAGATACCCCTTACCGAGTATAACCGCAATATCGCCTATGTTTCGCAGGATAACTACCTCTTTGATGAGACCATAATGGACAATATCCGAATGGGCAGCCCGAATGCAAGCGATGATGACGTTATCAACGCGGCAAAAGCCTGCGGCTGTCACGACTTTATCATGCAGCTCGAACACGGCTATAACACAGTTGTCGGCGGTGCAGGCGGACATCTTTCGGGCGGCGAAAGACAGCGTATCTCCATTGCAAGAGCCATGCTGAAAAACGCTCCCGTCGTTATCCTTGACGAGGCAACTGCTTACACTGATCCCGAAAACGAGGCTCTTGTGCAGTCCTCCGTTGCGAAGCTGGTACAGGGAAAAACTCTGCTCGTTATCGCGCACAGACTGTCAACTATCGCTTCTGCCGACCAGATAATACTGATAAACGACGGCAAGGTGGAAGCTGTTGGAACACAGCAGGAGCTTCTGAAAAAATCGCCGCTGTACACGCAGATGTGGAACGCTCACATGGCAGTAAGGGAGGGAGCATAATGTTTACTACACTCAAAAGATTCTTTGATTTCTGCAATGAAGAGGACAGAAAAAAGCTGTACACTGCAATAGGTCTCGGAGTTTTAAAAGCAATATTTGCAGCTCTGCGTATTACTGCCATAGGAGCTGTCATTATGGGCATACTTGATGAAAACATGACAAATAAAAATATATGGCTCGCTGTTGCTATACTCGCCGTGTCTGTACTTGGTCAGCTCATAATTAATCAGAAAACCACAATGCTACAGACAGAGGCAGGCTATCATTCCTGCTCCCACAAGCGAATCGAGATCGCAGAGCATCTGCGCTATCTGCCTATGGGCTATTTCAACGACAACAGCCTCGGACATATCACAAGCGTAACGACAAACACAATGGAAAATCTCGCGGACGTTGCAACAAGAGTGGTCATGCTCACTACACAGGGCATTCTTACAACTTTTGTCATCACAGTTTTCGTGTACATTTTTGATTGGCGTATAGGACTTCTTCTCACAGCGGGCGTCGCTGTCTATGCTCTTATAAATGCAGCTATGCAGAAAAAGACCCGCAAAGGCGCCCCAATACAGCAGAAAGCAAACAGGGATCTTGTAGCCGCTGTTATCGAGTTCATTCAGGGCATAAGCAGAAAACAAAAAATAGTCACAGGAGCACAAAAGATCCTGCGACTATTTTTATATGTATAATGCGAAATTCAGCACAAAAGGTATTGAGAAACCGTGCGGAGAAGCCAATCAGTCGATACATCTGATATCGGGCATTTTGTACCCATAATTATTATTTAAAAGCATATCTCAACAGTGAATATGCCGCTGTCAAGTTTTGCAATAACGTCCCAATTCATTCTGCTGCACAGAAGCTTTACCACGTACAGACCAAGTCCCGAGCCGCCTGACGTCCTTGCGTCCATGCGGTAGAATGGCTCGAAAACTCTGCTGATATCTACATTTGAGCTGTCTGCAAGAGTGTTGGATACGGATAATGTAATTCGTTTATCATCGCGCTTCAGCGAAACTCCGAAGCTGTCCGCGGTGTACTTTTGCGCATTGGACATGAGATTGCTGAGTATCCTCGACAGGCAGTGCATGTCAGCCTGCACTATGATACCGTCGGGAACATCAAAGTTCGCGGTGATGTTCCTTTCGGATATCCAGCCATGCTGTTCAAGCAATGCTTCTGTGAGAACATTGCTGAGATTGATATCTTCAAGGCTGAGATTTTCATTACTGTTTTCGGTCTTAGTGACCTCAAAAAACTCGTCTGAGAGCTCTTTAAGGTACTTGTTTTTCTGCATGGCAACAGTGAGGTATTCCGCATTTTTCTCCGACAGTTCGCCGCTCTTTTCTATCATTTGCAAGTATCCAAGCGAAGCCGTCAGCGGAGTGCGGAAATCGTGGGAGATGCCCGAAATGACCGTGCCGAGCTGTTGTTTACGCTGCTCATATTCCACGCCGAGCTGCCGCTGTATGTCGGTATGCTCGTTGACCTTGACTGCAAGTTCAACTAAATCCTTATCAAAATCAGTTACTTTCATAGGCTGTCTGTAATCGGTGCTTTTCAGCTTGTCAAGCTCCTGCGAAAAGTGACGGATATTGCGTTTCAGCGAGATATATTTCCATAACAGGACACACAAAATGACAAGAAGGCACACGCAGATTGTTCCGAGCAGAATTTTCATAGCGTGTACCTCCTTTTTAGTTCATATTATTATACGTGACCGCCGATGGTAGTCCTTACGTACCACTTTTTCTTATATGATGTATAGGCGAGCCAGTACATCAGCGCTGCTTCGATGACAAAGCCGATGAGCGCCTTTATTATCATGTCGCTGTCGAGCATACCGTTTGCCACAAGGGTGCATTCCGTTGACGGAAACCATTTGAATACCGAGATGATACCGCCTGTCATGTCGAAGACTTTGTCTTCATTGGTCGCCAGTCCCAGAACAGCAAATATATTTTCGATCATCATACGGGCATATGGGACCATTGCTCCCGCAGGAGTTTTGATAGTCATTGTGATACCAATGACAGAGAACAGCATTCGCAGGAATACTATGTAAAACAGCCCTATAGCTGCAAGAGTTTTTTCAGTGGGCTCATATATCAGCATTACCGCACATACAGGGATAAAGTAAGCCACAGTAAGCATGGATATATACACGATAAGCCTGTACCATATGAGCTTGTGAGAATTTGCGCCGTCCATTATCTCATACTGAGCTGTTCGGTCTGCGTAGTGCTTGCCTATCGCTGCGCCTGCTGCAATAGAGATTATGGCAGCCATCATTGGGAAGGTTGAAGCAACTGTCAGATAGTTAGGGTGGAAAAGATCCTGCATGAATGTGGCTGCCGCCAGCACCAATGCGCCAAGGCAGATAATGATATTGCCTAAGATGCTTCGTCCTCTTGTTATGCGGTAAAGCTCCGCTTTTATGTAATTACTCATGCCTGCCACCTACCTTTTCAAGATAATAGTCCTCAAGACTTCTTCCCGATTCGCACAGCTTTGTGATAACGCAGCCGTTATCGGTTATGGTCTTGGAGATACGCTCCACAGCGTCAAGCTGTTCGTATATCTCGATCTCGCCGCTGTGCATTACCTTGTAATTGCCTATGGAGAGCTTTCCTTCAAGTATAGCCGCAGTCTTTTCGATATTGTTTGTTCTGACGGATATGTGGCTTTTGCACTTGTCCTGAAGCTCCTCAAGGCTGAGGTTCTCTATAAGCTCTCCCTTGTTTATAATTGAGAAATCCGTGCAAAGCTCAGAAAGCTCGGATAGAAGATGACTTGATATGAGTATGGTCACGCCCTGCTCCTCTGCAAGCCTTTGCAGCAGATGTCTTACGTCAACTATGCCCTCGGGATCAAGACCGTTTACGGGTTCGTCCAGTACAAGGACCTCGGGCTTCGTCAGCAGAGCCATTGCAATGCCCAGTCTCTGGCGCATACCGAGCGAGAACTTCATGGCTTTCTTTTTGCCTGTATCGCCCAGCCCCACTATGTCAAGAAGCTCATTTATCCGTTTCTCATCGGGATATCCTCTGATATAGCGGATATAACTGAGGTTCTCGTATGCGGTCATATTGTAGTCGACAATAGGAGCTTCTATCATAAAGCTCATACGTTTGCGGTGTGAGTCAAGGTCATTGCTGCCGTAGAATTGAAGCTCTCCTGATGTCTGGAATATAAGTCCTGCCAGTATCTTCATGATAGTGGTCTTGCCTGCACCGTTAGGACCGATAAGACCTGTGATACTGCCTTTTCTGACATCAAGGCTGAAATTTTTCACCACCTCCGCCTTTTTGAAGCGTTTGGTGATATTGTTCATGGTGATAACGCTATCTGCCATAGCGCCGCCCCCTTTCGTTTTTCTTTGAGCTTATTCTAACAGGCGAAGGTTAAGAAAAGGTTAAGCAAGTGGTAAAGAAAGTGTTAATTTATCAGCCGATAGCCCATTCCCCAAACAGTTTCGATGTATTCGCTGCCGCTGTCCAGACTTTTCAGCTTTGAGCGGATATTGCTCATGTGGACCTTTACAGTATTGTCGTCGCTGAGGTAGTCCTCGCCCCATACGCTCTGAAAGATGTTGGCTTTCGACCAGAGCTTTGTGGGATTGCCGAGCATGAGCTCAAGTATTGCAAACTCCTTGCTTGTGAGGCTGAGAGCCTTTCCGCAGACCTCTGCTGTACCTGCTGTCACGTCTATGGTCAGGTTCTTGAATGTGAGTATTCTGGATACGGACTGCTTATCGGATTCCCTGTCATAGCGGCGAAGTACCGCTTCAACGCGGACAAGGAGCTCGTCAAGGTCAAAGGGCTTTGTGATATAATCATCAGCTCCCATGCGTATCAGGTCTATTTTGGAACTCGTCTCGCTTTTTGCCGATACCACGATAACAGGTATATTTGAAAACTCCCGTATCTTCTGCAATACCATGTCTCCGCTCTGAAAAGGGAGCATAAGGTCAAGTATCAGCAGTGAAAGTTCTGTATTTTCGCGTACCATGCGCACTGCGTCGAGACCGTTCAGCGCCGACAACGTTTTATAGCCCTGTGAGGAGAGATATTCGCAGATAAGGCAGTTTATCTCTTTGTCGTCCTCGGCTGTAAGTATCATTCTCATGGTATTCCCCTCCGAAAAATCAACATTTTAATTATTATAACATAACCTGACGGAAAGGTCAATTAGAGAAAAAGGACGAATGTGCATTTGATTTAAGGTAAAAGAAAAACCGCAGAATTAACTGCGGTTTTATTATCATTTCAGCTCCCAGCCGTTATCGCCGTGATATATCATCAGTTTGGTCATACCGCCGTCGATGCAGATATTCTCGCCTGTGATGAAGCCTGCCTTGTCGGAGCAGAGGAACATCACCATATTAGCAATATCCATCGGATTTCCCACACGTCCGCAGGGCTGCTGATAGGCGTCGGGGCCTTTGTAGACCTTGTAGGACGTATCGATCCAGCCAGGAGAGATAGAGTTCACACGCACCTTTCCTGCAAGGCTAACCGCAAGAGCATGAGTGAGGGCTGCTATTCCGCCTTTCGCTGCCGTGTAGCTCTCGGTCTGAGGCTGGCTCATACGGTCTCGTGAAGACGAAATATTGATGATACTGCCGCCTTTGTTGAAGTGAGGAGCGAACTGCTTCGACAGATAAAACGGCGCAGTCACGCCCACTGACAGCGCATACTGGAAGTCCTCATAGCTGCACTCGTCAACGCCTTTCATCAGCGGCAGGGCGTTGTTCACGAGGAAGTCTATGTGTCCGTGCTTAGCTATTACCTGCTGTGCGAATTTTTCAAGCACGGTCTTGTCTGAAATATCGCCGACGAAGTGGTCTCCCTCGGCTTTGTCGATAACGCACACCGCCGCACCGTTTCTGCGGAACTCCTCGGCTATGCACTTGCCTATCCCATTTGCGCCACCTGTTACTACGGCTACTTTGTTTTTGAATATATC